>JGI24739J22299_10000501_pt1 | contig 13893 bp, 9 predicted proteins | sample KBSCornC5_FD_22299 | JGI IMG/M metagenome (IMG submission 22299)
TCGCAGCAGGACCAGTATAGCCAGGAATTCCGCTATAATTACGAAAGCAGGAAGGTCGACTTCGTCGTCGGCCTGTTCGGCTTCAAGCAGCGGATAGACACGCAGGGCACCGAACAGCAGGGCGCTGCAGCCAGCAAGTGGAACCTCACGGGCGCGAATGCGAACAACCCGAGCATTCTGCAGGGGTTGACCGCAACCAACACGCAATGGCTGAAGAGCGAAAGCGCGGCGCTGTTCGGCCAGCTTAGCTGGAAAATCACCGATGCCCTGACCATTCAGCCGGGCGCGCGCCTCAACTATGACAAGAAGTCGGGCTTCTATCAGCGGGTCGTGACCACCGGTACGGGTGCGGTCATCACCAGCTGCGCTCCCTCGGCAACGGCTGGCAATCCGGTGCTGACCGCCCAATGCGGCATCTACCAGCCGCAGGTCAGCGCACCTTCCGACAGCGCCTGGAACTTCACCTACGACTTCAACGTCAACTACAAGATCGCGCCCGACATCCTGGCCTATGCGACCTACGCCAAGAGCTTCAAGACGCTGGGCATCAACCAGAACGGCCTGCCGCTCAACTCCGACAACACGGTCAACTACGCCGCCGGGACGGTGAAGCCGGAATCGGTCAATCATTTCGAAGTGGGCCTCAAGACCCAGTTCTGGAACCGTCGCGCGACCTTCAACCTCACCGCCTTCCGCACCGAGATCAAGGATTTCCAGGCGACGGTGAATGGCGGACAGTTCGGCACGACGCGTGGCTATCTCGCCAATGCCGACAAGGTCCGGTCGCAGGGTATCGAGGCCGACTTCAAGATCGTCGCCAGCGACCGCTTCACCGCTTATGCGAACGGCGCCTATACCGACGCCAAATATGTGAAGTTCTGCAACGCGCCGCCTCCGCCGGAACTGGCTGGCGGATCAAGCACTGGCATTGTGGTGACCGGCCGTTGCTCCTACACCGGCACGCCTGGCCCCGCTGCTACGGCCAGCCAGGTCAGCCCGCCCTTTGTCGACATTTCCGGCGAGCGTCTGCCCGGCGTGTCGAAATGGGCCTTCTCCTACGGCGCGGAATATAATATTCCGCTGACGTTGCTCGACAAGGACGGCCAGCTCTATGTCGGCGTGGACGGCAACTATCGTTCACACTGGAACTCCAACGCCACGCCGTCGATCTATACGGAGGTGAAGGGCTACGCCCTCACCAACTTCCGCGCCGGCTTCCGGGGTGACGGCTTCGATGTCTTCGGCTGGGTCCGCAACGCCTTCGACGTCAACTATATCGACAATCTTCAGGTAGCCCCCGGCAACACCGGCCTTATCGCCGGCACGCCCGGCGACCCCCGGACCTGGGGCGGAACGATCAAATTTTCTTTCTGAACTTCTAGACACTCAAGCGAGGTTCACCCCCTGCGGGAGCGACACGGCCCTGTCGCTCCCGTATTTTTTAGGGTGGTGCTCCTGTGAAGACATGGGCGATTTCCGGTCAGCTGGCATCATCTGACGTTCGGGAAATCGGCATGGAAGGAAACAAGAGAGCGATCGGCCTCATCCAATCAGATCGAAAAACCCCACTTATGCCAAATATGTGGCATGATTTGCGCCCCGCGCCCCGCTGCGTTACAGCGCAGCCATGTCCACGACCTTCACGCTCGACACGTCGACCAGCCGCGCCAATCCGACGCCCGCGCCGATGAAGCGCCTGACGGTGCCCGCCATCCAGCGCCGCAAGTTCGAAGGAAAGACGCAGGAACCGCTGGTGATGCTCACCGCCTACACCGCTCGCCAAGCGCAACTGCTCGACTCGCATTGCGACATGCTGCTGGTGGGTGATTCGCTGGGGCAGGTGATCTATGGCCTCCCCTCCACCCTGCCCGTCACGCTCGACATGATGATCGCCCATGGCGCCGCCGTGGTGCGCGGCAGCTATCACAGCGTCGTGCTGGTCGACATGCCCTTCGGCAGCTACGAAGCCTCCCCGCAACAGGCCTTTGCCAGCGCCAGCCGCGTCATGGCGGAAACCGGCTGCGCGGCCGTCAAGCTGGAGGGCGGGGTCGCCATGGCGGAAACCATCAGCTTCCTCAGCCAGCGCGGCATTCCGGTCATGGCGCATATCGGCCTCACCCCGCAGGCGGTAAACGCGCTGGGCGGCTATGGCGCGCGCGGCAAGAGCCAGGAGGAGCATGCGAAGATCATCGCCGACGCCCGCGCCGTGGCGCAGGCCGGCGCCTTCGCCATGGTGCTGGAGGGCGTGATGGAAGACATCGCCATCACCGTCACCGACAGCGTCGACGTGCCGGTGATCGGCATCGGCGCTTCGGCCCATTGCGACGGGCAGGTGCTGGTGGCGGAGGACATGCTGGGCATGTTCGATCGCGTGCCCCGCTTCGTGAAGCGCTATGAAAATATCGCGGAAACCATCGAAAAGGCCGCTGCCCAATATGCGGCGGATGTCCGAAACCGGCACTTTCCAACCGAAGATCAGGTCTATCGGCCCAAAAAGTGATTTGCGCGAAGCAATAGCGCCGCTAATGATCGCGCCTTCCGCCTGCCTTTTCTGATGAATTTCTGGAGACCCAAGTGGCCCTGACGCCGCAAAACAGCGAAGCCTTTATGCGCGAGGTCGACGAGGCCGTCCGGCAGGACCAGTTGCTGACCTTCTGGCAGCGCTTTGGCCGCTGGATCGTCGCGGCGGTGATCATCGGCCTCGCTGCCTTCGGCGGCTGGCTCTATTGGCAGCATTACACCAGGACGCAATCGCAGGCGGTGTCCGAGGAAATGGACAAGGTGATCGCTACCGCCGTCGGCGGCGGCACCCCCGATGCGAAGGAACTGGACAAGCTCACCCAGGCGAGCCAGCCCGGCTTTCGCGCCTCCGCTCTGCTGGTGAAGGCGGGCGCCGCCGCGCGCAAGGGCGACAGCAAGGCCGCGATCGCCGCCTATAAGGCGATGGCCGATGACAGTTCGCTCGACCAGCCCTATCGCGACCTCGCCCTCATCCGTCAGACCACGCTCGAATATGAAAGCCTGGCTCCGCAACAGGTGATCGACCGGCTGAAGCCCCTCGCCGTGGAGGGCGCGCCCTGGTTCGGCAGCGCCGGGGAACTGGTCGCCATCGCTTATATGAAGATGCGCAAGCCCGACCTTGCCGGGCCGCTGTTCGCCGCCATGGCGAAGGACAGGAACGTGCCCCAGTCGATCCGTTCACGCGCGCGACAGATGGCAGGCTTATTGGGTGTGGACGCAGTCGAAACGCCGGTTGTGGCCGGACAGGAATGATTGGGCGCATGGGAATGCACAGCATGACGAAATTTTCTGGCGCCAGCCGCGCCCTGACCGTTGCCATGATGATCGCCCTGCTCGCAGGTTGCGGCATTGTTGGCGGCAAGAAGGGCGGGCCCAAGACCCCCGTGGTCGGCAAGCGCACCTCGATCCTCAGCAATGAACAGGGGGTGGAGGTCGACCCGACGCTGGCCGACGTGCCGGTGACCCTGCCCGAACCCTATGTGAACGATCAATGGTCGCAGCCGGGCGGCAGCCCCGCCAAGACCATGGGCAATCTGGCGCTCGGGGCGTCCCCCTCGCAAGCCTGGACCACCTCCATCGCCGGCAGCACGCCCCAGGCCCGCCTGGCGTCCAGTCCGGTGGTCGTGGGCGGCAAGCTCTATGTGATCGACGCTGACGCGCGGGTAATCGCCTTCGACGCGAACAGCGGCGCGAAGCTCTGGCAAACCGCCCTCCCTGCCGAAGGCAGCGGCCGCGCCCTGTTCGGCGGCGGCGTCAGCGTGGTGGACGGAAAGCTCTATGCCAGCACCGGCGTGGGCGATGTCGCCGCGATGGATGCGAATACAGGCGCTGTCCTGTGGAAGAAGCGCCCCGGCGGCCCGCTGCGCGGTGCGCCAACGCTCGCCAACGGCCATGTCTATGTGATGGGCCAGGACAATCAGATCTTCGCCCTCAACCAGAGCGATGGCGAAGTGCAGTGGACGGACAGCGGCACGCTGCAGGTCACCGGCATTTTCGGCGTCGCCGCGCCGGCCGCCGCGCAGGGTACGGTGATCGCGGGCTACAGTTCGGGCGAACTCACCGCCTATCGTTATGAAAATGGCCGGACGCTTTGGGGCGATGCGCTTTCGCGCACCAGCATTTCCACGGCCGTCGCCACTCTCACCGACATTGATGCTGATCCGGTCATCGATCGCGGCCGGGTGTTCGCCATCGGTCAGGGCGGCCGCATGGCAAGCTACGAACTGGTAAGCGGCCAGCGGCTTTGGGAAATCAATATCGCCGGCATCTCGACGCCTTCGGTCGTGGGCGAATGGGTGTTTGCGGTGACCAGCGACGCCAAATTGCTCTGCGTCGCCCGCGCCACCGGCAAGATCCGCTGGATCAGCCAGCTTCGCCGCTGGCAGAAGGAAAAGAAGAAGGACAAGGCCATCCGCTGGACCGGACCGGTGCTGGCTGGCGGCCGCCTGATCCTGGTATCGACCCATGGCGACCTCAACTATGTCGATCCGACGACCGGCAAGGTCCAGGCCGAAGTCGACCTGAAGAAATCCATGTCGCTGTCGCCGGTCGTCGCGAACAACACGCTTTATATCCTGGCGGACGATGGAAAGCTGACGGCGTTTCGCTGACGCCATCGATAATGCTAGATAACCGTGCTCCTGCGGAGACGGGAGCCCAGTTCCAACGCCTGGACTGGGCTCCCGTCTCCGCAGGAGCACTCATAGTTTAAAGGAACAGGGCCTCTCATGCTGCCCACCATTGCCATTGTCGGGCGGCCCAATGTGGGCAAGTCCACCCTTTTCAACCGGCTCGTCGGCAAGAAGCTGGCGCTGGTCGACGACCAGCCCGGCGTGACCCGCGACCGGCGAGAGGGGCAGGCCAACCTGCTCGGTATCGATTTCACGATCATCGACACCGCCGGTTATGAGGATGAAGATCCGCAGACGCTGCCCGGCCGGATGCGCATGCAGACCCAGGCGGCGGTGGAAAATGCCGACGTCGCGCTGTTCGTCGTGGACGCCCGCGCAGGCGTGACTCCGCTGGACGAGGAAATCGCCCGCTGGCTGCGCGAAGGCGACGCGCCCGTCGTGCTGATGGCCAACAAGGCAGAGGGCAAGGCGGGCGACGACGGCGTAATGGAAGCGTTCAGCCTGGGCCTGGGCGATCCTATCCCCTTCTCCGCCGAACATGGTCAGGGCCTGGCCGACCTTTTCCAGGCTCTCCTGCCCTATATCGACCGCGAGGAAGAGGAGGAGGAGGCCGAACCCGATGAAGCCGACATCGAATCCGCACCGCTCAAACTGGCCATTGTCGGCCGCCCCAATGCGGGCAAGTCGACCCTCATCAATCGCCTGCTGGGCGAAAACCGCCTGCTGACCGGCCCGGAAGCGGGCATCACCCGCGACAGCATCGCGGTCGATTGGAAATGGACCAGCGCCGACGGCCAGGAACGCCCGGTCCGCCTGATCGACACCGCCGGCATGCGCAAGCGCGCCAAGGTGCAGGACAAGCTGGAAAAGCTGGCGGTTTCGGACGGCCTGAACGCTGTGAACTTCGCCGAAGTGGTGGTGCTTCTGCTGGACTCCACCCGCGGGCTGGAGGCGCAGGACCTGCGCATCGCGGACAAGGTGATCGAGGAAGGCCGCGCCCTCGTCATTGCCCTCAACAAATGGGATACGGTGGAAAACGGCTCGGCGCTCTATCAGGGCATCAAGCAGGCGTTGTCCGACGGCCTCGCGCAGATACGCGGCGTACCGATCATGACCGTCTCAGCCTCCACCGGCAAGGGACTGGACGATCTCATCCGCGTCGCCTTCGAGACACGCACCGCCTGGTCGCAACGCGTGTCGACCGGAATCCTCAACCGCTGGTTCGAACGCGCGCTGGAGGCCAATCCGCCCCCTGCTCCCGGCGGAAAGCGGATCAAGCTTCGCTACATCACCCAGAACAAGACCCGCCCGCCGACCTTCGTGCTGTTCGGCACCCGGCTGGATGAGCTGCCGGAAAGCTATCGCCGCTACCTCGTCAACGGCATCCGCAAGGAACTGGGCTTTGGCGCCGTGCCGGTGCGCCTGACGCTGCGCAGCGCCAAAAATCCCTATGCCAGCAAGTGAGGCCGTGCATATCGATGCCAGGGGGATGAAATGCCCCTGGCCCGCCCTGCGCGTGGCAAGGGCGATGCGTTCGGGACATGCGGTCACGGTGGAGGCCGACGATCCGATCGCGCCGGCGGAACTGGAGGCTTTGGCGCGGCAGCAGGGCTGGCAATTCACCGCCACTGGCGCCTCGCTTTTCGAGATTTCCAGATCGCCATGACGCCCGTGGGACGGCACTGGATTATATGGGGCTTTCGATCTTTCGCGACTTAACCCCCTATTTACGCTCCTCTTCTATACTGCCCCGGCAAGGCAGGGAGTGTCAGGGTGTCATATCAAGAGGCCGAACTGGTCAATTGGACCGATTTTGCCAAGTCCCGTTCGGAGCTGGGCACCGCCTTCCTCCGTATCCTGGGCTATTTCCGCGAGGATGGCGAAAAGGCGATAAGCGCGATCGAAGAGGCATTTCGCGCCCGCAACGCCGCTGCACTGGTCACCCCGGCGCACACGCTGAAGGGCGAGTCGGGCCAATTCGGCGCCTATCGACTGAGCGTCCTGGCCGAGAAGATAGAGATGGTCGCCCGCCGCTGCGTCGAGAGCCGGGAAGGTCCGGATGAACTGATCGAGGACGTGGTTGCGCTGCGCCCTTGTTTCACCGAGACGATGGCGCTGCTCGACCGCGACGCAAATCCACTCGTCGCGCGCCGCCCGCAGGGCTTTGGCAGACGCGTCGACAGTGCCGCCCCCGGATTCGGCCGCGCCGCGGGTTGATTGCGCGGTCAGGCAGGCGCAGGCTCCAGCCGTCCGCCTCCCATTAGGTATTGAAATAAAACGGGTCATGGCCCCATATGCTGGCCATGACCCGTTTCTCCGTACTGGACCTCGTCCCCGTCAACGAAGGCAGCACTGCCGGTGAAGCGCTGGATCGCGCCGCTGCCTTTGCCATTCATGCCGAAACCCTCGGGTTCCACCGCTATTGGGTGGCGGAACATCACGGCATGCCGGGCATCGCCTCTGCCGCGACCGCCGTGGTGCTGGCGCATATCGGACGGGCCACCAGCCGCATTCGAATCGGTGCGGGCGGCATCATGCTGCCCAATCATGCACCATTGCTGATCGCTGAGCAGTTCGGCACGCTCGCCGCACTCTTTCCGGGCCGCGTCGACCTCGGCCTAGGACGCGCTCCCGGCTCCGACCAGCGCGTGGCGCAGGCGATGCGACGAACGCTGAGCGGCGGACCCGACGAATTCCCGCGCGATGTGATGGAATTGCAGGCCTATTTCGCCGGCGACGCGCGCCTCGGCTTCCGGGCAACGCCTGGCGCAGGAGAGGATGTGCCGCTCTGGATCCTCGGCTCCAGCCTCTACGGCGCGCAACTGGCCGCCGCGCTTGGCCTGCCCTACGCCTTCGCCTCGCACTTCGCGCCCGGCGCGCTGGACGAGGCCATCGCCATCTACCGCCGCGATTTTCAGCCCTCGGCGCAGCTTGAACATCCTTATGTGATGGCGGGCTACAATGTCTTCGCCGCCGATACGATGGACGAAGCCAGGCTGATCGCAACATCCATGCAGCAGGCCTTCGTTCGACTGCGCACCGGGCAGCCGGGCAAGCTGCAACCGCCCGTTCCCGGCTATTATGAAAGCCTGCCCCCGCAGGCGCAGGCGATGCTGGCCGATGTATTGAGCGCTTCGACCATCGGCACCCAAGCCGATGTGGAGCGCGACCTGGCGGCCTTCATCCGCCGCACTCAGGTGGATGAGATCATCTTCGGCGGCCAGATCCACGATCTGGCTGCACGCAAGCGCAGTCTGGAGATCGCCATGGCAGCCGGTCAGGCGGCGTCAGACAGACATCAGCCGGCCCCCGCTCAATAGCTTCGCCANCCCTGGNGCGGCGCGGCTGAGCATGGATCCAAGCATCACCACGNCCANCAGCACCAACAGCGGCTGAACCAGCAGATAGGCCGGATAGANGGGCGATCCCAGCTTTCCGAACAGTTGACCCAGCACCGGCCCCCCCAGCCAGATCAGGATGAGGTGTGAGCAGAACAGGAAGAAGGCGAACGGCTCGATTCGCAGCAGCATTCTCTCGTGCCGCACTGGCCGCCAGCGACCAGGCCAGTCGCCAGAAGAACAGCGCAGCCGCGATCCGCACCATCATGTCAAGCACGCCCGTCCCGATGCCCGGTGGCAAGACGCCCGGATGCAGGGACATATAGAGCTGTGCCGTCATCAACAGCGCAAAGGGCGGCGCCGCAACGATCCAGGGCAGCGCCGACATCCGGCTTGCCAGCCCCTCGCGCCGTGCGATGATGCCCATGGTGAAGAAGAACAGGATCGACGCTCGCATCAGCACTGGCGGTCCCCAGCCCATGATCTGGCACAGCGCCGCCATCGCCGCGACCATGGCCAGCGCCCAGCCGGGCAGGCGAACGAACAGGGGGGCCGCAAGCATGCACAGGAACAGGTCGCGCAAAAACGGCATCTGCACATTGATGTCGGGATTGCGGCTGACGATGAACAGTTCCTGGAACATCCAGTCGGTAGACGAAGGCACTGGCGCTGACAGGCCCAGCACCCAGGCCGCACCTGACACAAGCAGGATCGCCAGCGCATTCCACAGGATCATCGGCAGCAGGATCGTCCGCGCCTTGCGCCCGACATGACGAAGCCAGTCATGCGTTCGCGACGATCCGGCGACCAGCCAGCCAGAAATCAATCCGAGCAAAGGTACGGCGCTCCGCCCGAAAACCTCCATCAGACCCCAGCGCAGGCTGTCCTGTGGCGTCCCCCGCAGGCTTTCCAGATCGTGCCCGTTAAGGCCTGTCCAGGCATGGACATAGACGACGCCCAGAATGCAGATCACCCGCGCGATGGAAATCGCATCGGATTGCCGCGCCACGTCGGTCATCGGCATCCGCGACACAGGATATCCCCGACTTTCGGTCAATGTTTCAACAGCCAAGCCTGACACGCATTTCCTCTGACCAACACGGCGCCAGACTGGCCGCACCAACAACATGGGCAGGCGATAAGCAGAATCTTTACCGGTCGCCGGTTAAATCGATCCAACGTGCCGGAATCCCGTCCGGTCGAGGGAAAAGCAGGTTCATGACCCAGATGCACGGTGCAGACCATTTTGCCGGCGCGCAGCCGCATGTCTTCCAGGCTCCTGTCGATGCCATGGGAATGGTTTTCCAGATCGCCGGATCCAGTTCGCAACTGATCATCGACGCTGCCCGCATTGCGTCACTGGCGCATGATCCCGACCCTTCGCTCGCCATGGCGGGGCAGGTCGGCAGCCAGGTCAAGATGCGCGTTGGCCCCGTATGGCTGATCGCCAGCGTCCGCGCCATGGCGATGGACCGACAGGACAGCAACAGCATCATTGTCGACATCGATTTTCTGGGCGAAGGTGACGAAGAGAAGCTGACGGGGCGCATTTACCGCTTCCGCCGCGGCGTGACCCGCTATCCGACGCCGGGGACGGAGGTCTATCCGGTATCGAGCGCGGACATGCAGCAGATCTATTCCGCCGACGACCGTCCCCATGTGCAGATCGGCACCGTTTATCCCACATCCGACACCCGCGCCGCGCTTTATGTCGATTCGATGCTGGGCAAGCATTTCGCCCTGCTGGGTTCGACCGGCACCGGCAAATCGACCAGCGCCGCCCTGATCCTGCACCGCATCTGCGACCTGTCGCCGCAGGGCCACGTCGTGATGATCGACCCCCATGGCGAATATGGCGCCGCCTTCCAGCAGAATGGCGCGGTCTACGACGTCAACAACCTCGCCCTGCCCTATTGGCTGATGAATTTCGAGGAGCATTGCGAGGTGTTCGTCACCTCGGAAGGCTCCGAGCGGACGGTGGATTGCGACATCCTCGCCAAATGCCTGCTTGCCGCGCGGTCGAAAAACCGGCTGGCGGAGAGCATTGGCCGGCTGACCGTCGACTCACCTGTGCCCTATATGCTGTCGGATCTCACCAACATCCTTCAGAACGAGATGGGAAAGCTGGACAAGGGCACCGGATCGCTGCCCTATATGCGGCTGAAGACCAAGATCGACGAGATCAGGAGCGATCCACGCTACAGCTTCATGTTCTCCGGCATGCTGGTCGCGGATTCGATGCAGGAATTCCTTGCCAAGATCTTCCGCCTGCCCTCCGGCGGCAAGCCGATCTCGATCATCGACGTGTCGTCCATGCCGTCCGACATCACTTCCGTGGTGGTGTCGGTGCTGTCGCGGCTGGTATTCGACTATGCGCTGTGGGCGCGGGACGAGCCACAGCGCCCGATCCTGCTCGTCTGCGAGGAAGCCCATCGCTACATCCCCAGCAGCACCAGCGGCAGCGGGCAGGCCGTTCGCCGCATCCTGGAACGGATCGCAAAGGAAGGCCGTAAATATGGCGTGTCGCTGGGCCTTATCACCCAACGTCCGTCCGACCTTGCCGAAGGCGTGCTGTCGCAATGCGGCACGATCATCTCGATGCGCCTCAACAATGACCGCGACCAGGCCTTTGTGAAGGCCGCCATGCCCGAAGGCGCGCGCGGCTTCCTTGATTCCATCCCCGCGCTGCGCAACCGGGAAGCGATCATCTGCGGCGAAGGCGTCGCCGTGCCGATCCGCGTGGCGCTGGACAATCTGGAGGAAGCACGTCGTCCCGCTTCGGGCGATCCGAGCTTCACGGAACTCTGGCGCCAGTCGGGCGGAGAAGCGGAGATACTGGCGCGCACCATCACGCGCTGGCGCAGCCAGGGGCGATAGGCTTCTATCCCGCCGGGACGACCCGCCCGGCTGGTTCGCTCTCCGCTTGGACGCTTTCGCGGCACTCTTCCTGGTTCACGGGAACGAGCAGCTTCGCCTTCCGCCAGCCACCCTGCAGATAGACCAGCCCGGCAAGCAGGAAGGCAGCAGCCGAACCCGCAGGAAAACTCAGCCACAGGGCATCCGCACCCAGATGCGGATAAGCCCAGATGGTAGAAGCCCAGCCGCACTGCGAAGAGAGTGAATACAAGGATCAGCAACGGCCGCACCACTACGCCGTTGGCCCGCATCACGCCGAACAGGATCATCGTGCCGCCGAACAGCATGAAGCTCCAGCTCGCCAGAAGCTGCATGTGCCAGGCAGCGGCGATCGCTGCCTCATTCTGTCCCAGGAACAGCGACAGCAACGGCGCGTGGAACAGCAGGATGACAGCGACCATCGTGCCGGTGATCAGAAACAGATAGCCCATGCCATAGCCGGTGATGCGGCCGATCCGATCCCATCGGCCAGCGCCGATATTCTGCGCCGCCATGGCGCTGACCGCCGCGCCCATCGCCATGGCCGGCATCTGGAGATAGGTCCAGATCTGCTGGGCCGCGCCATAGGCCGCAGTGACAAGGAACCCCTCACGATTGACGAGGCCGATCATCACCAGTCCCGACGTGGACATGACGATCATCTGCAATCCCATGGGTAGCCCCTTGCCGAACAGAAGCCGCATCTGGTCCGGCGCCGGGCGGAGATATGCCAGTTCCCGCCCGCGCAACCGCAGCGGCAGATCCTTCGCATAGGTGTAGAGGATGATGCCGATAAGGCTGATCACGCCCGCCGCCGCCGTGGCAGCAGCCGAACCGCCGATTCCCATGGCCGGAATCGGGCCAAGACCCAGGATCAACACGGGGTTGAGGACCAGATCGACACCGACGCTCACGAGCATGAAGATCAACGGCGTTCGCGCATCGCCCGTTCCGCGCAGGCCCATCATCATCATGACGCTCAGCAGGGAAGCGGGCATGGCGACGAAGATCACCCGCAAATAGACGAGCGCAAGGTCGAACGCCTCCGCCGGGGTCGCCAGCAGCCTCAGCAAGGCCGGCGCGCCGATCCATCCGGCGGTCGCTACGACCAGACCCAGCAGGGTGCAGAAACCAACAGCCGATCCGAAAGCCCTGCGCGCCGCGTCAAGATCGTTCCGTCCCACCGCCTGCGCAACCATCACCGTCGACGCCATGCCAAACCCGAACACGACGGAGAACATCAGGAACATGGTGATGTTCGCATTGGCGGTCGCCGCCAGCGCCTGCGCGCCCAGGAAACGGCCGACCCAAATGGCGTTGATCGATCCGTTCAGCGACTGGAGGATGTTGGACGCCAATGTCGGAATGGCGAACAGCAGCAACGCCGATGCAATCGGTCCTTGCGTCAGGTCTCTGGCCCGCTGTTCCCCTGCAACCATGAACCCTCCTGTCCCTTGCGGATGACAACGCGCACCATCTGGCTGACCCGGCGACTCCCGGTCAGATTCCTTCGCCGGTCAGGCGAGCCGTTCCAGCGCCGCCTTCAATCTTTCCGCCTCTGCCGCCTTTTCACCATGGTCCTCGCGCGCCTTGGCCACCGCCTCGGGCTTGGCCTTCTCGACGAAGCTGGGATTGGAAAGACGCCCGGACAGCGAATCCCGTTCCTTCTCGGCCGCCGCCAAGGCCTTGGCGAGCCGCGCTTTCTCGGCGGCGATGTCGATCACGCCTTCCAGCGGCAGGATGAAGGTCGCCTCGTCCACCACGATCTGCGCCGCGCCGCCCGTGACGCTATCGCCAAAGGACAGGCTTTCCACCCGGCCCAGACGCGCCAATGCGGCCCCCTGGCGATCGATGCGGCGGCGGGTTTCCTCGGCCGCGTCATGCACGACCACGCTGAGCTTCGCGCCGGGCGGCACGTTCAGTTCGGTGCGCGCCGTCCGCATCGCGCCGATCAGCCGGATAAGCCAATCGATCTCCCCCTGCGCCTCGCTGTCGACGGCATAGAGCGCCTGCGGCCAGCGGGCGACGATCAGTTCTGTTTCGCGGCTGCCGGTCAGATTCCATAACTCTTCGGTAATGAAGGGCATGAACGGATGCAGCATCACCAGGATCTGGTCGAACGCCCAGCCCGCCACGGCGCGCGTTTCCTCATCCATCGAGCCCTTGGTAAGCTCGATATACCAATCGCAAAACTGGTCCCAGACGAAGTGATAAATGGCGTTGGCCGCAGCGTCGAACCGCAGTTCGACCATGGCGGTGTCGATCGCCTGGACGGTCGCCACCGTCTCCGCGATGATCCAGCGATTGACCGGGGCTTCCGCATGGGGTGCCTCATGGCTGGTCGATGCGGCGACGCCGTTGGATTGCAGGAAACGCGCCGCGTTCCACAACTTCGTCGCGAAGTTGCGATAGCCCTCGACGCGCTTCTCATCCATCTTCACGTCGCGCCCCTGGCTCTCCATGGCCGCCATGAAGAAGCGCAGCGCATCGGCGCCGAACCTGTCGATCAGACCCAGCGGATCGACGACATTGCCCTTGGACTTGGACATTTTCTGTCCATCCGCGGCCCGCACCAGACCGTGAAGATAGAGCTTGCGCCATGGCACATCACCCATGAACTCCAGCCCCTGCATCGCCATGCGCGCATCCCAGAAGAACAGGATGTCGAAGCCGGAGATCAGCAGGTCATTGGGGTAATGGCGCTTGAGCGTCTCGGTCTCCTCTGGCCAGCCCAGCGTGCCAAAGGGCCAGAGCGCGGAGGAGAACCAGGTATCGAGAACGTCGGGATCGCGGACCAGCGCCTTGTTCCCGGCCAGCGCCTGCGCTTCTGCTTCGCTCTCCGCGACATAGGGATTGCCGTCCTCGTCATACCAGGCGGGAATCTGATGTCCCCACCAGAGCTGGCGCGACACGCACCAGGGCTGGATATTCTCCATCCAGTTGAAGAAGGTCTTTTCCCATGTCCTGGGCACGATCTCGATCCGCCCGTCGCGCACCGCCTGCATTGG
>JGI24739J22299_10000502_pt1 | contig 13884 bp, 18 predicted proteins | sample KBSCornC5_FD_22299 | JGI IMG/M metagenome (IMG submission 22299)
CTAGCACTACTTTGGCAGAAGTGCGTCATGGGGATTTGATAGGCCTGCTCCACAATGTGGGCAATGTCGCGGCGGAGGTCGTGATAATCGATCAATGATAGCCTGACGAACCGCCGGCAGGCTCGGTTGAGGAGGCGGACCGGAGACTCTTTTTTTTCCGTGCCGCCTGGGCGAGCCTTCGTGTTTGCAGGAAGGCATAGGCCATCATTGTCATGAGTGCATGTCGATGCAGACCTGTCCATGACCTACCCTCGAAGTGATCGAGACCGAGTTCCTCCTTGAGTTGCTGATGCGCCTGTTCACAAATCCAACGGGCCTTGATGGCACCGGCAACGTCCTTGATCGCCGTGTCGGCGGGAAGGTTGGAGAGATAGTATTTCCGCTCACCGCTGGAGCGATGCTCCCCCACCAACCAGACTTCTTCCCCCGGCATATGCTGTGCGCCGTCCGCGCCGATCCGCTGTGGCGCGCCATCAGCGATACGCACACGCATGGCGGCGAAGCGGGCCGTCAGGCGGCCTTTGGTTCCCCGGCGCCAACTGACCTGCCGCCACTTCACCTCGTCGAGCATGGCATGGGAGGCTCGGGATGTGACATCGGGTACATGCCGGACCCGCGGTCTTCCGCGCCCCGCCACCGGGAAGATCAACTGCACGTCTGCGGGATAGACCTTTTGGTGGCGGGGAATGCCGACGGCCCAGCACAGTCCTCGTGCAGTGAGCGCCTGCCTAAACGGCGCTGACAGGCCATAGCCCGCATCGGCCAGGACGCAGCCGAAGCGCACACCGGCCGCAATGATGCGGTCGATCTCCTCGATGGCGATGTCGGGCTTCGTGCGATACGCCCGGAAAGCTTCGGGCACGCCCGCCCGGGCCATCCGGGCCGCATCGCTGGTCCAGCTTTCTGGCAGGAATAGCCGCAAACCCAGCATGACCGGCACTTCTCCCGAGGCCAGCGTCACCGATACCAGCGTCTGGCAGTTCGCGTTTTTGCCAAGCGCCGTGGCATATTGGGGCGCAACGCCGACCGAGGCCTTGCCCTTCTTTGGAAGGGCTGTGTCATCGATGATTAGCCAGGCCTTCTCACCACCGACCAACGCGTCTGCCTGTTGCCACAAGGTGGCTTCCAGCGGTGCGCTGTCCCAGATCCCAGCGCCGATGAAGTGGTGCAGTCGGTCATAGTTGAGCGCGTCTGCGCGCGCGGCCATCGGCTGAATGCTTTTGCGATCACCCGGGCCGATCAAGCCAGCGATGTAGGCCGGGCACATCCGACGCCGCGTCTTATTGCCCAGACCTTCCAGATATGGCGAAAGCCACTCTTCCAAATCCGATTGCCAGTCCCCACCCATCGCCAGCCTCCATCAAAGCTGGCTCCCCATGAATCACGCAATCAGCGCTAGGGGAATCCCAAAAATCATATTTCTGCCAAAGTAGTGCTAGCAGTCGAATCGCGAGTGTTGGAATGCAAGGGTGACGTAGCCGCGGGTTACTGGCACTGACATCTCAGGAAGGTGCCGACCAACTCACGTCGCTTCAGCGAGCAGGCGGAAATGTCGGCTTAGCGCCGAAAGCAGCCAACTGTATGATCGTTGACGATGCCGACGGCCTGCATCCAGGCATATACGATCGTCGGGCCGACAAACTTGAAACCTCGCCGCTTCATCTCCTTAGAAATCGCTTCCGAGAGAGGGGATTTGGCGATCCATTCGCGACCGGGGTTTTGGATTGTCTTGCCGTCAGTGAATGACCAGCAAAACTCTGCGAAGCTCTCACCGCGTTCAGCCATCGCGCAGTATATTTGAGCACCCGCAATCGTCGCACGGATCTTCGCCTGGGCGCGGACGATGCCCGGGTCGGACATCAGTCTTTGCACATCCCTGTCGGTGAATGCCGCGACCTTGAATGGATCGAAGTTCGCAAACGCATTGCGGAAAGCCTCGCGCTTGCGAAGGATGATGATCCAGGCGAGACCGGCCTGAAATCCTTCGAGCATCAGCATCTCCCAGAGCATTCGAGAGTCGTGCTGAGGAACGCCCCACTCCTGGTCGTGATAGCCGCGCATCAGCGCGTCATCCTCAGCCCATGAGCAGCGTTGGTGATTGTTCGCCATCGTAGCCTCGTCGCGCAGATCAATTGGGTCGTCGGAGGAATAAGAGATTTTCAAAGTCCCGTGTCAGCTAGAGGCAGAACAACGTCCGCACCGGTGACCTTTCGGCCTTGGACGCCCAGCACATGCCAATCACCAAAATCCGTGCAGCAAGCGCTTTGCATCAACTGCTCGTAGCCCTGAGTGCGTCGATGACAGCGCGAAGCCCTGCCGAGATGTACCGCCGCGTAGGATAATAGAGATAGAGCCAGTCCTCGGGCACGACCCAGTCGGCGAGGCAAGGCACCAGCCGTCCACTCTCGACATAGGGCCGTGCCCTATCCTCCCAGACATAGGCAAGAGCTACCCCAGCGAGTGCGGTCTCGATCATCAGTTCGTGATCATGAAGTGCGACCGGGCCTTTGACCTCGACGTCGATTTCATCGCCGTTGCGCCCGAACGACCAGGGATAGCCGACGCCGCTCGGATACATGTTGCGGATGCAGATATGGTCCGACAGGTCGGCTGGCGTCTTGGGCGCTGAGCGACCCTCGAAATAGCCCGGCGAACCCACCACCGCGAATTTCAGGCGCGGCTTGATCTTCACGGCGGTCATGCCGTCGCGCAGGCTCTCGCCCAGACGGATGCCGGCGTCGAACCCTTCCTCGACGATATCGACCAGTCGGTCGGTCGCGACGATCTCGAGTTCAAGGTTGGGGTTGGCCGCGATCAGCGGGCCGATCATCGGCCCCAGCACGAAAGGGGCGATCGAGTTGGGAGCGTTGATCCGCACTTTGCCGAACGGCGTATCTCGAAACTGGTTGAGCGCATCGAGTGCCGAGCCGATGTCACCAAACGCCGGCGAGAGTTGCGAGAGCAGCATGGCGCCGGCATCGGTCAGCGACACGCTACGCGTAGTACGGTTGAGTAGCCGTATCCCGACCCGAGCCTCCAGATTGCTGACCGCATGGCTGATTGCTGAGGCTGTAACCCCGCGCTCTTCGCTCGCGCGACGGAAGCTGCGGTGACGCGCGACCGCATCGAAAGCGGCGAGTTCGGAAAGATCGGTCGTGCGCATTACTGATTCTCACTCAGTACTGATCGGAATACTCATCGTCTAATCGCAGCGATCAAACCAGCGCAAATAACTCCTGTCAGCCGGGCACCGGCAAGCAGGAGCAACACGATGACCCTCACGATTGCACAGGCAGATGCGATGATCGCCGCCGGCACCGCCCGCGCCCGCGACATCGGCGTCGCGGCCAATATCGCCGTTCTCGACGCCGCAGCGCACCTCAAGGCCTTCGTCAGGATGGACGGCGCGGTGCTTGGCAGCATCGATCTCTCGATCGGCAAGGCACGGACTTCAGCCTTGTTCCAGATCAGCAGCGAGGCGGTGTGGGACTACTGCAAGCCCGGCGCCCCGGCCCATAATCTCGAAGCCAGCAATGGTGGCCTGATGCCCTTCCCAGGCGGCCTGCCGGTCGTCGGCCCCGACGGCACCGTCATCGGCGCGATCGGCGTGTCGGGCGGTGCGCCATCCCAGGATCTCGAAATTGCCGAAGCCGCGGTCGCCGCGCTCGTCGGCTGAACTCTTCAACTTCACGACCAACCCTCGAAGCACTGAAAGGAACCCTGACAATGACCAAGACCATTCTCATCACCGGTGCCGGCTCTGGCTTCGCCGAGGCCGCAGCGATCGGTATGGCGCAGGCTGGCCACAACATCATCGCCACCGCGCAGATCTCCCCCCAGGTTGCCGCGCTGCGCGAAAAGGTCGCCAAGCTCGGTCTCGACAACCTTCGCGTCGAAAAGCTCGACCTGACCGACCCCTATGACATGGCGTTCATCGAGACCTTCGATATCGACATTCTCTGGAACAATGCAGGCTATGGCGAGAGCGGCCCGGTCAGCGAAATCCCGCTCGACCTCGTCCGCAAGAACTACGAGATCAACGTGTTCAAGCCGCTGGAGCTCACCCAGGCATTCATCAAGCGCTGGGTCGCTGAGGGTGGCTCGGGCAAGAAGATCGTCTTCACTTCGTCGATGGGCGGCCTTTTCACACCCGCCGGCTGGGGTACCTATGTCTCGACCAAGCATGCGCTGGAATCGATCTCCGAAGCTATCGCCCAGGAAGTCGCGCCCTTCGGCATCAAGGTCCAGACGATCAATCCGGGCGCTTACTACACTGGTTACAACGAGACGATGGCGGACACCGCCTTCCGCTGGCTCGATGCGGACAAGAACTTCACCAAGCCAGCAGAACTGCGCGCGACCTTCGATGCGCTGCTCGCCTCGCCCATGGGTCATATGGACGCCCGGGAGATGATCGACCGGATGATCGCGATCGTCCCCGCCGACACCGGCAAGGTCCGTAACGTCAGCCCCAAGGCGGTCGAGGACATGCTCAAGGAAGCGCAGGCCGCCGCCTGGGACGCCGAAATCTAAGCCCACCCGGAGCGGCGGTTTCCCTGCCGCCACTCCCACCATCACCGGAGAAAGACCATGACCAGCAACACCCGTTTCTGGGCGCCCTTTGCCGCGCGTTTCGCCTTCGGCTTCGCCGCTGCCAGTGTCGCCATCTTGGCTCTTGCGCCCCACGCCAGTGCGCAGACGGCTGACCGGAACAAAGCGGCCGTGGAGGCCAAGTTCGACGCCTGGAAGGCTGGTACCGGCAATCCGTTCGAACTGCTCGCCGACGAGGCCAGCTGGACGATCGAGGGCAATAGCGTCGCCTCGAAGCGCTACCTGACCAAGGAGGATTTCCTCCGCGACGTCATCCGTCCGTTCAACGCCCGGATGTCGGTCGGCATCAAGCCCGCCGTCCGCAGCATCACGGCCGAAGCCGACCGGGTCGTCATCCTGTTCGATGCCGCCGGCACGGCGAAGGACGGCAAGCCCTACACCAACAACTACGCCTGGTTCTTCCGCATGAAGGGCGGCCGCGTAGTCGAGGCGAACGCCTTCTTCGACGCCATCGCTTTCAACGACCTCTGGGCGCGCGTCACGCCCTCCGAGTGAACTCCCCGACGCAACCCACCAACCTCAACGCACGAAAGGACTTTCATTATGGCTGACTTCATTCCTCCCGCGCCGAACAGCGCTTCGCCCTTTGCCGACATGCGCGGCCACCATGTCGCGGTCCGCACGCCGGATCTCCAGACCGCGCTCGACTTCTATGTCGGCACGCTCGACTTTCGCGTCGTCGCCAAGTGGGACTATGCCGACGAGCAGCTCGCCTATGTGGCGCCCGCGACCGACGATCACTTCTATGTCGAGATTCTCGGTGGCGGTGATTCCCAGCCCCAGGACGTGCGGCCCTACACGGACCTCGGCAGCAGCCTGGGCTGGGCCGGCTATCACCATTTCTGCCTGAACGTCGACAGCGTCGACACCACTGTCGAGAAGCTGCGTAGCCGCGGCGTGACGATAGTGACCGAGCCGTTCGTGCTCGAGGCGATCAGCCGCAAGCTCGCATTCTTCTGCGATCCCTTCGGCAACCTGATCGAGCTGGCCGAGGTGCTCGCCTGATTTCCCCCACAAGCTGACCGGCCGTCCCTCGGGTGAGGGGCGGCCAGCCCCACACCTCAAGGAATTTTATCATGCCCAAGTCCATTATGATCATCGGCGCCGGCCCCGGCATCGGCCAGGCGGTCGCTCGCAAATTCGGCCGCGAAGGCTGGCAGATCGTTCTCACTGGCCGCAACGCGGAGCGCCTTGCTGGCCTCACGGCCGAACTTGCCGCCGACGGCGTGACGGCGCACGCAGTTCCCACCGATGCCACCGATCCAGCCGCGCTTCGCGCCGCCGTCGCCAAAGCCGAAGCGCTCACCGGCGGGCTCACCGCGATCCACTTCAATGCTGGCGTGGTCCGGAACCAGGACCTGTTCTCGATGACTGACGCCGAGATCGCCAGCGATCTTGCGATCGATGTCACGGCCGGGTTCTACGCCATTCGCGCGGCAACTGAGTTGTTCGGAACGCGCGGCGGTAAGATCCTCATCACCGGCGGTGGTCTCGGCGTACATCCGAGCGCCGACTGGGCCGTGCTCGGCGCCGCCAAGGCTGCGCTCCGTAATATGGTGCAGGGCCTGGCCGAACCAATGGCCGAACTGGGCATCCACGTTCGCCTTGCCACCGTCGCGACGTTGGTCAGTCCCGACTCCGACGAAGCTCGCGGCGCTGCCGATGTCTTCTGGACGCTCGCCACCGATCCGAACACCGCCTGGGAGGCCGTCTACCCGGCCGCCTGATCCGACCAGCCGCAATGGAGTAATACCCATGACCAAGACTATCGTCATCACCGGCGCAACCTCGGGCATCGGCTATGCCACCGCGCTCGCCTTCGCCCGCACCGGCGCCAATGTCGCCATCTCGGGCCGCCGCGCCGATCGAGGAGCAGATGCCCTAGCCGAGATCAACCGTCTCGGCGGCACCGGCTGGTTCCAAACTACTGATGTCCAGGACGCCGGACAGATCGAGGCGTTCATCGCTGGCGCTGTCGGGCGGTTTGGCCCGATTGACACGCTCGTCACTAACGCAGGGATCGAGCCGCCGCATGTGCTCCCGCTCGCGGAGCTCAGCGTCGAGGACGTCGACGCCGTCCTTGCCACCAACCTGCGTGGCACGCTCCTCACCGCCAAATATGCGATCCCGCATCTGCGGCGGCCGGGCGGCTCTATGATAACTGTCTCATCGCTCTGGGGTCGTCAGGGCGGCGCGCTTCTCCCGGTCTATTCGGCGACGAAAGGCGGTTCGGAGTCGCTGACCCGCGCGCTTGCGGTGGAACTTGGCGGCGACGGCATCCGTGTCAACGGCATCGCGCCGGGTTTCATCAAGACTGAGATGTCGGATCGCTTCACCCAGGGGCGCGACATGCGGCCCTTCTACGAAGCCAATGTCCCGCTCGGCCGGATCGGTGAGGCGCACGAGATCGCCGACGCCATGGTCTGGCTCGCCTCGGACCAGGCTTCCTACGTCAGCGGCCAGACCATCACCGTCGATGGCGGCCACAACATCAAGATGTCGGTCGCCAAGCTCTGAACCGGCGGCCCCACCATCACCTCAACCAAAGGAACACAATCATGACCAAGCAACTGACCCTGATTGCCCGCCTGACCGCCAAGCCGGAAACCTCCGAAGACCTCGGCAACGGCCTGAAGGCGCTGATCGCTCCGACCCTCGAGGAAGAAGGCGCGATCGGCTATGTCCTCCACCGTGACAATGACGATGCCAATGTCTGGGTGCTGTATGAGACCTGGCGCTCACGCGCTGACCTCGATGCCCATTTCGAGCAGCCCTATACCAAGGCGATGATGGAGCGGTTCCCCGAGCTGCTCGCCAGAGAGATGGAACTGACCTTCGCGACCGCGATCGATCCGCGCGGCTGATCCACGCCTTCGCACGAGCGAATATCGACGGGCCGTGCAGTTAGACTGCACGGCCCTTCTTTTAACCCGCCATCCTGATTGATGAATTTCGCTCAGCACGGATTGGAATATTCGTCGAATTATCACGCCAATCATCTGCGCGTATTTCAATGCTCAAGCCGAACGGACCCTCCGGCACCGGCGAAGAGCGAAAGGATTATTCCCATGAAGACCTGGTTCATCACCGGCGCGTCGCGTGGCTTTGGCGCCCTCGTCACCCACCTCGCACTCCAGCAGGGCGATGCCGTCGTCGCCACTGCGCGCAATCCGCAGCAGATCATCGATCGCTTCGGTGAGCATCCGAACCTTCTCGCCGTCGCGCTCGACGTCACCGACGAAGCGCAGGCCCGCGCCGCCGCCGATGCGGCGATCGCCAAATTCGGCAAGATCGACGTGCTTCTCAACAATGCCGGCTTCGGCCTGATGGGCGCGGTCGAGGAGGCCAGCGCCGCCGAGGTGGAAGCGGTATATCGCACCAATGTCTTCGGGCTGCTCAACGTAACCCGCGCCGTACTGCCGCATATGCGGAAAACCGGGTCCGGCCGCATCCTCAACATCTCTTCGATCGGCGGCTATCGCGGCGCGGCGGGGTTCGGGGTGTATTCGTCGACCAAGTTCGCGGTCGAGGGCCTGTCCGAAGCCCTCCACGCCGAACTCGCTCCGCTCGGAATCCATGTCACGGTGATCGAACCCGGCTATTTCCGGACCGACTTCCTCGATGCGACTTCGCTCTCCGTTAGCCCAATGATCATCGAGGACTATGCCGCGACCGCGGGCCGCGTGCGCAATGTCGCGACCGGGCTCAACCACAACCAGCCCGGTGATCCTGCCCGCCTCGCGCAGGTGCTGATCGACTTCGCCGACGCGTCCAATCCCCCGGTTCGCCTGCCGCTCGGTAGCGACACGGTCGCCGCGATCGAGGCCAAGCATGTCTCGGACGCGGCCATCCTCAACGACTGGCGCCCAGTCTCGGTCTCGACGGACTTCGCAGCCGCCTGATGGCAATAACGGAGGGCAAGGCCATGACACGACCGATCACCTATTTCGAACACACGATCGTCGAGGCAGGTTTTGTCATGGCCTCGCTCCAGGGACTGCTGGTCCGCGCGAGCTATGTCGGAATCACGGGCATCGTGATCGAACTATGCGGGCGGGTCGCCCTGACAGCGATCAAATTCACGTTCGCTCATCACCAACCACAAAACCATCGCTGAAGGTGCCATTCAGGTTCGCGTCTGCCAGCCAACAACATTTTCGAGCGCCGCCGGACCTGACGCCGACGACGCGGGAGACCGCTCATGTCCGCTTCCAGCCTTGCCGCATCACCCATCCGCAACATCGGCTCCGCATCAGCTTTGTGGACCCCAACACACCGCGGTATTGCCTTTGGCCTCCTCGCCGCCCTTATCTGGGGCAGCTATATGGCGATCTCCAATCACGGCATCAAAGCGGGCCTGCTCCCGGCCGATCTCGCGTTCATCCGCTATACGGTCGCCGGCCTGCTGCTGCTTCCCTGGCTGGTGCGCCATACACCGCTCCAGCTTGGCGGCATCGGCTGGCACAAAGGTCTTACGTTATCCCTGTTCGCCGGACCGCTATTCGTATTGGTCGGCACCTCAGGCTACCGCTTCGCGCCATTGGCGCATGGCGCAGTCATCCAACTTGGGGCGCTCACCGTTGCAAGCTTCCTGCTGGCATCGGCCCTCGTCGGCGAGCGCGCTGGCCAGCGTCGCCTGGCAGGGCTCGGCGTGATCATCGCTGGCCTTGCCGTCACTGCCGGCCCCAGCCTGTTCGAGGGCGGTTCAACCGCGTGGATCGGCGATCTGTTGTTCGTGGCGGCAGGTGTCATGTGGGCGCTGTTCACCGTCCTTCAGCGACGCTGGGCAATCGACCCGATGGCGGCGACGGCGGTGGTCTCGGTAGTGTCGGCCGTGATTTATGTGCCGCTCTATCTCGTCAGCGAAGGCCTCATCCGCATTGCTGCGATGGTCCCCGCCATGCTCGCTGAACAGATCCTGGTCCAGGGCCTGCTAGGCGGGGTGGTTGCCCTATTCGCGTTCAGCCGCGCGGTGCAGGATCTGGGCGCCGGACGCGCCGCGCTGTTCCCGACGCTGGCCCCGGCAATCGCCATCCTCGCCGGCATTCCGCTCGGCGGCGGTGTTCCCACTGGCCTCCAAGTTGTCGGCCTGCTCATCTTGTCACTCGGCATGCTGATCGCTGTCACCGGCAGCCCCTCACCATTCCGAAAGATTTGATCCCTCGCTTCCTCAATCTGCAGGGCCGCCAGGGTTGGGACCCTTAGAGCAATAGGATGTCTGCTCCAGACTGGACCTGCCGTTTGCCGCTACAGTCCCAAACGGCGGCTAAGTCCCAAGCGCCCGTGTCCGGCTCTCCACCGGAAACGGGCGCCATCGGGTTTAGATCTCCGTATTCTCGGCTAGGGCAAGAGCATCCTCCACGTCGATTCCAAGATACCGGACCGTGTTCTCGATCTTGCTATGGCCGAGCAGAATCTGAACGGCGCGAAGGTTGCCAGTAGCCCTGTAGATTATCGATGCCTTCGTTCGGCGCAGCGAGTGCGTGCCGTACTCGCTGCGCATGAGACCGACACCTGTTACCCATTCGTCGACAAGCCGCGCGTACTGGCGGGTGCTGAGATGCCCATCATGATCAACCCTGCTGGGAAAGACATAATCGTCCACCGTGCCGCCGCGCCGATCCAGCCAAGCGAGCAGGCTCGCCCGAGCATCCGGCAGCAGTTCGAATTGAACGGGCCGTCCCGTTTTCTGCTGCATCACGATTGCCCGCGTTCGGATCTGTCCGCCGCTGACAATGTCGCCGATCTTCATCTGCACCAGGTCACAACCCCGAAGCTTGCTATCGATCGCTAGATCGAACAGCGCGCGATCGCGCAGGCGGCGGCGCTGGTTGAGGTAGAATCGAATTTCCCAGATCTGTTTCGGCTTCAGGGCACGCTTTGCGCCCACGGTCCTTCCGGCATTCCAAACCGGACGCTTGGTGGCAGGGACTTCTGTTTCAGGCATCTCCATGATCGTTCTCCAATGGCCACATTGGCCATCCGCAGAACGCCTGCCGACAAGGATGCGGAAGAATGGCTTTCAGGCTAGGCCCGACCAGAATCCACCGTTACAGGCTCGCTTCGGTCACTATCGCTTTTGCCAGAACTTGCCGTTCTCGAAGCGCCGGAGAAGCTGCCTGGTCGGACCCGTGTCAGTTGCCGAAGCTTTGGATCAGCTTGTCGGACGCTTCCCACAGACGACGGGCAACTGCCTCGTCCAGCGCAGCCGGGGGCACCCGCGCGGGCGCGGGATATCCGCGTGTCTCGCCCAACGCGTCCGGGCCATAATAGCCCCCCGGTTCGGCATCGGCCGAGGTTGCCGCAAAGAGCGTCGGGAGCGCCCCTTGCGCCGCCGGCTGGAAGAGAAACCATAACAGCGTCCGTGCCAGGCCCATTCCGCTCCAGCGACCGGGTGCATTGTGCAGGAGATCGGTGCGCGCGATGCCGGGATGCGCAATGACGCTCGTCACCCCCCATCCGCCCGTGATGCTGCGACGCTGCAACTCGAGACCGAACATCAGGCAAGCGAGCTTGGACTGGCTGTACACCCGCATCGGCTTGTAGCCTTTCTCGGCATTGAGATCGTCGAAATCGATCGTGCCGCTCCGCGCGGCGACGCTCGAAAGCGAGACGACCCTAGCGCCATCTGCCTTGCGAAGCAGCGGGAGCAATTGGTTCGTGAGCGCGAAATGACCGAGGTAATTCGTTCCTAGCTGAAGCTCGAACCCGTCCCTCGTCTCCTCACGCCTGGGTGGGACCATCACGCCCGCATTGTTGATCAGGAGATCGAGCTTCTCCTCCCGGCCTGCCAGTCGGGCCGCGAAAGCTGCGACAGAAGCCAGGCTTGCGAGATCGAGCAGCTCGAACCGGACACGTGCAGATGAAACCTCGGCAGAAACCCGAGCTGCCGCATCCGCCCCTTTTTGCGCGTTGCGGCCGGCAATGATCGTATCCGCGCCTGCGCGCGCCAAGGTCAGCGCCGTCTCATAGCCGAGGCCGCCCGTCCCGGTGACTATCGCGATCCGGCCATCCTGTGCGGGAATATCTGCCGCCGTCCATTTACGCATCTGTCATCCGCCCATATAAGTGCACCGAGTGCAGAATTATATTTGCACTCGGTGCATATTTCAAGGGTTGGAATGTTCCGATGCCATCCATCGCCACAAATCCGGAGGAAGGCCTGCGGGCCCGCAAGCGCCGCGAGACGATGGAGCGGATCACCGAGGCCGGGATGCGCCTCTTCCTCGACCGCGGTTATGAAGCGACCACGCTGGACGATATCGCCGCCGCGGCCGCGATCTCGCGGCGAACCTTCTTTCATTATTTCAAGTCCAAGGACGACATCCTGATCTCCCTCCAGAGCGGGATGGGCACCATAATCGCCGACGCGATCCGCAAGGCGCCGCCGGACAAGCGACCAATCGAGGCCGTGCGCGACGCCGTCATCGAAGTATGCGCCGCGGTTCCTCCCGACGATATGCTGGCGATCGACCGATTGATGCGATCGAGCCAAACCGTGCAGGCCCGGAAGCAGGCCAGCTATGTCGAGCAGGAGAGAGTTTTGCTCGCGGCCCTGCGGGAGCGCTGGCCGCAATCCGGGCGAGAACCCGCGCTCCAACTTGTGGCGATGATCGCAATGGGCGCCATCCGCTTGTCCACCGAAGCGTTCAACCGCGAAGCCGGCGCGCGTTCGATGCCCACCCTGTTACGAGAGTCGTTCGATATGCTGGATGCCGAGTTGCGCGCCCAGGCGTGACTTCAAGGGGAGAAGGCGTCGGCTACATCAGGTCCAGTTCGACCGCTTCGCGGACCGTGCGCACGGTCGGTCGAAAGCCGAGACTGCGCGCCAAGGCTCCATCCACATGCAGATACCACGGGTCTGGCATCGGGTCGGACGACACATCCATATCCTCGCCGACAAAACGCACCAGTTCGTAGATTGTCGTCGCTGCGTCATCGCAGATGTTGACGATCCGCCCGTCGAAGACGCCGGTCAGCGCCAGCCCGATGGCTGCGGCGATATCACGGTGATGGACGGTGCTCATACGCTGCGCCGGATGGAAGGCGAACGCGCTCAGGTGCGATGGCAGAGCCTCAAGATGACCATCGCCGTCGCCATACACAAAGGGGAAGCGTAGGACGGACCAGGCGAGGCCACTGTCCTGAAGCTCACGCTCGGCGGCCGCCTTGCTCGCGGGGTAAGCCTGCTGCGGATCGACCATATCGCTCTCGCGACCGGGATGAGAGCCGCTTCGACCGTAAACATGAGCGGTGCTCGCCATGATTAAGCGTGCGTCGGGAGCCTGCTCTTTTGCGGCGGCGATCAGGTTCTGCGTCCCCTCGAGATTGCTCTTCCAGATCAGCTCCGTGTCGGCGGTACGAAATACAGCGGCAAGATGCACAACCGCCGAGACGCCGTCGACCGCCCTGGCGAGCGCGTCGCGGTCGAAAAGATCCCCCTCGAAGACCGTGGCGCCAGCTGCGACGGTCTTGCCGGCCCGAACTAGGGCGCGGCAGGTCATGCCGGCTTCGATCAGACGGATTAGAAGGCGCTCGCCGACAAGCCCGGTCGCCCCCGTTAAAAGGATTGTCATCACATTTCTCCTTCGGATCTTTGAACGAGGCGCTCGGTGGCCGTTTGAAGCACTCGCACCACGATTGCGGCGTCGGCCTCGCTGACGCCGCCGAAAGCCGCTTCGTGAATGAAACTGAGGTCAGGCAGCTTGCCCCACAAATTCTCGCCGGCGGGCGTAAGGCGAAGCAGCTTCTGTCGCAGATCGATGGCGTCCTGTACCTGCTCGACCAGCCTCTTGGCGGCGAGCGCACCGACCACCGCGCTCAGCGTCGCCCGTTCGACCTGAAGCTTCTTAACAAGGTCACGCTGCTTGGTTGGACCAACGGTCGCCAGTTGATGCAGGACGTACCATTGCGTGGCACCGAGCCCATGGGGGCGAAGCGCGTCCTCCATCACCGCTCGTCCCGCGAAATAGCATCGCTTCGCCCATGCAGCGATCGATGCGAACTCATGCTCGGGAATATTGTCAGGCACCTAACTATATTGTCAGGGAGCTAACAATATGTCAAGCGGCGCTTGGCTGCGCCCAGCCGCTACGATCGCTATCAATAGGCAGGCGCTTGAAAGCTGCCCTGCCTGCAAGTCCCATGAGAAGCCGGTGCCTCTCCGGCGGCAGTCGACCAAAACACGCCATACCGAACTGGACGCGAGAATGGCTTTTTCCGCCTGAACCGGCCGTCGCACACGCCTATCGGCGCGCTTTCGGCGTTTCGCCA
>JGI24739J22299_10000506_pt1 | contig 13864 bp, 8 predicted proteins | sample KBSCornC5_FD_22299 | JGI IMG/M metagenome (IMG submission 22299)
GAGGCTAATGTGGCCTATCACATGGATCATTTCGAGGACGAATTGGAGAGTAATGAGCTGACCTTTGCTATTTCGCAGTCGACGGATGCCGCCCTTCAGTCTGCGTTCCCTAATACGGCTGGCCGGACACAGTTGCTTTACCAGTACGTAGACTGGCCCGATGAATTTGAGGTCCTCGACCGTAATTCGCCGACGATCGATATCGGACGGTATGCGGTCGTGATTGGGACCGTGGAGCCTCGCAAGAACCTGACGCTTTTGATAGACGCTTTGTCGCATCCTGATATCGCCGCATCGGAAATCAAGTTTGTTATCATTGGTAAAAGAGGATGGCTCGTCGACAGTTTCCTGCAAGATATACCGGAGCATCTGCGCGGACGGCTGATCTTTTCAGGTTTCGTCTCCGATTTTATAAAATATCGGCTCATTAAGGCAGCGGAATTCATGATATTTCCATCGATGTATGAAGGCTTTGGCATTCCCGCACTCGAAGCCATGAGCCTCGGTAAGCCCGTAATGGCGGCAATGACGTCGAGCTTTCCGGAGGTTATCGGTGAAGGCGGAATCTATTTCGATCCCTTTTCGGTGACTGAGTTTGCCGAAGCTTTTGCAGAAATAGTAAGTCCCGGTCGTGCCGCCGAACTCGCCGCCAAAGCCCTGAAACAAAGCAGCATTTTCAATCCGCCTAGGATGGCAGCTCCCGTTGTGGAGTGGGTGTGTTCAGGCTGAGCGATACACGGCGCATCCGGGTCCTGTTCCGTCCACGTTTCACACGGAGTTCAAACTCGTGCCGATGGAACCTCGATTTTAGACCAAAGCGCCTTACGAGATTGTCCGTTCCATATATCAAGAATTAGCTGCCGGGCATCCGTTTTGCCGATGTGATTCGCAAATATGATCTCGCTCTCAGGCTCTCTATGGAGCGCCAGGCTATAGGAGTAAGTGACGTCATCCCGCGTTGCCGGCCTATGGGCCAAGGTTCCGCCTAGGCTTTGGAACTCCTCCGAGCGTGCCAGCCCAGAGATGAAATCTATAACGGTATGTCGCCCGGTAAGCGATTTAACCACGTTTTCGTTTTCGGGATCCCGCGCAAGAAATAGGCGATATCCATTTACCACATCCTGCTCCTCACATAGACGTAATGGATTAAGCTCCCGCGGCGGCAAATTTCGGAGGAGACTGTTGAGTTCGTACTGCCTGACCTCCTTGAATAAATTTTCCTGAGCTGACAGCTTGCTCAGAATATCCTCATGCGTGGGGAATCTAAGCGAACCGACGTGGTGCTGAATGATCGTTCGATCGAATCCAATTTCACGAAAAAGCTCAGGGGTCATATGTTGGCCAGTGTTACCAATATATTTAGCATATGTGGTGAACGTGTTACATCTCCACAGTCCCAGCTTCTGCGAGGCGAATGCCTTTGCGGCGTCCTGAGAGGAAGCCCGCGGTGAGGCGGTTTCCGACTCGTAGAGCGCAAAAATTTTGCGATGGTCTCGCCTGGAATAATCCGTACCTAACACGACCGCCTCGTATGGCTTCAACAGTGGCTGCATCGCTTTCCAATGTTCTCGGTAAAGTCCAAATGCCCAGTGGTGATCCAATGTTATGAACTCTCCCTTATGTTCCAACGCTTCGGCTTGCGGTGCGTAGTAGTTACCGTAGGCTGCGAAATAAGAGATCCGGTTCGTATCTTCTCCCCATCGTTGTATCGTATCCATAACGGTGAGGTAATTTGGAGACAGGATAAGATCATCCTCAAAAAAGTAGGCGCAAGAAAATTCGTTTTCTTCAAATACGAACCGTTCTGCTCTTCTGAAATTTTCCATTATGCCGATGTTGAACGGGGCGCGATGAACTACCCCATTCGGAAAATGCTCTTTGAACACGTCCACCGACTCATCGATTTCGGAATCGGCAGCGTATCTGATCCTAGAATATTGATTCACCGCTCCGTCCTGGAACAAGTGAACCGAGCGTCCGGCGAGAGAATCGTCAGCTTGATCTATAAGAGATTTCAGAACCGGCCGGAGAAATTGCGGCCGATTGAAAGACATTATTATTATGGGGGTCGAATTCACTCGATAGCCTTCCCGCACGCGCTCCACAAGATTGACAACCAATCGCGAGGAATCCTAGCCTTTGAGAACATGCAAAGCAACCGACCATCACAGATCGTGCCGCCCATGCCACGGGCGCGCGGCTAGATCATGGAAGGCGATCCCTTCAGCGCTTTGTTGGGGCGCGATCTATTTCTGCTGGCATCCTTGCGGGGGGATGTGGTGCCCAGCGGGCCGTTCGACGAGCCGAGTGTTCTGCGCTTCCTCACCTGGTGGTACAATTTTGGGCTTGATGAATATCCCGAGCTTGCCAAGCGTCTCGCGCCCGAGCTGTGGCGAGGCTATCTGCAATGGCTTACGGAGCCTGCTCCCGGGATAGTGCAGGACGTCGAGCTGCCGATATCCCGTTACTTTCTCGGGCTAAGGGAGCTTAGCGACGCACTAAAGCAAGGTCTTGATCTGCAAACCCAGTTGGGGCGGCGCATTCTTCTGCGCTGGGCCATTTCGTTCGGGTTGCAAGAGCATCGCCGTCGGTTCCTACTATCATCGGATCAGCTTGCCAGATTGCAGCATCTCATAGACGCGAAAGCTAGACTGCCGCTTTCTGCGTTGTTGTTATGGGAGGGCGTAGCTGAAGTGCGCGAAAATTTCCCCCTATCCTCGCCAGAACAGGTGTTCGCCTTCAGCCATTGGTACCACACCGAGGGCGCCGTGCAATGGGCGCACGATCTCCTGTTTGAGGCTGAGAAGCCAGTTCTTCCAAGGCAGGCTTGGAGCCAGGATATCGGATCTTCACTGCAACAGCGTATCAGTCTGGTCGGCTTTGCCAAGGGCGAGTTTGGGATTGGCGAAGATATCCGCACGACGGCATTCGCCTTGGAAGCTGCCGGCGTTCCCTTTGAGATCTTTAATTGCCATCCGGCGGCACATCGGGAGCAAGACGAAAGTGCGGATCGCTTCATTGCTCCTGAAGCGACAGGGGANATCAACATTTTTTGCATGAGCCCGATCGATACCCTCGAAGTCTATCTAAAATCGCCCTCGCTTTTTTCGGGGCGATACAATGTTGGGTACTGGCCGTGGGAATTGTCGGTGTGGCCAGATCAGCTAACCCCAATCTGTGAGCTGGTCGACGAGATTTGGGTTGCTACGCAGCATATTTGCGAAGCTTTTTTGCCTAGGTCACGTGCGCCCGTCATACGCATGCCCCCCTGTGTCGAGCTGACAGGTGACGTCCCTGTGGATCACGGTAGATTCAGTTTACCACGCGATTGCTTCAGCTTCCTTTTCGTCTTCGACTGGAGTTCCTTCGTCGCGCGGAAAAACCCGCTCGGGCTGGTTCGCGCATTCTCGGAGGCATTCGATGCTACCGATCAATCCGTGAGCCTTATTCTGAAGACGATGAATTCAGATCGCGCAAGTGCCGAATTCGCCACGCTCCTTGCTCACGCTGATGCGGACCGTCGCATCCGGATCATTGATGAGACGCTTCCGCGAATCGATGTATTGGGGCTCATGTCGGCATGTGATGCTGTCGTTTCGCTGCATCGCGCCGAAGGTTTTGGACGTACGCTTGCCGAAGCCATGCTGCTGGGCAAACCCGTGATCGCGACCGATTGGTCAGGAAATCTCGACTTCTGTAACGGAAACACTGCGGCTCTGGTGCCGGCACGCGCTCTTGTTATCCGCGAGCACGAATATCCATTTTCTGCCGGGCTGAGTTGGGCGGAGCCAGATATCGATGAAGCAGCCAATCTCATGCGTAAGGTTCGCACCGACAGTCCTTATCGAGCGGCTCTAGCCCAAAATGGCCAGAATTTCGTTGCTGGGAGGTACAATCGGGAGGCAGCTGGTGTACGCTACCGATTTCGCCTGGAGGCCATTCGCCGCGAACTCTCCTCACGGGCCTGAGCTTGAGGCTCAACGCTCGCGTACTAATTGGCCCGAACCGGCTGAGATGCTTTGGGAACAGCGCCCCCACGTGCGCCGGATCGCGATCGGGCTTTAGGCACCGCTTCTGCTCGCATGCTCGGAAAGATCTCAGGTTTGTTGCCGGAGATAAGGTCTTCGAACAGCTTCGACCAAAGGGGCAGTTGCCGCGTCGTCAAATCGAACTGACTAACTGCGGTTCGGCGTGCCTCTTGCCGCAAATGCAAAGCACGATCTGGATCGTCGAGGATCATGTCGAGCTTATCCGCTATGTCCTCGGGAGAAAAGAAATCAACCGCCAGCCCATTCACGCCGTCCTTCAGCACTTCTAAGACGGGCGGCGTCTTCGATCCGATAATGGCACAACCTGCGGCCATCGCTTCGATGAAGGACCAGGACAGCACGAACGGGTAGGTCAGATAGACATGCGCTGAGGATATCTGGAGCAGACTGAGATATTGTTCGTAAGGAAGCTGCCCCAGGAAGTGGACCCGCTCAAGAGGAAGCTCAGTCCCAACTTCATTCATCAACAATTGACGATAAGTCGTGCCGGAAGGCGCGGGGCTGCCGTAACTGACACCATCGCCACCCACGATCAATATGTGGGCTTTGGGGCGCCGCCGCACTATCTCTGGCAAAGCGCGCATGAAAGTGTGGAAACCGCGATAAGGCTCGAGATTTCTCGCCACAAAGGTGATGACCTCATCTTCCGAGGTCAGCGTTCTTTCCTCGCGGGAAAGCTTCAACCATGCCTTTGGATCCGGTTTTATGGTCTGAGTATCTATACCCTCGTGGACTACGCTGATCCTTAAGCGCAGTTCGGGCGGGTAGAGACCGCGCTGCCAATGCGTGGGCGAGTGACCCCAATCGGCGGCGTCGAGGCTCAGAAAATTGACGCTGTTCTTGGTGCGAAGACGGCGGCTGTCATCTGGCGGTCCACGGAATTCCGGGTCAAACCCCGTGTCCACGCCTGCGTGATGATAAAAAAATTCCATATATGTGAGGAGCGGAATGTCCGGATAGACATCCTTTACAAACATGGTCTCGCCCCAGCCGCTATGGCCGACGATAATGTCGGGCCGTACCCCCTCGTCGCGTAGCATCTCGAGGGATCGCGCGACAGCCGCCGCATTGCGAACCGCCACGTCGAAATCGACCGTATAAGGATGACAAATCAGATTGGCCGGTTGCTCCGGATGATAAGCCACCTTGATGACATTGCGCATCCAGTTCGCGTTAGGCTGCGATATAAAATAAACTATATTCTTCGGGTCATTTGCCAGATGTCTTACAACATGTTGATACTGACCTGGGAAGTTTTGATGAATGAACACGTAGATCATAGCATCAGCGCATCCAACAAGGCATTGCGATAATCAGGGTTTGGCCAGGGTGTCTTGCGCGCTACGGCAGCCAACTCTAGATTTTTCTCGCGCCGTCTTATTACAAAATCGGGAAAGCCCGCTGCCCCTAGTGCTTCGAAAAGGGTCTTGGGCGTAAAGGCACATTTGTGCGCCATGTGCTCATTGCCTGCGGCGACCGCTGTTCCTAACCCAAAAAATACATCGTGGGGTGTAATCGGCCCAGCGGAGGACTCGTAAAGGACGTCGCTAAGCTTATCGTCGGCGACGTAGCGAGCAACGGCTTGGATGTCCGGAACAATGATGATGGCGAAGCCGTCATTCTTGAGAACGCGCCTGAACTCTCGCAAAGCCAGCGGAACTTGGTGGCGGTATAAATGCTCAATGCAATGCGATGTCCACAGTGCGTCGGCGGAATTGTCTGCCAACGCTGACATGTCCGTCACGTCGGCAATCACGTCCGGCTTGACATNAGGATCCACGTCCACCCGAAGATGACGCCATTGCTCGAAAAGCCTTGGCGTGTGCTCCGCACCGGAAGGTCCACAGCCTGCGTTGATCAGAACTGGTCGTTCGGCAATCGCATCCTTCATTTTATGGCGCGCCCCGCACCTTCATCATTTCTCCTCAAGCGTCGATCTCGCGGAAGACGCTAAATCGGGGGCCGATGCGCTCGGAAGGCGGGTCATTGGTCTCCTGCGTTTTTGTCTTTGCGGCCCCACTCGCGCTGGCCTTCTTTGGTCGCTTACTATTACGCTCGAGTATGCGCACCCAGATGCTCTCCAAATAGTCAGACGGGCCAATGCCGGCGCACATCTGGCCATCCTGAATTGGACCTACCACTTTGCCCGATGCAAACCGACCGAAATATTCGCAACTGAAGCGTTTGGAGCGCGAGCCGTTTTTCGGTCGGACGGCAAAGCCAAGCAAAGGCGTGGCCAAACCACGCGTGCCGCAGGGCTGTCCCTGCTCGACCCAATGGCTTTCCATGCCGGTTGCCATCAGGCATTTATATTCTATTCCATCAGGGGCTATGTTCAGCATCGGAGTGATGGCAAATGCTTCGATCGACAACTTCCGGTCCGACGCGCCAGCCCAGCTTTGATCAAAGAATACCATGTCACCCACATTTTGAACGTGAACAACTATTTGTGACTTGAGACAATCCGCTGATGTAGGCGGGAGGGGCGGTACGATGTTGGCACCTGCAAGCTGGGATTGAGGGTTGCCCGTAAACGACGCAGGTTGAGATGAGCCGGCTCCATGCCAACCAGTGATGTCATGTTCGCCTTCGAGCCTTTGAACATCGATCTGGAGCGGCTTTAGATTGGGCCGCGTAACGAGCGTTACGACAATATCCGTAGAGCTTTGAGTGACCTTGAGAACGAGGTTGTCTCCCGATCGGTAAAGCCAATGTTGGCCGACATTTCTGGAGCCAAGATATTCTACCGCCCCCTGCCGGCTTCCCGGCGCTGTACTGATTTGAACAGCAGGAAGAGCATTGCCTTCATCAGAGGGCTCTTCATTATCCGACACCACGGAAAACAGATAAAGTCCTTTGGCCAACTTCAAGAATTCGGCCGTTGCGGATATGTTTTCGTTGACGGGCACGCGTTCTACTCCAGGGGGCAATTCGGGGCGAAAGACGCTTGGCGCATTCGCTTCCCTTGCCAGTTCGGAATGTAAATTTGGTGTACGACCAGACGCCAAATTATCGCGATGTCGTCCCACCAGATCGACAAGCGCGCGGTAAAGCTTCTGTGCCGTTACGCCAAGATCAACCAGCTCATATTCGACTTTGCTCGCCTTCAACCGTTCCGCGACGGCGCCGTGATCGAAAGCCAATATGGGAAGACCGGCGCGCATCGCGTGGCTGAGCGAAAAGCACCACGTTTCAGGAGTTACCGACAAAAACACCGCCGCCGCAGGCGCCTCTCGCTGAAGGAGGTGGCCGATTTCATCCTCCTCGTACCGGCCGGTGATAAACACCTTTCCCGTTTGCATCAGACGTTGATCGTCTTGAGTGAAGCCGAACACGATGAATTCGACGGGGAGGTCACGCAGCGCCGCATAGCGGGCACATTCCAGCAGAAAATCATACCCTTTTTGATCGCCGATTGCGCCGATGACCGCGATCTTGAGAGGTGCGTCGACCGAAGGGGAATTCACCCTAATCGGTTCGAACTCGGACTCCCATGACTGGATTTCGAAGAGCAGGCGGGGGAAGTGGTTTCGATATCGTGCAGCGGTGTCCTCGCTCGGAACAATCAAACGTCGGGCTTGTGAGAACCATCGCTCGCTACGCGCGCGCAGATTGGCGACCGATATCTCCTCATGCAACGCCGATCCCAATAGGCTTACGCACTGCTCACACCTGTCTATGTCGGGTTCGCCGCAATACAGGTTGGAAAGCCCCAGCAATGTCAGGCGAGGGCAGTACCAACTGAAATCATGGATGTAGATGTCGAAAGATGGCGAATGATTGATGCACGCTTCGATGATAGCATCAGGAATGCCGAGATAGTGGTGAATCTCAAGATGCTCAATCCTGCAGCGTTCCAGAAACGATTCAAACGCGCCAGCGTCTCTTGGAAGGTCATAGCATAGCTCCCCGGCCGGGGTTTGCGCGTTGTCGATCTGGAGCTGTTTGCCGTCTACGGTGGGGCGGATGAGAATTGGTGAATAACCGTCCTCCCGAAGTTGATTGAGCCTGGCATTCACCTGCCGTTCCACACCTCCCCTTAGTCCCAGGCTGACGACGAGGCATTGCTTGTCTTGGAGAGCGACTTCGGCCTCGCCCAGCGCTCGCCGGAAGGGAGCAAGTGGGTCGCGGGATGCGAAATCTTCGACAGATGAAGAATAGGAAGGGTGGCGTTCGTTCAAGATGGCGCCATTGCGTGCCATCAGCGCATGCTTGCGCGGTCCGAAGGAGATCCCNCCGCGGTGGAGCACATATATGTCGCATGCTATCCCGTGCTTCCATCCATGTGAGCTAGCACGCATGCAAAAATCATTCTCTTCGCCATAGCCGAGCGAAAAAAGTGCTTCGTCAAAGGGGCCAACCTGATCAATTGCCGCCCTGCGCAGGAACATGCAGAAGCCTACCCCTGTGGGCGCTTCTACAAGTTGACCGGCATTGGCAATTGCTGCGTGGCGATCGCGCAATTCAGCACGGTCATGCGAACATAGCGGGTCTTCATTCGCCGGATAGCTCGCGATTGAACCCACATTCGAGAGCGGAGTAATCGTCGCATATTCCGGATTGGCATCGGCGTGGGCGCGCATGCGCTCAAGCCAACCGGGAAATACGACCGTGTCGGAATTAAGGATGATGATGTCGTACCCAGCCGCTTCCGCCATTCCTCGATTAACGCTCGCTGGAAATCCCATGTTGTGAAGGTTGGAGAGGAGCTTTATCGCTCCGGAATCCGCAAATTCTCGGAGATACGTCGTTAATGCACTGTCCGGCGACGCATCGTCGATAACGACTATATCGACATCGTCCGGCACAGTCGCGCGTACGCTCTCAATACATCTAACCGCATCCTCCCGCCCGCCATAGACAGGAATGATGATCTTGATCACTGAGTCGCGCGGCGCTCGAATGGTCTTTGGGGCCTTGACACCGGCTCCCTCGTAGGGCTTGACCGGTGCCAGCGGATAAGGCGAGCCGCAAAATTGCTCCTGTCTGCCATCCGGAAGTCTGACATAAAGATCGACAGTTGAGTGACGCCATCGCCGGAAGGTCCCCGCCTTCATTTCGAACATATGTGCGCCAAGCTGATCCGGGTCGGGCTCCAGCCAGATGTCGCGCGTGACCTTGCCGGAGACGGCGACAACGGATGGCACCACTTCCGGCGGTAACCATGATAAGCGCAGGCTCCCCCTCAAACCGCCCGAGCCCGTTGCCACTGAGCAGGTGAAGCCGAATGATTCGGGAATTGAAACGGTCGCGCCGATTGCAGGTTGCTGCCAAGCTGCCGAGGCGATCCGTAGGCCATGCATGGCACGGATCGAACTCAGGCCGTCCTCTTTGGACCAACCACCGGAACAATCAATCTGCTGGAGCAGCGGCGCTTCGCCCGGGTAAGTAGCCTCCAATGCAATTGGTTCGCAATTGCTAGCTTTCCTCAGATCCCCGATCAGGTTGAATTCCGGCGTTACACCGATCCATCCGGCGCAGGTGGGGCCGGTCTGTTCAACAACGCGCCTCGCCACTTTGGCGAGGGCTGACCAGGGTGAGACGGCAAAAAGGGCCAGATAGGATTCGAGCTTAATGGCAGCCGCTTCTAGATCTGCCAGGGCGAGAGAGGCCTCTACGTCGACTGCCGCGAGTTGAGCGTCCGGCACGCCGTCTTTCAGTTCGCTGATGATGGCTGCGGCTTCCGTAGGGAAACCGTTCCTTATAAGTAGCGAGGAATAAAGCCGGACTATTTCCAGTGACGTCGGCGCCAGCCGATGCGCTCGATCCGCCAACCTAAGCGCCAGGGACGGTTTGGCTGCCTTGCCGGCATTCGTTACGCCCCGCAGCAAAGTTGCGATTTCGCTGTCTACATCAGCCGGCTTAATGAGAAACGCAGCGCGAGCCGATTCCATGGTTAACCGCGAATGCCCAAAAACTGAGCCTGTCGCGCTAACTGGCTACGCTTTTCCGATCCGTTCCCAAAAATCACTGACGCACGCTCCTGCAAGCATGCCATAACTCCTTCGGGCGACGGGATAAAGAAATTGTGAATGCGGCTTGGGCCGCGGGCCGGATTCAGGCGATTATCAGATGAAGTCCGAATTGCTGAGATTCTTGAAATTCTTCAGGACGATCTTCGTGCCGTCGTCGAACGTCACAGTGGTGTCGCTGCCACTGACCGTCTTGCTTGCGATATCNGCAAGTGAATAGCCGCCGCCTGTAAGGTCGATCTTGTCCTGGCCCTTGACGAAGTCCGTGATCGTGTGCGCGCCTCCGGCCGCCGAGGTAGCGAACCGGAACAGATCGCTTCCGCCGCCACCGGCCATGGTATCGCGGAAGCTGCCGCCGATGAGGAGATCGGATCCACTGCCGCCATTCAGGGTGCTGCGGCCAATGCCACCGATCAGAGTATCCGCTCCGCCACCGCCCAACAAGGTCGCGTTGCCGCTGCCAGCCATCACGGAGTCGCGACCAGAGCCACCGGTATAGTCCAGGCTACCCGAGCCGCCATAAACCGTGGAAGCGAAATCCTGCGTGATCGTATCGTTGCCCGCGCCCAGGTAAATTGTATCCTGGCCGTTAAGGACGAGCTTGTAGTCGCCGCTGGATTGCTGGTGAATGGTAGCCGGCAATCCTGTTACGGTGTGTTGGCCCTGCGATTGGAAGACGATATCAAGCGTGGCGCTCCCGCCCACCGAAACGAATTCCTGGCCACCCGCTACGGTGACATGGTTGTTTCCGCCTACCACGCTGAGGGAGCCACCATTCAGCGTCAAATAGCTTTCGCCACCATAAACTTTGGCATTAAAACGGTGACATGGTTGTTTCCGCCTACCACGCTGAGGGAGCCACCATTCAGCGTCAAATAGCTTTCGCCACCATAAACTTTGGCATTAAGAGGACCATCGGCGCTCACTGTGGTATTGCCACCAGCGACATTCAGCCGGTCGCCCGGGCCGGCGCCAATAATGTGTGCGTTGGAATTCGCGACGTCGACCGTGTCGTTGCCAGTACCCACGCCCACATAGACGGTGCCGGTGTTGCGCAACACCACGGAATCGTTTCCGCCGCCACCGATAACTGTTCCATCACCACGACCCGGATTGATCGTATCTCCCTTGGAACTGCCGATAATCAATTCCGTACCGTTATTGCCCTGAATGTTTACGCCGCCGGGATTCGCGCCCAGCATGATCACCGCATGCGTATTGGGAGCCGCTACAACGGAATCTACGCCGAGGCTGTCCAGATTGTACACGTTGAGCCTGCCAGGCGTGGACGAAGGCGCCTGGGAAGGATCAGTAAGAACTGACGATGAGGTGAAACCCGACTGGATCGCTTGAAGAGCGTTGAGGGCTAGCGCTTTTTCGGTACCGGAAAGATCGAAGGTAACGGTATTGCCGCCAACAATAGTCGCAGTCGTTAACGCCATGACGCCCCCTAACACCACTCCGGGACAATCAGGCCATTCCCGCCATCACGCTAACATACTGAAAACAACGGACGCCCTGCCGCTCGCTGCAATCAAAGTTAACTTCTTGCCCACGAATCAAGTTAATCAAACGTTATATTTCCAACGATTTAAGTCAAGCGCTATGTTGCACTGCAAAGGGATGTGTCATTTTGGTACAAAACCAAATCGTTACAAATCAGTAACATAGCTGGATTGCGAGCCAGGTTGCACTGCGATACGGCTTTTGGTAAGCTCGGCTTAGCGAGTGGCGCTGGCGAAAAGAATTGCAACGGCCACAGTTCAAAGCTGCACTTTTGGTGCAATTCTAGGTTAACTAGTTAACTTGGCGCAACTTATCACTCATGCAGATACTATAACGCAGCGGCCCATCTTCAAAATCACCGCTATAGCTGCCGGTGGTGGTCGCAGAATTCCGGGCCAACGCTATTCCGGGGCCCAACTGATTGGGTATACAATGGGGCCCTTTTTGTCCAAAAAAGGGACCTGTTACATCATTGTCTTCAATCCGGAAATTGTCAGCGCCGTCCGCCGCTATCCCGAAGCTGACATTACGGCCTTGGATGTGATTACCGATAACGATGCCGCCGCGATTTCGCTGGCCGCTGTTCGAGCCCCATACCGCCGGTCCCACCGCGATTGCGACTTTGATCAGTCCGTTGGGTGTGGCCTTGATCGAGTTTCCCTGAACAACGGTGCCGGTATAGTCGCCAGAAAATGGCCGGTAATCTACTAGGTTGATTCCGCCGAGCAACGGCTTTGACCTGCTTATGATGACGTTGTTGAGCACTTTCGTTCCCGGCGCTCCGAAGATTACGATCGCGCCGTCTGTTGCATCGACGATCCTGTTGTTCGCTATCAGTCCGTTGCGGCAAGCGAATGAAACGCCGTCGGCCCATTCCCCTCCGCCATTGCCTGCTGGCCCCAATATGTTGGCCACGATCTTGGCACCGGCGCAATCCAGCTGTCCTTCAAAGACATGCAGCGTGGACCATCCACGGGGATCAAAGGCTCGCACGTGATCGACGGCGATGTCCTTCACGCTACCGCCGATTTCGATAAGTGCGCCGCCCTTGTTTATCCTTCCTAGGGCCTGTCGACTGCCGTCGACACGGATGTGATGGATATGAATGTTCGAGGCGCGCGAAAATATGGCTGTGTCCAGAGCAGCGTCACTGACTTTGATCGTGGCTTGAAGCGGTTCCGCTGGGCTGCCTTCCGTCGTCAGCTCCTGTCCGGGAGCGGTGAGCAAGATCGGTTTGCTTATCAGAAATCGGGCTTTTTGGCATAACACAGCGCGAGCGTTCGCGGCCGAAAGAGCTCGATTGATAACATCTTGGTCGCCGCTGCCTATGCATTTGGCGGCAGCTACCTGGCTCAAGCAAGCAAGCGCAAACGCCAGCGCAAAAGACCGCATCGGCCACCCGTACATCGCGCGAGCGGATTATGGAAGATGCTGGTATTGGCCAGCTTGAAAATTCCGGCTCCAAACGTACTGGATCTTGTGATCGCCATGCCAGACGGAAAGCCACCGACCGGCGGCCATCTCCGATTTCGCCGGAGGCAGAACTATCATTGGAGCCAACTACGTGGCGATCGACATCGCTAGCATTGCCCTTTTCTAAATCGCGCGCTCTGCCTTTCTCAGCTATTTATGGCTCTGCGAACGACGCGGCCAAATCAAGGTAGTTCAGACGGATATGATCGACGGATTTGTTCCTAAACGGCGATTTCGGCCAACGGTCGATTCAGGTTGATTAAACCATTGCGAAGTGGATTCGCCTAATGAGCAACAAGCGTGCATTCGTGAAATCTCCGTGGGAAATTAACTGGGAAATAGAACTGTTTGAACGTCTACCACTGGCCATCATTGCTTCGATCCTTGAATGCTTTGATTCCGTAGGACAGCAGCAACTTGAGATCCCGGAACATGTTGGAAAAGCATTCGTGCGGCGGGTGCAGAAAGTTATGGGGGATGTTCCTGTTACAAACTCGCTGGATCAAGCTTTCGGCGATCACACGGCTCAGCAGCGCGACGCATTCCGCGAATTGGAGCGACGGAGGGGCGTCGTTTCCCATGTAACCGCGCGGTGTCGGGANCTCAGGCCAGACGGCAAGAAGGGGCGTTTTGAAACTGCCATTGCAGAAGCGGCACCGAAATTGGGCCTTACGGAAGACAATGTCAGGGAAAAGAACAAGGCAACGCGCCCAGTGATCGATTTCGAGATCGATTACGCTGACCTTGAGCGAATCAGCCCTCGTTCAACGGGTCATGTTCAACAGGTTGAAAAGGGACCGGACATGGCCAAGATTGCCCAGTTGCCAATGGAAGGTTTTGTTCGCTTGCCCCTGATTTTGAAGG
>JGI24739J22299_10000510_pt1 | contig 13820 bp, 16 predicted proteins | sample KBSCornC5_FD_22299 | JGI IMG/M metagenome (IMG submission 22299)
GCTGTGCTTCTCCGCCGAGGCGGTGCGCCAGCACGACAAGGGCATCGGCTGGTGGAAGGCAGGGCTCAAGGCGGTCCTGCACGCGTCGGTGATGGCCCTGCCGGTGGTGATCATGCTCGCATGGCGAAGCGAGACGCACGGCGGATCGATCTCCGGGTGGTTCGACTGGAGCATGAAGCTGCTGTGGCTCACCACGATGTTCCGGGACCGGTGGCAGCTGTTCGACCTTGTATCGCTGGCGGTCGTGCCGTTCGTCCTCGTCGTCGCGCTGCGCGACGAGCGCCTGACCTTCTCGCGCAACCTCGCATTTTCGGCGATCGTGCTGATCGTCGCCTTCGCCGTGCTTCCGTGGACGGTGTTCGGTTCCGCCTATGCGGACATGCGGCTCGTGCCGTACATGATGGCTGTCCTGCTGCTCGCAGTCCGCTTCCGGGACCGCGCCGATATCAGGCTGGGCAGCGTGCTCGCGGCCGCAGGCCTGTTGTTCCTCGTCGTTCGCCTGGGGACCACCGCGGTGAGCCTCAAGATCGCGTCCGACGACCAGCAGGCAAAGCTCGCCGCGCTCGATCATGTCCCTGTCGGCGCGCGGGTGGTTAGCCTGGTCGGCGATTCCTGCGGCCCACGCTGGCCACTACCGCGCAACACCCATCTCGGCGCAATGACCATCGTCCGCCGGCAAGGCTTTTCCAACGATCAATGGACGGTCGAAGGCGCCAACCTCCTGTCGCTGCGCTACCGGCAAGCGGGCGTGTTTTCGGCCGACGCATCGCAGATCGTTCACGACAACAATTGCCCGCGCCAAGACCTCTGGACGATCGACCGCGCGCTTCGCGCACTCGATGCCCACCGCGACCGGTTCGATTATGTCTGGCTGATCGATCCTGGGCCGTTCGACTCGCGGTTGATCGCCGGGATGCGGCCGGTCTGGCGCGGACCGGGGTCGATCCTCTATCGGATCAATCCATGACCCGCCTGTCGATCGTCGTACCCTGCTTCGATGAGGAAGCCTGCATGCCGGTGCTGCACGAGCGGCTGACCAAGGCTGCGCGCGATGCGGTCGGGACCGATTACGAGATCGTGCTGGTCAATGACGGGTCGCGCGACCGGACCTGGGCGATCATGCAGGACATCGCAGCGAGCGATCCGCGCCTGGTCGCGATCAACCTCTCGCGCAACCACGGCCATCAGTTGGCACTGACCGCCGGGCTCGACCTGTGCCGCGGCGACGTCGTGCTGGTGATCGACGCGGACCTGCAGGATCCGCCCGAGCTGCTCGGTGAGATGCTCGCGACGATGGAGCGGGAGGGCGCCGACGTCGTCTATGGCGTGCGCAAGAGCCGCGCCGGCGAGACTGCGTTCAAGCGCGCGACCGCGCACGGTTTCTATCGCTTGCTATCGCGCGCGACCGAAGTCGAGATTCCGGTCGACACCGGCGACTTCCGGCTGATGAGCCGCAGGGCGCTGGACGCCTTCCTGGCGATGCCCGAGCAGGCGCGATTCATTCGCGGAATGGTCGCCTGGATCGGGTTCAAGCAGGTCCCGCTGCCCTATAATCGCGACCAGCGCTTCGCCGGTGAAACCAAATATCCGCTGCGGAAGATGATCCGGTTCGCGCTCGACGCCTTGACCGGCTTCTCCTCCGCGCCGCTGAAGCTCGCCAGCCATGCGGGCTTGTGGCTGTCGCTCGGCTCGGTGGTGATCGTTGCCTACATCCTCGTCGGCTGGCTGTCGGGACGGTCGGTCCCGGGCTGGACCTCGCTGATGCTGGTGGTCGTTGTGCTCGGCGCGATCCAGATGTTCGTCCTCGCGCTGATGGGCGAATATCTCGGACGGCTCTACAATCAGGCGAAGAACCGGCCGCTGTATATCGTGCAGGAGATCGCCGGCCGGACCGGCGAGCAGCCCGGGCGCCTCGGGGTCATCGCCTCAGGCGTAAGTCCAGCGCCGGTGAAGCGCAAAGGTCAGAAGCGGAGTCAGCACGACGTTGGGGACGACGGGCCACCAGTTGGGCCCGTGTAGCCGCTCGACCAGGAACCATACCCAGAAGCTGTTCACGAGATAGCCGAAGACGTTCACGGCGACGAAGCGAGTGCCGATGCGCGCATGGTCATCGCGCTCGCCATGGCCTTTGAAGCTGACCCAGCCATGGGCGAAATAACCGACGATGACGCCGGTGATCCAGGCGATCGCGATCGCGATCAGCGGCGAGGTCAGGCGACTGTCGGCGAGGCCGAGGTAGATCGCCTGGCCGCCGAGCGTGATCAGCGCGCCGATGATCCCATAGCGGATCAGCTGGGCGAAGGCTTCGCGCGCCTCCGTATCGCTGAGCACGCGCTCGACATGGCGTTTCACTTCTTGAGCCGGGCTTCCACCGACGCCTTGGCCATCGCGATCGGCTTGACCAGAGCGGTCGGGATCAGGCGCACTGCTGCGCGGCGCAGCATCCACGACAGGTCGCCGCCGATCTCGAGCGGCCGGTCGTCGGGGACCTTGGCCGTGAGGATCGACTTCGACAGGCGCTTNTGGCCGGCCTTGTCGGCGTAGATGAAGCTGTTGAAGCGGTACCAGGCCTTGACCTCGCGCCGNTCGGCGAGCCGCGGACGAAGCCAGTCGAACACCTCATAGCCCTCGGCGGCNAACAGCTTGCGCCAATATTCNGGNGGNTGCTCGTTGACGTGATGCTCGCCGCCCTGGTGGGGGACGGCGGCCGAGAACAGGATCACATTGCCATGCCGGACGAGGTTGGCGACGAAGCCGGCGGCGCGGTCGCCGGGCAGGTGCTCGGCAACCTCGAGGCTCTGGACGAGGTCGAACTTGCGCTCGAGCTCGAGCGGGGTCGCGAGGTCGTGCGCGCGGAAATGCTCGGGCGGAATGGCGAGCTGGTCGCGGGCGACATAATCGCCATCGACCGCGACCACGTCCTTGACCCCGGCCTTCATCCACTCGGCCGCCCACGCGCCGTGGCCCGAGCCGATGTCGAGGAGGCTTTTGACCTTCATCTCGCCGAGGATCAGCCCCGAGACGGTGCGCGCCGAGGCGCGCGAGCCGGCGTCGATATAGTCGTAGAAATCGGTCGAATAGACGTGCTCGGTCATTGCGGGAGCCTAGCTGCTGCGGGCGGATGGCGAAAGACCAGGTGGCGCAGCGACATTGCCGTTTGGTTAAACCGGCCGGCGGCTGCTTGCCCTTTGGGGACGAAACTTTAGGACGCGGGGGCGATGGGGCAAGCCACACAAATATCTTCGTTCGAAGTGCGCGTGATCGATTGGGTCGAGCGGCACTGGAAGCTCGCAGCGCTGCTGGTGTGGCTCGGGCTGAGCGCCTGGTTCGTCTATCAGCGGTGGGGCGCGATCCGATCGTTCGGGCTTGGCGATACCGACGACAACATGCGCATGATGCAGGTCCGGGCTTTGCTCCACGGTCAGGGCTGGTTCGACCTGCAGCAGCACCGCCTCGCGGGATCGAACATCCATTGGTCGCGGCTGGTCGATTTACCCATCGCGGGGCTGATCCTGGCGCTGCGCACCGTGGTGAGCGGCGCCGCGGCGGAGCGCTGGGCGGTCGCGATCGCGCCGCTGCTGCCTTATCTGCTGCTGCTGGTCGCGCTTGCGCTGACCACCCGGCGGCTGGTCGACCAGCGCGCTTATGTTCTGGCCTTCTTCGCTTTGTTTTTCGCCGGGTCGACGAACGGCATGTTCATGCCCGAGCGGATCGACCACCACGGCTGGCAGCTTGCGCTGCTCGCCCTGTCGATCGCCGCGATCGCCGACCCGAAGCGGCTGCGCGGCGGGATCACGCTCGGCATTTCGACCGCGCTGTCGCTGGCGATCGGGCTCGAGATGCTGATCTATCTCGCCATCGCCGGGGTCGCGATGGTGTTGTTCTGGGTGGTCGATCGCGATGAGCGCGAGCGGCTGACCGGTTATGCGGTTACCCTCGCGGGCGGCACCGCACTCGCCTATCTCGCGTTAGCGTCTTACGCCAACCGCGGCGCGGTGTGCGATGCGCTATCGGCAGTGTGGCTGTCCGATGCGCTGCTCGGTGGCGCGCTGCTGTTCGCTCTCGCCTGGCTGTCGCCGGGGAGCTGGAAGGCGCGGCTCGGGCTCGCGGTGGTGGCTGGCCTGCTCGTCGCCGGCTTCCACGCCGCGATGTTCCCGCACTGCCTACACCGCCTCGAAGGCGTCTCGCCGGAGGTCGATCAGCTGTGGTTGAGCCACGTCCGCGAGGCGCGGCCCGTTTACAAGCACGGTTGGCTGGTCGCGACGCTGACGCTGACGCTGCCGGTCGTCGGGGCAATCGGCTGGCTCTTGCTGATGTGGACCCGGCGCAAGGATGCCGAGCTGCTGCGCCGGATCGTCGCCGCGGCCGCCCCGGGCTTCGCCGCTTCGCTGCTGCTGTTCTGGCAAATTCGCACCGGGCCGGCGGCGCAGATGCTCGCGCTTCCCGGAGCCGCGGCGCTGGTCTGGATCCTGGTGCCGCCGGCGTGGAACTGGAAATATGGCCAGATCGGCTTTGGCGATTTCCGATTGCGCATCCTGACGGTGTTCGCGGTGATCATCGTCGGGGCCGGTGCGGCGGTCCCGCTGGTCCTCGACTATGTGGCCCCGACAAAGAAGAAGACCGCCGCGGAAAAGGCGATCGATCGCGCCAATTCGCTGTGCAACAGCCTGTGGGGCTACCACCCGGTCGCGCTCCAGCCGAGGGGGGTCGTATTCACCTTCGTCGACCTTGCGCCGCGGCTGATCACCGTCACCCATCACAACTCGATCACCGGCCCGTATCACCGCAACGGCCAGCAGATCGCCGACGTGATGAACGCCTTTCGCGGCAGCGAGGCGCAGGCCCATGCGCTGATCGCCAAATATCATTCGACCTATCTGCTGACCTGCCCCAACAGCTCCACCACGACGATCTTCATGTCCGAAGCGCCGGCGGGCTTTTACGCGCGGCTGCAGAAGGGGCCGGCGCCGAAGTGGCTTGCGCCGGTCGAGCTCGGCAAGGATTCGCCGTTCCGGATGTGGCGCGTCGTCGGCTGACGCCGCTAGGAGAGGACGTGCGGGAAGCTTTGTTTTAGGCCGTCGACCACGAACTGGGCCGCGAGCGCGGCGAGGATGACGCCGAGGATGCGGGTGATCATCGCTTCGATCTTCTCGCCGATCAGCCGCATCAGCGGCCCTGCGGCAAGCAGCGTCACAGCAGTGATCATGATCACCACCGTGATCGCCGCGAGCACGGTCAGCACCGCGAGCGGCTCTTCGGCGCGCGACACCCACAGCATCGCGCTGGCGATCGAGCCAGGCCCGGTGATCATCGGGATGGCCATCGGGAAGACGCTGATGTCGACCGCCTCGGGCGTGCCCTCGATCTCGTGCGCGCGCTTCTCGCGCCGCTCGGTGCGCCGTTCGAAGATCATGTCGAAGGCGATGAAGAACAGCAGGATTCCGCCGGCGATGCGGAAGCTGGCGAGGCTGATGCCGAGCGCGTGGAGGAGCGGGCGCCCGAGNAGGGCGAAGAACATCAATATGCCCCAGGCGATCANCGACGAGCGCAGCGCCATCGCGCGGCGGTGCGCGGCAGAGGTGCCGCGGGTCAGGCTGGCGAAGATCGGGGCGCANCCCGGCGGATCGATGATCACCAGGAAGGTGATCAGGGCCGATCCGAACAGCTCGATCATTTGGGCGGCGGGACGAGGTTGTGCAGAACCTGCGCGTAATGTGAGCCGGTCCACAGGAAGACGCGGAAGGTCCGCGTGCCGTCCCTGGCGACCTTCCAGTCCCAGCCGAGCGTGCGGTCGGCCGACTGGCCGCGGCCATTGTCTTCGGGATTCGTCCGGGCCTGGTGCGAGCTCAGCGGTGGCGGCGGCGCGATCGGCGCGCCCTTCGCCCTGCCCGCGCAGGACGCGCGGTGGGTCTGCGGCCGCGTTGCGTCCTGGGCTGCGCCAGGACCGCCGCCGTCATAGACCCAATGCCAGCCGCGCCGGCTCCGCTGCCACACGGTGGTGAAATAGCCGCCGGCGCTGCCGTCGGGTTTCCACCACGGGCCGGTGTTGACCGCGATCCGGCCGTCGCACGAAACGAAGCTGTGCGCCGGGCGCCAGTTGATCGCCTTGGGCGGGTCCTTCTTCGGCAGCACCTGCTGCGCCCAGGCGGCCTGCGGGGTNAACACCACCGCGTCCCGGTCCGCCCATTTGCGGAAGGCGGTCCATTGCCCGATGTGCTGCGCATCGCGGGCGAAAGCGAGTTCCGCACCGATCGCGGTGGTCGGGGCAGCGGCGGCGAGCAGCAAGGCAGCGATCATAATCCCTCCGGGTCGGCGAGCCCTTCGCGGCGGTGCGCCGCGACGAGCGTATTACGCATGAGCATGGCAATCGTCATCGGCCCGACGCCGCCCGGGACCGGTGTGATCGCCGCCGCGACCTCGGCCGCCTCGTCGAACGCGACGTCGCCGACCAACCGGCCCTTGCCGTCTTCGGTCGGGACGCGGTTGATGCCGACGTCGATCACGATCGCGCCGGGCTTGATCCAGTGGCCGCGGACCATCTCCGGCCGGCCGACCGCGGCGACGACCACATCGGCGCGGCGGACGACGCCCGGCAGGTCGCGCGTCTTCGAATGGGCGACGGTCACCGTGGCGCTCTCCGCGATCAGCAGCTGGGCCATCGGCTTGCCGACGATGTTCGAGCGGCCGATGACCACCGCATCCAGCCCGGCGAGGCTGCCGAGCTCGGCCTTGAGCAGATGGAGGCAGCCGAACGGGGTGCACGGGACCAGCGACGGAAGCCCGGTNGCAAGCCNCCCGGCGTTCATCGGATGAAACCCGTCGACGTCCTTGCCCGGCTCGATCGTCTCGATCACCCGGGTCGCGTCGATCTGCGCCGGGAGCGGCAGCTGGACGAGAATCCCGTCGACCCGCTCGTCGGCGTTGAGGTCGGCGACGAGCTGCAGCAGCTCGGCCTCCGAGGTCGTGTCGGGGAGATTGTGGGCGAACCCGGCCATGCCCGCCTCGGCCGTCGAGCGGTTCTTCGAGCGCACGTAAACGGCGCTGGCCGGGTCCTCGCCGACGAGTACGGTCGCGAGGCCCGGCGGGCGACCGGTGCGCTGGACGAAATCGGCAACACGCTCGGCGACCTCGGCGCGGATCGCCGCGGCCGCGGCTTTTCCGTCGATCAGGCGAGCACTCATAGGGTTCCGGAGATCAGGCTGGTTTCGGCTCCGTCGAGCAACATGTGGAGAATCTGGATGATGATGATCACCACCATGGGCGAAAAGTCGATTCCGCCGAAGTCGGGCAGGAGCTTGCGGATCGGGCGGTAGAGCGGCGCGGTGACCCGGTCGATCGCGCCGACGAAGGCGTGGACCCCGGGCGAGCGGGTGTTGAGGACGTTGAACACGATCAGCCAGCTGAGCACGAACTGGATGATGATGATCCAGGTGCAGATGCTCAGCAGATAGTGGGCGATCGTGAAAAACGAGTGCAGCATGATTGCCGATTAGCCGCGCGCCTCGCCCCGGGCAATCAGGGGGCGAAACGATCCGGCTCAGCGACCGCGAGGATCTCGGCGAAATCCTCGTTCTCGTCGGTCCACTCGGCATGCGGCGTCCAGCCGCCGGCGAGCAACAGGACGCGCCCACCGCGCGCTTCATATTTGTGGCTGTTCTCGGTGTGGATCGACGAGCCCGCGGCGAAGGCGAAAGGCTGGCCGGAGATCGTGAATTCGACGTCGCGCGTCGCCACCAGGTGCATCTCGACCCGCGACAAGATGTCGTTCCAGCGCGCTTCATGGCGAAAGGCATCCTCGGGAATGTCGCCGTCGAGTTCGCGATTGATCCGCCTGAGGAGGTTGCAGTTGAACTCGGCNGTGACGCCTTCGGGATCGTCATAGGCGGCGATCAGCCGCTCGACCGGCTTCACCCGGTCCATCCCGATCAGCAGTTGCGAGCGAGGGCCGAGCAGGTCGCGGAACTGGCGCAGCAGGTCCGTCGCGCTCGACGGAACGAAATTGCCGATAGTCGAGCCGGGGAAGAAGCCGAGCTTGGGCAGATGATCGATGCCGCCGGGGAGACTGAACGGCCGCGCGAAATCGGCGACGACCGGGATCACGTCGACTGCCGGGAACTGCCGCTGCAGCTCGGCCGCGCTGGCGTTGAGATAGTCGCCCGAAATGTCGACCGGGACATAGGCCGCGGGCGCGATCGCTTCGAGCAGGATCGGGGTCTTGGTCGCCGATCCCGCGCCGAATTCGACAACGACTGCGCCCTTGGGAACGCGGGCGGCGACATCGGCCATGATCTCGTGGAAGATCGCCGTCTCCGTCCGCGTCGGATAGTAGGACGGCAGTCGCGTGATTGCGTCGAACAGCTCCGACCCGCGATGGTCGTAGAGCCAGCGCGCCGGCACCGCCGGGATCGGCGCCCTCAGTCCAGCAAGGACATCGTCGCGAAACGCGATCGTCTGCGGGTCAAGCGTTCCGAGCAAGGCGCACTCCGGTGAATTGCCAGCGGGCGGCCGGCGGGAAGAAGTTGCGGTAGGAAGCCCGGCTGTGGCCGCGCGGGGTGGCGCAGCTCGCGCCTTTCAGTACCAGCTGCCCGCTCATGAACTTGCCGTTATATTCGCCGACCGCGCCTTCCGCGGGAGCGAAGCCGGGGTAGGGCGCGAAAGCGCTCTGGGTCCATTCCCAGACGTCGCCGAACAGCCCGCCGCCCGCTCGCGGCCGGATCGCTCCGGCGCCGTCGAGCTGATTGCCGAGGTTGGGGTCGGCGGACGCAGCGAAAGCCTCCCACTCGAATTCNGTCGGCAGCCGTGCGCCCGCCCAGTGCGCGAAAGCGTCGGCNTCATAATGGCTGACGTGCGCGACCGGNGCCGCCCAATCGATCTCNCAGCGGCCGGCGAGGGTGAACTCGGTCCCGTCCTCGCGCCAGTAGAGCGGGGCCGAGATGCGNTCCTGCTGGGCCCAGACCCATCCGTCCGACAGCCACAGACCAGGCGTGCGATAGCCGCCGTCCTCGATGAACTGGCGCCACTCGCCGTTGGTGACCTTGCGGTTGGCGATCTCGTGCGGGTGAAGCAGGGCCTGGTGGCGCGGCCGCTCGCTGTCGAACGCAAAGCCGCCGTCGGGCGCGCCGACTTCGACCAGCCCGTCGCGCCCGGGCATCCAGCCGCCTCCACCGTCCGTGGATTGCCGCGTCGCCTTCTGCTCCTCGCAATGACGGAGTGGCGCGTAAGCCGGTTCCAGCGGGTTCTCGGCGAAGGTCGCGAGGATGTCGGTGAGAAACAGCTCCTGATGCTGCTGCTCGTGGTTGATGCCGAGCTCGATTAGCTCGAGCGCGGGCGGGGGCAACGCAGGCAGCGCTCGCTCCAGCGCTTCGTCAACGTGGGCGCGATAAGACCGCACCTCGTCGAGCGAGGGCCGGCTTGTCATCCCGCGCTTGGGCCGCGCGTGGCGTTCGCCTTCGCCGTCGTAATAGCTGTTGAACAGATAGGGCCAGCGCTCGTCGAACAACCGGTAGCCGGCGACATGATCACGCAGCACGAAGGTTTCGAAGAACCAGGTCGTATGCGCAAGGTGCCATTTGGCGGGCGAGGCATCGGGGAATGGCTGGATCGTCGCGTCGGCGTCGCTGAGCGGCGCGGCGAGATCGAGAGTTAGCCTGCGAGTCGCGGAGAGCCGCTCGCCGAGCGCCTTCGGGGTCGGTTGCGAATCCTCCCTGGCCATGGCGGCGGTCCCTGCCACGAAACAAGAGTCGGGTCCACGACTAAGTTCTCTTTATGTTCCGCGTTTGGCGCTATTCGCCGCGAGTCGCGCCCGGTCTCCAGAGAATGTCGCCGCCTTCCTTGGCAGCGACGTAGCGCGCGGTGACGAACAACAGGTCGGACAGGCGGTTGAGGTAGGCGATGAGGTGCGGGTTGAGCGGCTCGCTCTCATTGAGCGCGACCGCCGCGCGCTCGGCGCGGCGGACGACGGTCCGCGCGAGGTGCAGCGCAGCGACCGCGATCGATCCACCGGGAAGGATGAAGCTTTCGAGCGGGTCGAGCTCGTCGTTCATCGCGTCGATCGCATGCTCGAGCCGCTCGACCTGGCTCCCGACGATCCGCAGGCCCACTTCGCCCGGAGTCGCGAGGTCGGCGCCGAGGTCGAACAAATCGTTCTGGATGCCCAGCAAATGCTCGGTGAGGTCGCCGGGGACGAGCGTCGCGATCGCGACCCCGAGCGCGGCATTGGCCTCGTCGACCTCGCCGATCGCGGTCATCCGCAGGCTCGACTTGCTGACCCGGCTGCCGTCGACCAGCCCGGCGCTGCCGCCGTCGCCAGTCCGGGTGTAGATCTTGTTGAGCTTGACCAAGCAGCTAGCGCGTCGACGAGCTGGCGACGACCAGGATCAGGATCACGAGCACGACCGCGACCGCCTGGAACAGGACCCGGCGTCGCATCCACATCTGCGACTGCTCGCCGCTCAGATCCTTGCCCGAGGCCATTGCGATGACTCCGCGGACCAGCACGTAGAGCGTCGCGGCCATGGCCAGCAGGAGGAGGATGAGGAGTGGCCAGCGCATGCGCCGCCCTTAAGCTGCCGAGAAAGCGAAACCAAGCGGAAGCTTGTCGGCGAGGAGGTCGGCGGCGAGCTGCCGCCCGTCGACTCCGCTCTCGCGCATCGCGACGAGCGTCGGCGCGAGGTCGCGCTTGGCGAGGCGGCGGCCGTCGCCGTGTGTCACTAGCGGATGGTGGAGGTAGTTCGGCTCGGGCAGGCCGAGGAGCGTCTGGAGCAGGCGCTGAACCGGAGTCGAAGGGCGCAGGTCTGCGCCGCGCACGACGGTCGTCACGCCGCTCGCGGCGTCGTCGACGACGCAAGCGAGGTGGTAAGAAGCGGGAGCATCCTTGCGCGCCAGGATGGCGTCGCCAATCTCGCTCGCCTCAGCCGCGAAGCGGGCGCCGTCGGTCTCGGTCCACGTCGGCAGGCCGGCCTGGCCCAGCGCCCGCTTCGAATTGAGCCGCCAGCAATGCGGGGTGGTTGCCCGGCGCTCGGGGTTGTCGGGCAGGCCACGGCAGGTGCCCGGATAGGAGGTCGCCGCATCCCCGTGCGGGGCGGTCAGCGACTGCGCGATGTCGGCGCGGGTGCAGAAGCAGGCGAACACCAGCCCGTCGGCTTTCAGCCGCTCAAGCGCGGCGTCATGAGCTGCCGTCCGCTCCGACTGGACCAGCACCGGCTCGCTCCACGCGATCCCGAGCCAGCGCAGATCCTCGAAAATCCCATCGACGAACTGGGGCCGGCTGCGGGTCTGGTCGAGGTCCTCGATCCGCAGGCGGAACGCGCCGCCGCGGTCGGCAGCGCAGGCGTGGCCGAGCGCGGCACTGTAAGCGTGGCCCAAATGCAACCGTCCGGTCGGCGACGGCGCAAAGCGTGTGACGATCACGCCACTTCCTCTTGACGCAGAATCCGCAATCTCCGATTCATGGCCCTGTCACGCCGGCTTGGCATCCGGCGGGCAACAAGGGAAGACGGGCCGAGGCCCTCTCCTCCCTCGCCCTTGACCGGGTGCGTGCGACGAGGCCGGGAGAGCTGGAGTTCGGACCACCGAACGAAAGGCTGTGGCTCTCGCATGTATCACCCGGAGTTGATCCGCCACCCCGACAGCTGCCCGGCGCTGGTGCTCAACGCCGACTACACCCCGCTGTCTTATTATCCGCTGTCGCTGTGGCCGTGGCAGACCGCGGTCAAGGCGATGTTCCTCGAGCGGGTCGACATCGTCGCCCATTACGACCGCGAGGTGCATTCGCCGAGCCGGTCGCTGAAGCTGCCATCGGTGATCGCGCTGCGCGATTACGTCCGGCCGAACGAATATCCGGCGTTCACCCGGTTCAACCTGTTCCTCCGCGACCGTTTCCGCTGCGTCTATTGCGGCTCGGCGCGGGAGCTGACGTTCGACCATGTCGTGCCCCGGGCCCAGGGCGGGCGGACGATGTGGGAGAATGTCGCGACCGCCTGCGCGCCGTGCAACCTGCGCAAGGGCGGGCGCACGCCGGCCGAAGCGCACATGCACATCATGCGCGAGCCGATCCGGCCGACCAGCTGGCAGCTGCAGGAGCATGGCCGCGCCTTCCCGCCGAACTATCTGCACGAAAGCTGGCGGGATTATCTCTACTGGGACGTCGAGCTGGAGCCGTAGCCCCGGTCTCCGTCACTGCGAGCGCAGCGAAGCAATCCAGAGCTGGATTGCCGCGTCGCTACGCTCCTCGCAATGACGCCGCGAAAGTGGTGACGGCCGGAGCGATGTCATCCCGCGCCATCGCCATCGCCAGGTTCGCAATCACGAACCCCGCAGCGCTGCCGCAATCGTAGCGCTCGCCCTCGAAGCGATAGGCGTGGAACGGCTGCTGTCCGATCAGCTTGGCCATCGCGTCGGTCAGCTGGATTTCGCCGCCCGCGCCTTTCTCCTGCGCGTCGAGCGCGCGCATCACTTCGGGCTGGAGGATGTAGCGCCCGGGCAGCATCAGGTTCGAAGGCGCGGTGCCCGGCGCCGGTTTTTCGACCATCGCCCTGACGTCGGTGAGCCGGCCGTCGCTCGTCCCGGGGTCGATCACGCCATATTTGTGGGTCTCGCCGTCCGGCACTTCGAGCGCCGCGACAAGGTTGCCGCCGACCTGCTCATAAGCCTCGACCATCTGCGCCAGGCAGCCCGGCTGCCCCGACATCAGTTCGTCCGGGAGCAGCACCGCGAACGGCTCGTCGCCGACGATGTCGCGCGCACACCACACCGCGTGGCCGAGTCCGAGCGGCTGCTGCTGGCGGACGGTGACGATCTCGCCGAAGCGCGCGTTCGACGGCTCGAGCACGTCGAGGCTCTTGCCCTTCTCGCGCATCGTCGCCTCGAGCTCGTAGGCGTGGTCGAAATAGTCGACGAGCGAGGATTTCCCGCGCCCGGTGACAAAGATCATCTGCTCGATGCCCGCCTCGCGCGCCTCGTCGACGGCATACTGGATCAGCGGCCGGTCGACGATCGTCACCATCTCCTTGGGGATGCTCTTGGTNGCGGGAAGCAGCCTCGTGCCGAGGCCGGCGACCGGGAACACCGCCTTGCGCACGCGCCTCGTCATTTGGGCTCCGCCGGGCCAGTGTCGTTGGCGATCGGAGTCGGGTCGGCGCCTGCCGGAAGGGCCGGCGCAGCGCCGCCGCTGGGCGGGGGCAGGTCGAACGGGTCGACCGAGCGCGGCTCCGACTTCTTCATCAGTTCGTCGACCCGTTCCGGCGCTGCGTAGGGCGGCGGCGTGAGCAGTTGTTCGGGCGTCGGCGTGGTCCGCGCGAGCAGCGGCTTGACCGGGAGCGGCTGGCCCTTGGCGGGCTTGAGGTCGGCGACCTTGCCGCAGCCGGCGAGGAGCGCCACGGAGATGACCAGCGCTGTGCGGACCCGCCTCATGCGCTTTCGCCTAGCGGCTCGACGTGCGTTGCGCTAGCGGCGCCAGCATGCGCTTCCTCCTATTTGCCGTGGCGCTCGTCGCGCTCGCCGGCTGTTCCAAACCTACCCAGCAGCAGCCTGCAGCGAACAGCCACGCCGCGGCGACGCCGGACGTTGGGCCGCACAAGGGCGTCGACCGCAGCCACAAGGGGCAGCCGGCGCCGGCGGCCGCGTTCAAGGACCCCGACGGCGGCGACATCTCGCTCAAGGACTTCCGCGGCACGCCGGTGCTGCTCAACCTGTGGGCGACGTGGTGCGCGCCGTGCGTCAAGGAGCTGCCGACGCTCGACAAACTCGCCCAGTCGCACGACGTCGATGGGGAGCTTGGAGTGATCGCGGTCAGCCAGGACAGCGGCGACCAGACCGGAGTC
>JGI24739J22299_10000512_pt1 | contig 13796 bp, 8 predicted proteins | sample KBSCornC5_FD_22299 | JGI IMG/M metagenome (IMG submission 22299)
CGTCCGCGGGTTGCGCGGTTTTCCACGTACCGGTGTCCTGAGCCGACGCACCCGACGCACCCGATGCACCCGACGCAGCCGATGCAGCCGACGTTCCCGAAGCCGCTACCGGCGCTTCCTTGAACGCGGTCGGCGTGTCCACTTCGGGACGCTTGTACGTGGGCTCAACCGAGCAGGCGGCGAGCAGCGCGAGCAGCAAACCGCTCGCTGCCGCACGGCCCCATCCACTCAAAATCTCAAAGCGTTTCATTGTTGTTCTCTCCTCAGGCGTCCGTGACCGGCGCGCCGATGCGCGGCGAATCCTTCTGCGCGACATGAATCGTCCCGCCGGCCAACGTACGCAGCACCACATAGAACACCGGCGTCAGCATCAGCCCGAACAGCGTCACGCCGAGCATGCCGAAGAACACCGCAATCCCCATTGCATGACGCATTTCCGAACCAGCTCCGGTCGACAGCACCAGCGGCACGACACCCATGATGAACGCGATCGACGTCATCAGAATCGGCCGCAGACGCAAGCGGCTCGCTTCAATTGCAGCAGACAGCGGCGTGTGTCCGTCGTGTTCGAGTTCGCGGGCGAACTCCACGATCAGGATCGCGTTCTTCGCCGACAAGCCCACCAGCACCATCAAGCCGATCTGCGTGAAGATGTTGTTGTCGCCGCCCGTGAGCCATACGCCGGTCAACGCGGACAGCACGCTCATCGGCACGATCAGGATCACCGCGAGCGGCAGCGTCAGGCTCTCGTACAGCGCGGCCAGCACAAGGAACACGAGCAGCACGCTGATCGGGAACACCCACAAGCCCGCATTGCCGGCAAGAATCTGCTGATACGTCAGATCGGTCCATTCGAGCTTCACGCCATGCGGCAGAACTTCCGCCGCCACGCGCTCAGCCGCGGCCTGTGCCTGTCCCGACGAGAAGCCCGGCGCCGGTCCACCGTTGATGTCCGCAGCCGTATAGCCGTTGTAACGCACCACCATTTCCGGACCATACGTCGGCGTGACCGTGACGAGCGACGACAACGGCACCATGTCGCCCGCGCTGTTGCGCGTCTTCAGTTGCAGGATGTCGTCGGCGCGTTGACGGAACGGCGCGTCCGCCTGCACCCGCACCTGATACACGCGGCCAAAGCGGTTGAAGTCGTTCACATACAGCGAGCCCAGATAGATCTGCATCGTGTTGAACACGTCAGTGACCGGCACGCCGAGCTGCTTCGCCTTCACACGATCCAGATCCACGTTCAGTTGCGGCACGTTGATCTGATAGCTCGAGAAGGTCGGGCCGAGCTCAGGCGTTTGCGCCGCCTTCTTCACGAATGCCTCCGCTGCCTTGTTCAACTCCGCGTAGCCGAGCGCGCCGTGATCCTCCAGTTGCATCTTGAAACCGCCGAGCGTGCCGAGACCGAGCACAGGTGGCGGCGGAAACACTGCAACGAACGAATCCTTGATCGCGCCGTATTGCTGATTCAACGAGCCCGCAATCGCGCCAGCCGAGAGCTTCTTGTCGCCGCGATCCTTGAACGGCTTGAGCGTGACGAACACGATGCCCGCGCTCGAACTGTTCGTGAAGCCGTTCACCGACAAACCGGGGAACGCCACCGCGCTTTCCACGCCCTTGCTTGAGCGCGATCGCGCTCATGTCACGGATCACTTTTTCGGTGCGATCGAGCGACGCGCCGTTCGGCAGTTGCGCGAACGCGATCAGATACTCCTTGTCCTGCGCGGGCACGAAACCGCCCGGCACGATACGCGCGATCAGCACCGTTGCGCCGACCAGGATCGCGTACACCGCGAGCATCGCGCCCTTGCGGCGCAGCACGCCCGTCACGCCGCGGCCATAACCTTCGGAGCCGCGATGGAACACCTTGTTGAAGCCCTTGAAGAAGCGGCCCAGCAGGCGGTTCATGATGCGCGTGAGGAAGTCTTCCTTCGCGCCATGACTGCGCAGCAGCATCGCGGACAACGCCGGCGACAGCGTCAGCGAATTGAACGCCGAGATCACCGTGGAGATCGCGATGGTCATCGCGAACTGCTTGTAAAACTGGCCCGTGAGACCCGTCATGAACGCGAGCGGCACGAACACGGCGACGAGCGTCAGCGCAATGGCGATAATCGGCCCGCTCACTTCCTGCATCGCCTTGTACGTCGCATCGCGCGCACTGAGTCCGTTTTCAATGTTCCGCTCGACGTTCTCCACCACGACGATCGCATCGTCCACCACAATGCCGATTGCCAGCACCATGCCGAACAGCGACAGCGCATTGATCGAGAAGCCGAATGCAAGCAGCAGTGAGAACGTGCCGACAATCGACACCGGCACGGCGATCAACGGAATGATCGACGCACGCCACGTCTGCAGGAACACGATCACGACGATCACCACCAGCGCGATTGCTTCGAGCAGCGTATGCACGACCGCCTCGATACTCGAACGCACGAACTGCGTCGGGTCATAGACGATCTTGTATTCGACGCCCGCGGGCATGTCCTGCGCGAGATCCTTCATCGCGGCGCGAACTTCATCGGAAATCGCCAGCGAGTTCGCACCCGGCGCCTGATTGATTGCGAGCGCAACGGCCGGCTTGTTGTCGAGCAGCGAACGCAGGCCGTATTCCGACGCCGCGAGTTCGACGCGCGCAATGTCGCGCAGATAGGTCACGCCGCCATCGGGCGTGGTCTTCACGATGATGTTGCCGAATTCGTCCTCGGTCTTCAGACGGCCGCGCGCATTCACCGACAACTGCAATTGCGTGCCCGGCACCGAAGGCGACGCGCCGATCACACCGGCCGCCACCTGAATGTTCTGCTCGCGAATCGCNTTAGCCACTTCGGTCGCGGTCAAACCGCGCTGCGCGACCTTCTGCGGATCGAGCCACACGCGCATTGCGTAGTCGCCCGAACCCCACAACTGGACCTGGCCCACGCCCTGAATCCGCGCGAGACGATCCTTCACGTTCAGAACCGCGTAATTGCGCAGATACGTCATGTCGTAGCGGTCGTTCGGCGAGATCAGGTGCACGACCATGGTGAGCGTAGGCGAGCTCTTGATGGTCGTCACGCCGAGCCGCTGCACGTCTTCCGGCAAACGCGGCAGCGCCTGGTTCACGCGGTTCTGCACGAGCTGGGTCGCGAGGTCCGGGTTCGTGCCGAGCTTGAAGGTGACCGTCAGCGTGAGATTGCCGTCGCTATTTGCTTGCGACTGCATGTACAACATGTTCTCGACGCCATTGATCTGCTCTTCGAGCGGCGAAGCGACGGCTTCCGCGATCACTTTCGGATTGGCGCCCGGATACTGCGCGTGCACCACGACCGACGGCGGCACCACTTCCGGGTACTCGGAGATCGGCAGCTTGAAGAGCGAAATCACGCCCGCCAGCAGAACCAATACCGATAGCACGCCCGCGAAAATCGGCCTATCGATGAAGAATTTGGATATGTTCATTGGAAGCTCTTGATGTTTGGAGCAAGCGGTTGGAGCACGCGCCGCGCGTTCAATGCCGCGGCGCGAACGCTCACGAGTTCTTGTCCGCTTTGGCGCGCTGCTGCGCGAGCGGCGCGCTGTTCGGGTCCTGGTCGGTCGTCATCGGCACCATGTGCGCGCGCACCGCGTCGCCGGGCCGCACACGCTGAACGCCGTTCACCACAATCCGGTCGCCTGGTTTCAGGCCGCCCTTCACGACACGCAGATTGCCCTGCATATCGCCGAGCGAAATCTCGCGATACACGACGTGATTGTTCTGGTCGACCACCAGCACGAACTTCTTGTCCTGGTCGGTGCCGACGGCGGCGTCGTCGATCAGCACCGCCGGATGCGGTTCGCTGCCGCCCACTTTCACGCGCGCATACAGGCCCGGAATCAGCGTGCCGTCCTGGTTATCGAAACGCGCGCGCACGCGGATGGTGCCCGACGACGTATCCAGACGGTTGTCCACCGACTCGATCGTGCCGCTGCGCGAGTAGCCGCTTTCATCCGCGAGACCGAGTTCCACCGGCACCTTGCCGCCGTCTTTCGCGCGACGCAGGTATTGCAGATACGTTTGTTCGTCCGCGTCGAACGATGCGTAGATCGGCGACACCGACACGAGCGTGGTCAGCGGCGCCGAGCCCGCACCTGCCGACACCACGTTGCCCACCGTGATTTCCGCGCGCGATACGCGGCCCGATACCGGCGCCGTGATCTTCGTATAGCCGAGATTGATGCGTGCGGTTTCGAGCGCGGCTTGCGCGGCCTTCAGGTTCGCACTCGCTTCGCGCGCGGCGTTCTGCTTCTCGTCGTAATCGCGCTTGGCGATCGCGTTGTCGGTGATCAGGCGTTGCGCGCGTTCCCAATCGCTTTGCGTGTAGCCCGTGCGCGCCTGCGCGGCCGCGAGCTGCGCTTCCGCGCGCGCGACTTCAGCCGCGTACGGGCGCGGGTCGATCACGAACAGCGTGTCGCCTTTCTTCACGAGCGCGCCGTCCTTGAAGTTAACGGACACGATGGTGCCTGGCACCTGCGAACGCACGTCCACTTTTTCTACCGCTTCTAGACGGCCCGAATAGCTCTGCCAGTCGGTGATCGTTTTTTGCACCACGGTGGCGACATCGACTTCCGGCACGATGGTCGGGGCGGCAGGCGAACTCGCGTCCACGCGAATTGCGCCGAATGTGCCGAGTCCGGCCAGCACGAGTACCGCTAGTGTGGCAACCGCCACGCGGCGGCGGGAAAGAGGAAGGATGGTCATGTGTAGCTCCCGGTATCGTTGATTAAAGTTCTGCTTGTTTCTGTTTCAGCGATGGGCGCGCGCATCGAAGCGCCACTGAAAAAATCGCACTGCCTCCTGCAAGGCGGGCGGATGATCGGCGAGCGCCGCATGCGAGACGGCTGGATAGCGGACCACCTGGGTCAGCACACCGGCGTCGATCAGACTGCTCGCGTATTTCTCCGCCTCGACATGCAGCACGTCGTTTTGCGCCGTCGCGATCAGCGTGGCCGGCAANCCGGCGAGCCGCGACGATTCCAGCGGCGCCGCATACGGATGCATGCGTTGCGACGCCTGCGGCAAGTACGCGCGATAACAGGCCGCGCATTCTCTTGCCGTGATGTCCGAGCCGAGGCGCTTTTCATCGCCAAGGCGCGTGAGACTCGGGTCCAGCATCGGCCCGAACAAAGCTTGCGCGGAAATTTGCACGTCGCCGCGATCGCGCGCGATGAACGCGAGGCAATTNGCCAATTGNCCGCCCGCGTCATGGCCGGCNACGCCAACCTTCCTGCTATTGCCGCCAAATGCACGCGCCCGCGTCTGCACCCACAATGCCGCGCGATGTGCGTCTTCGGGCGCGGCCGGAAATGGAAACTGCGGCGCGAGCGAATAACCGACCGACACCACCAATGCAGGTAAATGTTCTGCGAAATAGCGCGACGCAAAGTCGGCCTGATCGATCGACCCCTTCGTAAAACCGCCGCCGTGAAAATAAAGCAGTACCGGCAGTGCTGTTTTCTTCGGCTGCCGGTACAAACGCAACGTGATGTCCTGCGCGTGTCCTTCTATCTGTACGTCAGTGACTTCGAGTGCCGTGCTGTCGGCCCCGGCCGGCGCAATGCCGGCGGGCACAAATGAGTACGGCGGTTTGAATGCTTCCATGTCGAGCCGCGCAATGCGCAAAGAACTTCAATGGTGCGAATTGTGGGTTCGGCAGACTCGTAAATAAATGCCTATAATCCGGCAACACAATTCGGCCCCTCTGAACAATCGAACCGATTGCTCGGCGGATTCGAATCCTGCTCAGTACGCCTGCCCCTTCTGGAGGTTTGCAATGGACCGGCTTCAGGCCATGCAAGTGTTCACGCGTGTCGTCGACACAAACAGCTTTACTCGCGCGGCTGAAACGCTCGACCTGCCGCGCGCATCGGTTACCACGATCATTCAGAACCTCGAAGCGTTCCTCGGCACACGGCTCATGCACCGCACGACGCGGCGCCTGTCGCTCACGCCGGACGGCGCGGCGTACTACGAACGCTGCGTGCGCATCCTCGCGGACGTGGAAGAGACCGAGGCCAGTTTTCAGAGCGGCAATAAAAAGCCGCACGGCAAGCTGCGCATCGACATGCCGGGTTCGATTGGCCGCCTGCTGGTGATTCCGCAACTATGTGAATTCCACAAGCGCTACCCGGACATCGATCTGCAACTCGGCTTGTCGGACCGGCCGGTCGACTTGCTGCAGGAAGGCGTGGATTGCGTGGTGCGCGTCGGCGCGCTNCAGGATTCCTCGCTGGTGGCGCGACGGATCGGCCTCTTCGAGGGCGTGTCGTGTGCGTCGCCGGAGTACATCGAACGGGCCGGCATGCCGACTTCGCTCGAGGACCTGGAAAATCACAAAGCAGTCAATTACTTCTCGAGCCGCACGGGACGCACGCTCGATTGGGCATTCCTGGTTGATGGTAAAGAGGTTGAAGTAAAAATGAAGAGCATTGTGTCGGTGAACGACGCCGATGCCTACGTGACCTGCGGGCTGGAAGGTTTTGGCCTGATTCAGCCGGCGCTCTTCATGGTGCTGCCGCATTTGCGTGCGGGCCAACTCGTAGAAGTACTGCCCGAGATGAAGCCTTTGCCGATGCCTATTTCGGCAGTCTATCCGCACAGTCGGCATCTGTCGCCTAAAGTCCGTGTTTTCGTAGACTGGATTGCGGAAGTGTTCGACCGTTGCCCACTACTGAGTGGCCGCGGCACGCTCGACGCAACCTGCTCGAAGCGCACGCTCGAAGAACGCGAGTCCGCTCCGGCACTCGACACACCGGTTATATCCGAATGGGTCGCGTGACTCAACTCAATTGAAGTGCAGATAGTGAAACAGTGAATTCCAACCGCGGCGCTAATGCCGCGGTTGTTGTTTCGGCCTGTGTTTATAAGGCTTGTCGTTCGATTGTTCTGGAATCGCGACAATTCATTTCGCGAAAGCGCAATTTATCGGCGCTCGCTCGAAGTCTACATTTCACCCTGTCGCAGCACCCGTCGTGCTGCAAATGAATCGACAGGAGTGAATCATGAAACGCAATCTTCTCGCAGGTCTTACTCTCTCGCTGCTCGTGAGCGCGCCGGTATTCGCACAGAGCAACGGCATCGGCCACGCAGGCAGCTATCAGACTCAACCCACCGCCTCGACGACGGCGACGGGCGGCAAGACGCGCGCCGAAGTGCAGGCCGAACTGGTCGCCGCCTATCGCGACGGCTCGCTGCCTTCGCTCAATCGCACGACGTATCCGAACAAAGGCNTGATCGGCCAGACGCAAGCCGCGCGTATCGCGCTGCANGAAGGCGCGAATGGCGATGTCACGCGCGTGGCAAACGGTCAGTAAATTCTCAGCAATGCAACAAGAAGCTCGCTGCAATAGTTAGCCATCCGGATTAATGCCGATGACGGCGAGCCCAACAGACTTCAGCACTTTATAAAGGAGCACACCATGACACCATCGGAACTCGACCACTGGAACACGGACTCCGCAGTATGGACGCCGTATCGCGCGCCGCAACGCTAATGCGCCGCGCCATTGCAACAAGGGCCGCGGTTCACATCGGGCGGCCCTTGTTGCAATCATTGGATTAGCGCTTCGGCACGCCTTCGCGCCATTCGCCCCAGTGCGTGACAATGTCCTGCACAAGCGGATTGCCCGAGCGATACAGGTTTTCCAGCGCAATCGTAAAGCCGCCTTGCGCTGAGTAGTTGAGCAAGTTATCGGCGCTCGTCTGTCCGTCATAAGGGCGGTCGAAATCCGAGCCCGCACGCACTACAGCCACGCGGTTCAAATCGACCTTATGCACCGAAGCCGCGCGTTTCAGTGCTTCATACGTCGCATTGTCTTCCTGCTGCGTCGTGCAATACGTGCCCTTTCCATCGGTCAATATTTTGGTCCAGTCGCGAGCGCGTTGCCCGAGCAATGTGCCGGACCACCATGTGTCGCCGGCGAGCGTATCGCATTGAATGACCGTCGGCGGACGATTAGCCGGCGCGTACGAATACTTGGCGCGCGCAGCCTGCGCCTGCGCATTGTCCGAAAGCACAACGTTGCGCGATAAAGCGAATGCCGTATCGGCGAGTTGCGTATTGAGCTGGAATACTTCGGTGCGGTAATCGAGCGGCGGCTTTTCCGAGGGGCTCTTTGTATTGATCCCAAGATAGCCGGTGTTCCAGCCGGCCGGAATTTCGCGCCCGTCAATTTCCCATTGAATGCCGAAGTCGACGAGATATTTCGCCCACGCCGCCGAGCCCACCGTGCCCTGCTGAGGATCGATGCCGGCAATGCCCGCGACCATGAAATACGTATGCCGCAAATCGAAACGCGGCGAGAACGTCAGCGCCATGATGGACGCCGCGGCATTNGTGTGNCCCATGCCGGTCGTCATCACGCAGACGTCCTGGCGGTTGCAATGCACTGCCGGATAATCCGGCGACAAGCCGTCCACCGGAATATCGCGCCACGGTCCGAGCTTGTCGAGCCACACCTGGCCCTCGGGACCGAACATCGAGATGATCATCACCTTGACCGGCCGCCCGCGCGAGCCGCCGTCGCCATGCGAGAAAGCGTCGCTGTCGTCCGCGCTTGCGGGTCCGGAAGTAAAGGCTGCGCATGCCGCGAGTGCAATGACGGATAGCGCGCCCAATGTGCGAGTCAGCATCGTGATCTTCCTTTTGCTTGTGATGCAGTTGGGGAGAGTGCCGCTTCAAGCCGGAAGAAGTATAGATGCGACGAAATTATTGTCCACTACACGACACGTCGATTACGTTAATCGCACGAAGCTCTCCGCGAGTGGCGAGTCGCCAGTCGCGTGCACCAGAAAAAGGAAAATCACGCGCGCGGTACATCCGGTTCGAAAAACACCCAGCGCACTTGCGGAAAGGCGGCCTGCAAATCGGCCTCGATGATGTTGATCGCATCGACCATCGCGCGGCCGCTCGCATAGTCGATCATCTCGGCCTGCACCGCGACCACGACATGACGTCCCCATTGCAGCGTGATCATATTGATGATGCCGCGAATTTCGCTGCGCGCGCGCAAATGCGCCTCGATGGCGCGGCGCACTTCGGGGCTCGCCGATTCGCCGACGATCATCGACTTCACCTCGCGCGCCACCAGTCCCGCGATCACCATCAGCAGCAAGCCGACGGCGATGGAGCCAAACGCGTCATAGACAGGATTGCCGGTCACGAGCGTGAGCAGCACCGCGGCAAACGCGATCGCGAGGCCCACCAGCGCGGCAATATCTTCGCCAGCGACTACCAGTAGTTCCGACTCGCGCGTTTCCCTGAACCATCGCCAGATGTTTTTCTCAGGATGCACGCGGCGGATTTCCCTNAGCGCGCCCCACAGNGAAAACGCCTCGAGCACCACCGACACGCCCAGCACCACGAGCGCGACATACGCGTACTGCAATGGCTCGCGCGCCATCAGCCGATGCACGCCTTCATAGACNGANAACGCGCCGCCCACGAAGAACAGCAGTAACGCGACGAGCAGCGAATANAAGTTGATCTCGCGGCCGCCGCCCATTGGATGCAAGGGACTCGCCGGCCGGCGNGCCTGACGCAGGCCGAACAGCAGCAGCAATTGATTACCGCAGTCGGCGGTCGAGTGAATGGCTTCGGCGAACATCGAGCCGGAACCGGTGAATGAAGCGGCAGCGAACTTGCAAACGGCAATACCAAAGTTGGCGGCCAGCGCATAAATAATGGCTTTCGGCGATTCTTCTTTCATCGTTATCGAGGGCGTTGTTCAATTTGCGAAAGGCTTTCGGCTTCCGGGAATGCGTATTATGGCCATGCCGCACAGCATGTCCAACAGCGGCGCGCCATGTGTTGCGCCGCGCCGTCAACGCACTCTCCACGCAACCCTCATGCCCTCTCGAGCGCGGCCATCTCGCGCACGATCACCAGCAGCATCGACAGACTCGCGCCCCCCGTGGCGCGCAGATCGGCAAGCAAACGCGCATAGCGTTCCAGTTGTGCGCCGCGCCTGTCGCGCCAGGCATGAACCAGCGTGTCGGGCGCGGCTGAGTCGTCTGCGCCGGCGAGCGCGCTCGTGGTGAGCGCGCGTTTGAGGCGCGCGAGTTCCGCCAATGCCGATGCGCGCGCGAGCATGTCCCAGTGCGACGGCGCGGGCAGCGCGGCCGCGCGTTCGCTGATCCAGTGGTAATTCAGCAGCGTGCCGAGCGCGAAATANACGCCCGCCACGAGTTCGAGTTTGCGCTCGCACGTCGANGCNACTTCCGCAATGTCGAGCAGCGCAGCCGAGATTTCGCCACTGGCGATGCGTACCGCGAGGTCACTGTCGACGCCCGCATCCACCAGCACGCGTTGTCGTTCGGACAGCGCTTCGAGATCCGCGGCCGGCAACAGCGCGGGCCATTGCGGCGCGAGACGTTGCGCGGCGTCGCGGCAACGCGCGAGCAGATCCGTCACGTCGTCGCCATTCACCGCCGGCGACGACAGATGCCGCAAGAACCACAACGCCGANCGTTCGACGAGCCGCGCGACTTCGACGAACATGCGTGCCTGCACGTCGTCGGCGACGCGGTTATCGAGCGCGTCGATGCTGTGCCAAACGTGATCGAGGTCGAACACATCGCGCGCCATGATGCAGGCCCGCACGATGTCGCCGGGCCGCGCGTCGGTCTCCTCCATCAGCCGGTGCACGAACTCGCAGCCGACGCGGTTCACCAGTGCGTTCGTGAGATGCGTGGCGAGAATCTCGCGGCGCAGCGGGTGCCGCTGCATCGGCTCGCTGAAACGCTGACGCAAGGGCTTCGGAAAGTATTCGATCAGCATGTCGCTGACGAGCGGATCTTCCGGCACCGGCGAATCGAGCAGCGCGTCGTACAGCCACATCTTGCTGTACGCGAGCAGCACTGCGCGCTCCGGCGTGGTGAGTCCTTGTTTGGCGGCTTGCCGCTCGGCCACGTCTTCGTCGCTAGGAAGAAACTCGATCCCGCGATTCAGGCGGCCCGCGCGTTCGAGAAAACGCATGAGGCGCGCTTCCGCATCAAGCAGTTCGACGCCGAAACGGCCTGCAATCGACAGTGCCTGCGTCTGGTAATAGTTGTCCTTCAGCACGAGCAGGCCGACTTCATCTGTCATTTCGGCGAGCAGCGCATTGCGCTGCTTGTCGGTCATCTCGCCGTCGGCCACGACCAGTCCGAGCAGGATCTTGATGTTGACCTCGTGGTCCGAGCAGTCGACACCGGCCGAGTTGTCGATTGCATCCGTATTGATGCGCCCGCCGCGCTGCGCGAATTCAATGCGGCCGAGTTGCGTGAGCCCGAGATTGCCGCCTTCGGCCACGACTTTGCAGCGCAATTCGGCGCCGTTCACGCGGATCGTATCGTTCGCGCGGTCGCCCACTTGCAGATGCGTTTCGCGCGTCGCCTTCACGTAGGTGCCGATGCCGCCGTTGTAAAGCAGATCGACGGGCGCCTGCAAAATCGCGCGCATCAGTTCGGCGGGCGACAACGCCGGCGCACTGATACCGAGCACCGACTGCACCGCGGGCGACAACGGAATCGTCTTGGCGGTGCGCGCAAATATGCCGCCGCCCGCTGAAATCAGCGAAGGATCGTAGTCGGCCCAACTCGAGCGGTCGAGAAGAAAGAGCCGCCCGCGCTCGGCAAGACTCGTCGCCGGATCGGGATTCGGGTCGAGGAAAATATGCCGATGATCGAACGCGGCCACGAGCCTGATATGCGGCGACAGCAGCATGCCGTTGCCGAACACGTCGCCCGACATATCGCCGATGCCGACCACCGTGAAGTCCATCGTTTGAGTATCGACGCCCATTTCGCGGAAGTGCCGCTTCACCGACTCCCACGCGCCACGCGCGGTAATCGCCATCTTCTTGTGGTCGTAGCCGACCGAACCGCCGGACGCGAATGCGTCGTCGAGCCAGAAGCCATATTCCTGCGAGATCGCGTTCGCGTAGTCGGAGAACGTGGCCGTGCCTTTGTCGGCGGCAACGACCAGATACGGGTCGTCGGGATCGTGCCGCACCACGTCGCGCGGCGGCACGACGGTTGTGCCCGCAAGGTTGTCGGTCAGATCGAGCAGGCCGCGCAGAAACGTTTGATAGCAGGCAATGCCTTCGCGCATCCAGGCATCGCGCTCGCTTTGCGGCGGCGGGTTCTTCACGACGAAGCCGCCCTTCGAGCCGACCGGCACGATCACGACGTTCTTCACCATCTGCGCCTTCATCAGGCCGAGCACTTCCGTGCGGAAATCCTCGCGACGATCGGACCAGCGCAAGCCGCCGCGCGCGACACGTCCGCCGCGCAAATGCACGCCTTCCACTCGCGGCGAATAGACCCATATTTCGAACATCGGCTTGGGCTCGGGCAAGCCGGGCACTTGCGCGGGATTGAACTTGAACGACAGATACGGCTTCGGCTTGCCATCCGCATCGAACACGTAATAGTTGGTGCGCTGCGTCGCCTTGATGACGCCGAGAAACTGCCGCAGGATGCGGTCTTCGTCGAGATTCGGAACCTGATCGAGCGCGCCGTCGATCGTCTTCATCAAGTTCTCGATGCGCGCTTCACGCGTGCCGCCATGCGCCGGATCGAAGCGCGCGACAAACAATTCGACCAGCATTCGCGCGATCGCGGGATTGCCGGTCACCGCGCGCTCGATATACGCGTCGCTGAACGTGGAGCCGACCTGGCGCAGATACTTCGCATACGCGCGCAGTATCGTCACTTCGCGCGCGCTCAATTGCGCACGCAGAACGAGGCGGTTGAAGTCGTCGCTTTCTATCGCGCCGGTCCAGACCTGCTCGAACGCGTCTTCGAAAAGGTCCTTCACGCGCTCGATGTCGAACTCCGCGTCGTCGGCAAGTTCCAGGCCGAAGTCGTGAATCCATGCTGGCGTCGAGCCGAGCGCCTCGATCAGATACGGCCGCTCTTCATCGACGCGCACGCCGAGATGTTCGAGCATCGGCAANCTGCGCGACAGCGCGATCGGCATGCCCGCGCGATACACCTTGAAGCGGAACGCGCGCGGCCCGGCTTCGATCGGACGATAGAGGTTCATCGCGAGCCGCTCGCTGCCCTGCACGCGTTCGATCAACTCGATGTCGCGTACTGCCGTGCGCGCGGCATAGTCNTCGCGATAGCCCGGCGGAAACGAATCCGCGTAGTGTTGCAGCAGACGGTTGCCCTGCTCTTCGCCGAATGCGTCGAGCAGCGCATCGGCAAGATCGTCCTGCCAGCGGCGCGCGACCTGCACGAGGCGCGCTTCGAGTTCGCGTGTGTCGACACGCGGCATGCCGCCCGGCTTTGCATGAACCACGAAGTGAATCCGCGCGAGTGTCGATTCCGAAAGCAGCGGCGTGAATTCGACGCTGGCTCCGTTGAAGGCATCCGCGAGCAGATTGGCGATACGTTGCCGCAAATCGGTGTTGTACTTGTCGCGCGGCACGAACACGAGGCACGACACGAAGCGGTCGAAGCGATCGCGCCGCACGAAAAGACGCGTGCGCTGATGTTCCTGCAAACGCAGTACACCGAGCGCGGTATCGTAGAGCTGGTTTTCGTCGGCCTGGAAGAGTTCGTCGCGCGGATAGGTTTCGAGCACCGTCACGAGCGATTTCGCGAGATGACCTTTTGGCAAGAATCCGGCCCGTCTCACGATATTTGCGCATTTGCGCCGCACGATAGGAATCTCCGCCGCCGACAAAAAATACGCGGTGGATGTGTAAAGCCCGATGAAGCGCCGCTCGCCGATCACCTTGCCGTCCGCGCCCGTCAGCTTGATGCCGACATAATCCAGATAGCC
>JGI24739J22299_10000514_pt1 | contig 13782 bp, 13 predicted proteins | sample KBSCornC5_FD_22299 | JGI IMG/M metagenome (IMG submission 22299)
GCTGAGATTGAGCTGCTCGGCCGCGCGCGTGACGCTCTGCGCCTCCAGCAACGCGTTGAGGCAGACCAGAAGGTTCAGATCCAGACCCTTGTACCGCATTGCCGCTCCATTTTATCCATAACCAAATTTGTTACATAACAATAAAAACTAATCATTTCCATTATGATAACTCCCCTGCAAGGATGAAAATAACGATAGTCAAGAACATCTGGGGAGAGAGAAATGCTGTGCAGAACCTTGTTCCGCTCATCAGTCGCAATCACCGCGCTGGCGCTGGCAAGTCCGGTTGTCGCGCAGGAAGGAAGCGATGCCCGGCCTGATCCTGCCGCCTCCGGCAACGGCCTTTCCGATATCATCGTCACCGCGCAGCGCCGCGAGGAAAATCTCCAGCGCGCCGCCCTCGCGGTCAGCGCCGTGAACGGCGATGTGCTGGTCAACCAGAGCGTCACGCGGGCCGATGACCTGACCCGCCTCGTGCCCGCGCTGCAAGTGGCGCCGGCTTCCTCCTTTACCCAGATCTACCTTCGCGGCATCGGCACCTTCGGGGCGAACGCCTTTGCCGAACAGGGTGTCGCCTTCAACCTCGACGGCGTCTATCTGTCCCGTCCGGCGGCACCGGCCGCCCTCTTCTATGACCTGGAGCGGTTGGAGGTGCTGAAAGGGCCGCAGGGCACGCTCTATGGCCGCAACGCATCGGGCGGCGCCGTCAACGTCATCACCGCCAAGCCGAAGCTGGGGGAAACCTCCGGCTTCCTGACCGGCGAATATGGCAATTACGACACCTTCAAGACCTCCGGCGCCATCAACCTGCCGCTGGGCGACCAGGCCGCCCTGCGCATTTCGGGCCAGCGCGCCAGGCATGACGGCTATATGAGCGACGGTTATGACGACGAGGACACATGGGCGCTGCGCGGCCAGTTGCGCTTCGATACGGGCGGCGGGTTCAATGCCAATCTGATGGTCGATTATGGCCATGTCGGCGGCATGGGATCGGGCGGCACGATCATGCCTCTGCTGGCCGGCAAGAAGCGGCTGGGCCCAAGCGACCCGGCCGTGATCGCTGCCTATCTGGCGAGCCCACCCACACTCCCGGTGCCTCAGATCATCGCCCGCGACGATGGCTATCAGGACAATGAATATTATGGCGCGATCGCGACCCTCAACGCCGATCTGGGCTTTGCGGAACTGACGGTCATTCCCGCCTGGCGCAGGACAAATCTGGATTTCCTCGGCTACGCGTCCAGCTTCCTTATCGACGTGACCGAGAAATCGGACCAGATGTCGCTGGAAACCCGCCTCGCCAATCAGAGCGACAGGCTGAAATGGGTGCTCGGCTCCTATTATTTCGTGGAGGACGTGTCGGCGCGCCAGTTCTTCGACCAGGGCAGCAACGGCACGCGCATCAACTCGGAACTGGAAACAAACAGCTATGCGGTATTCGGCGAGGCGACCTATTCGCTGACCGACCGTTTCCGCCTGACCGGCGGCTTGCGCTATACCCATGACAACAAGAAGCAGGATACGGAAGCGCACACCTATCCCTTTGTCGGCTTCGTGCCGCCCGCCTTCCCCAACTTCACGCCAATCATCCTCGACCTGCGCACCGACGCCACGTCCGACGTGAATTTCAGCAAGGTGACATGGAAGGCGGGCGTCGAATATGACGTCGCCGACCGCTCGCTGCTTTACGCGACCGTCTCCACGGGCTTCAAATCAGGCGTGCTTTTCTCTGCGCTGGGGCAGAATTTTTCCCGCCCCGAACGGCTGACCGCCTACACCATCGGCAGCAAGAACCGGTTCCTGGACAACCGGCTGCAACTCAATGTCGAGGCCTTCTACTGGGATTACAAGGACCAGCAGATTTCGCATCTGGCGCCGGTCCAGGTCGCCATGACGCCGGGCGGCCCGATATATGGCCCTGTTTTCGCGACGGAGAATGCGGGCGCCGCGACCCTCTACGGCGCGGAACTGGAAATGCTGTGGAAGGTCATGCGCGACGGCGTCCTGTCGCTCAACGTCCAGTATCTCCACACCAAATATGACGACCTCAACTATCAGGCCTATTCGACCAGCGGCCCCGCGCCGGTGATCGGTTGCGCGGTGACGCCATCGTCGCTGACAGGCGCCTCGCCCGGTGCGCGCATCTACAATGTCGATTGCTCCGGCCGTCCGCTGGTGAATGCGCCGAAATGGGTGGTGAACGCCGGCTATGAACATAGTTTCGACCTTGGCGGCACCGGCCGGATCAGGGCGGGCGTCGACACCCGCATCGAAAGCGCGCGCTATCTGTCGCTGGATTACCTGTCGCTGGGCCGGCAGGGCAGCTACATGATGTCCAACGCGCGCCTCACCTATGAAACGGCTTCGGGCAAGCTGGCGGTGACCGCGTTCGTGAACAATATCGAAAATAGGCTGGTATTCGCCAATTCGGTTCAAAGCCCCGCAAAGTCGGGCGTGATCTACAATCAGATCCGTCCACCGCGCACCTATGGCATCCGCGGTACGGTACGCTTCTGATCGCGTCGCGGGGCGGGTTGGCACCCCCGTCCCGCGCGCTTCTCTCGGCATGGGGCCAACGGGTTCGCAACAGCAGACTGGCGGAACAACCGGCATAGACCGGGCCAGCAATATACAGGTCAGCAAATGGAGGACATCATGGCAGGGACCGGACCGACTTTCCCAGGCGTCAGCATGGATCGTCGCGCCCTGCTAGCGGCTGGCGGCGCGACCGTGGCGGGGGCATTGGCCACGCGCGCCGCCGCCGCACCCCCCTCCCCCCTGCGCCTGATCGCCGTCGAAGAGGCCTGGGCCTGCCCGGAGTGGATGGAGGCGATGGCGGCACTGCCGGCGCGCGGGCTGGAGGAGGATGAGGTCCGCGCCTTCCAGATGCTTGCGCATATCGGGGACATTCATGCGCGCCTCCTGGACATGCAGCTTCGCCAAGCGGCAATGGACGAAAATGCCGTGGACATGCACGTGCTCAGCCTGACCGCGCCGGGCGTGCAATCGTTCGACAATGCTTCCGCGCTTCGGCTCGCGCGGCTGACCAATGACCGGCTGGCGCGGATCGTCGCGGACCAGCCCCACCGCTATGCGGCGCTTGCCTCCGTGCCTCCCCAGGACGTTCCGGGCGCGATCATGGAAATCCGCCGCGCCCGGCGCGAACTGGGGCTGAACGGCATCATCATCAATTCCCACACGCGCGGCGAATATCTGGACGACCGCAAATATTGGCCGTTGTTCGAAGCCGAGGCCGAAACCGGCGCGCCGATCTACATCCACCCGCGCACGCCCAATCCGACCATGGCGCCGCTGTTTCGCGATTATAATCTGTGGGGCGCGATCTACGGATATGGCGCGGAAACCGGGCTTCATGTGATCCGCCTGATCTCCAGCGGCCTGTTCGACGCCTATCCTGACCTCAAGGTCGTGATAGGCCATATGGGCGAGGGATTGCCTTACTGGTTCTACCGCATCGACCATATGCACCATAATATGGTGACGCTGGCCAAACCGCCGCTCCGGCCGGTGCTCAGGAAAATGCCCAGCGAATATTTCAGGTCCAATATCTCGATCACCACCAGCGGTGTGAACTGGCACCAGGCCCTGGCCTTCGCGGAGGAGGTCGTCGGCGCGGACAACATCATGTTCGCAATCGACTACCCCTATGAACGAACGGAACCGGCGGTTGCGTTCATCCGCTCCGCCCCCCTTNCTCCCGACAAGCTGGAGCGGATCGCCNATCGAAATGCCGAGAGGATTTTCGGCATCAAACCGGCCTCCTGAAAAGATTTGCGGGCGGACACCATGGGTGCCGCCCGCAAATCATATCCCTTTGGTCGCCGACTTTTTTTCAGCGTGACGCGTATTGGCGGCCCCTGGTCGCCAACGCCCAGCGCTGCGGCGTTGCGTCGGCCACATTTTCGCGCACGAAGCACTGGCCGCGACGCGCCTGGATCGCGCGGCAAAGCGCAACCGCCTCCGCACGTGCGTCGAAACCGCCGACCGCCAACCGCGCGAAGGTGGCGCCGTTCACCGTGATCTGGCTGGTAACGACCGGCAAATTCGCCAGCACGCCGTTGCGGCGAGCCATGGAGAACCATTTTTCCTTGGCAATGGCCGCATTGTCATAGGCGCCAAGCTGGACCACCCAATGACCATCGTCCTTTCCGCTGAAGCGGAAGGCAGCCTGCTGGAACCGTGCGGCCGCCGTGGCACGGACCGGCGCCATCCCACGCGAAGCCTCTCGAACCGGCGCGGCGATCGACTGGATCATCGGTGTCGGCGCCTCGAACGTGACCGGGGAAGGCGCGGGTGCCGGATCGGCGGCGGCGATTTCGACTGGCGCGGCCTCGACGGCCTGCTCGGCCGGAGCGGCTTCGGCGGAGGACTTCGGCGGACCGGACTGGCGACGACTCGACGGGTGCCGACACCGGCGCCGCCAGCGCAAGGGCAACCGGCTGCCCGGCGTCCGCGCCGTCGATCGTCACGCCCATCAGGGCGGCGACCCGCTGCTGCGAAAGGCCCGGCGCGGCGGTCTGCGCCCATTGGGTGATGCGCTGGTTGGCGGCAAGCGGATCAAGGTCGAAGCCCGCCATCATCCGCGCATCCTTCCACCGCCCGGCCAGCGCATAGGCATAGGCCAGGTTCTGGCGGGTGCGGGCATTGGCCGACGGATCATGGATCATCTCGGACAGGATGCGCACGCCCTCCGGCGCGTCGCCCGCCATCGCCATGGCCAGGCCATAATCGGCGGCGGGCAGGACGTCGGCATGGCTGCGAGCAGGTCGCGCGCGGCGCGATCCTTGCCCAGCCCTACCTGCACCAGCGCAAGGGTGATGATGGTCCGCGCATCGCCATTGCCCAGCGCCATCGCGTCAGACAGAGCGGTTTCCGCCGATGCGAAGCGACCGTCAGCGACATAGGCGCGACCCAGCAACTGGCGGTAGCGAGCATCCTGCGGCGCCGCCTGCACGGCCGCCTCGGCCAGGTCGACGGCGCGGGCGCCGTCGCGATCCGCCAGCGCCTTCTCGACGCCGGCCGCCAGGCGGTCGGGCTGTTGCGGCGCGACCGCGGCGGTGCGGAACGCCGCCCCGCTGCATCCCACCATGGTCGTCCCGATCATCATCGACGCGACCGCTGCTTTGGCGAAGGCGTTGCGCTTCATCGCTTCCCAACCCTTAATTGTCGCCGCAGGCGCGCGGCAGTTGCTGGGCCAGCCGGTCGACGTCCGGCAGGCTGCCAAGATAGGCGTCCAGTGCTTCGGTCACCATCTGCTGCGCGGACCGGCCGACAATGGCGCTGGCAAGACGCAGCTTCAGATGGCGCTCGGCATCCAGCCGCAGGGTGAAGGCGGCCTTGCGTCCCTTCGCCACGGCGGAGGCGCGGGGCTTTTTCCCGGCCTTTTCGACCTTGGCGGGCACAGCCGCTTCGGCGATGCGTTCGGCCAGTTCCTCGCGTTCGGTGACCACGGCGGGCACCGGCGCCACGGCGGGAACCGCCGTCATGGGCGTCAGTCCGGCGACGGAGCGGGCTTCGGACGGCGCCGGTTCCGGCTGCGTCACGTCAAAGCCCATGTCGTTCCAGCCCAGATCCTCCTGCAGCGCCGTCGCTCCGGCGGTCATGCCGAAGACGGGGCGGCGCATGGCGGGCGAGGCGGCGCCCTTGCGCGCCAGCAGGCCGGAAGTCAGCGAAGCGAGAGGTTTCGGTTCGACCATGATGCTCCCCTTCCCTTATTGCGAGACCCGGCGGCCGAAGCCACCGCTTGTCGGACGGGCCGTCCCCGCCGCGCCGACCGCATTGTGCGGAACGGAAAAGACGGTGCGACGGAAATTCTTTTCCAGCCGGTCGGACACATAGGTCCAAAGCTGCGCGACTTCGCTGGCGGATCGACCATTGGGATCGACCTCCATCACCGTGCGGCCATCGATCATCGATGCGGCGAAATCCGTGCGGTGGTGCAGCGTGACCGGCGCGACGGTGCCGTGCTGCGACAGCGCGACCGCCGCTTCGGATGTGATGCGCGCCTTGGGCGTGGCGGCGTTGACCACGAAGATCAGGGGCTTTCCCGCCCTTTCGCACAGGTCCACCGTGGCGCCCACGGCACGCAGGTCATGCGGGCTCGGACGGGTTGGAACGACGATCAGCTCGGCTACGGAAATGACGCTCTGGATCGCCATGGTGATGGCCGGCGGCGTATCGATGACGGCCAGCTTGAAGCCCTGCTGGCGAAGGATTTCAAGGTCCGCCGCCAGACGCGCGACCGTGGTCTGGGCAAAGGCGGGATATTCGGCCTCGCGCTCGTTCCACCAGTCGGCCAGCGAACCCTGCGGATCGATGTCGATCAGCACGACCGGACCAGCGCCAGCCATCTGCGCCTGAACGGCCAGATGCCCTGACAGGGTCGTCTTGCCAGATCCCCCCTTTTGCGATGCCAATGCCAAAATGCGCACGCAACTTCCCCCAGAAAACCAATGCATGGCAGGATTGCCACAGGCCCGCCTAAGAATTGGTTAATCCGCGTGGAAGCCTGACAGCCGGTAAAAAGGCGATGTTCTTAATGCTAAGTCGCTATTAACCTTGCCGTGGCATAGACCGGGCAGGAACCCTTGGGAGCATGAGCATGAAGCATATCTGTGGCGTGCTGGCCGCCGGCGCGGTGTTGATCCTGGCGCAGCCAGCGCTGGCCGACGTCAAGGCAGGCGTCGATGCCTGGCAGCAGGGCGACTATGCCAAGGCCGTCGCCATATGGCAGCCGCTGGCGCAGTCCGGCGATCCCGACGCGCAGTTCAACATGGGCCAGGCCTACAAGCTGGGCCGTGGAGTGAAGACCGATCCGTCCGCCGCGATCGACTGGTACGGCAAGGCCGCAAGGCAGGGCCATGCGCGGGCCGAGGACAATCTGGGGCTGCTGATGTTCCAGCAGGGTGACCGGGCTGGCGCCCTCCCCTATCTTCAGCGCGCCGCCGAGCGGGGCGAGCCGCGCGCGCAATATATCGTCGGCACGGCCCTGTTCAACGGAGACCTGACCGCGAAGAACTGGGTGCGCGCCTATGCGCTGATGACGCGGGCGTCCGAATCCGGCCTGGCCCAGGCAACAGCCAGCCTCCGCCAGATGGACAAATATATTCCGCAGGATCAGCGCGACCAGGCCGTCGCCATGGCCCGCTCCATCGGCCAGCAGAACAGCAGCCTGGCGGCGGATGAGCCTCGCCGGCCCGCGCCGGTCATGCGGGAAGCTCCCGCCCCGGTGCGGAGCGCGCAACTGCCGCCCTCCGCTTCGTCCGCACCCAGGACGGCCGAACCGGCCCCCCGGCCCGCACCCGCGAAGACAGCCGCAGCCAAGCCCCCGGAAGCCAGGCCGGCCGCCTCCAAGCCCGCGCTCCCCAAGCCCGCAAGCGGCGGCTGGCGCGTGCAGATCGGCGCCTTCAGCGCGGAAGCGCGCGCCCGCACGCTCTGGACGCAACTCAGCGCGAAGGTGGGCGGCCTGTCCGGCTATCAGCCCTATATCATGACCAGCGGCGGCGTGACCCGCCTGCAGGCAGGCCCCCTGGCGAGCAGCGCGGACGCCACCCGGCTGTGCAGCGCGATCAAGGCGGCCGGCGCGGAGTGCATGCCAAAGAAGATGTAATTCTTGCTACGACTTGGAATTTTATTTCAACCATGCGATAATGGAACCTCAGCACGGAGCGTCCCATGTCGGTGGAAAATCAGTCGGTGATCAATGCGCTGGTCGAGGGGTTTCTTGGCCCCGAACCGGCCCGGGCGGCGCTGGCCGCGCTCGATCTGGACAGCCGCCTGACCGAACAGGGCGGCCCCCATGTTTCCCGCGCCGCCTTCGCCATGGCGATGAACGTCGCGCTGTTCCACGATCTNCTCCAGCGCGTGCCGAGCGGGGCGGCCTATGTCGCGGACCGGCTGGCGCGCGGCGGCAGGGTGGTGTTCGACCATGGCGCGCTGCGCACCGTAAGGCTGGTCGAGGGTGCGACCGGGCAATTGCCGCCGGGCGAGGAGGCCTTCACCCGCATATTGCTGCCCCTGGGCTATGAGATGGCGGCGGTCTACCCGCTCGACCGGCTGCGGATGACGGGCCGGGCCTATCGCCATGTCGACCTGCCCGAATCGATCCCGCAATTCTTCCTGTCGGAACTGCATGCCGACCGCTTCGACCCCGAATTTGCCGAAGCCGCGGCGCGGGTGTTCGGCACGTCCCGCGATCCGCTGACACCGGAAGCGCAGGCCGTGCTGGAAAAATTCGCGGACAATCGCCCCGTCACGCGGGCGGAGGCGGCCGCCGCCCTGCCCGCGATCGTGGCTGCCTTCGACCGACAGCACCAGCCGCCAAGCGTGGAGGATTATGAACTGCTGCTCTCCCGATCCCATGAAGCGGGCTGGATCGCGACGGAGGGCAATGCCTTCAACCATGCGACGGACCGGGTGGCGGACGTCGCCGCTTTGGCGGAACGGCTGAAGACGCAGGACTGGCCGATCAAGGAGCGTCTGGAGATCTCGATCACCGGCCGGGTGCGGCAGACCGCCCTGCGCGCCGACACGGTCGAACGGCTCTTTGCCGGCAACGAACTGCGCCGCGTTCCCGGCTCATTCTACGAATTCATCAGCCGCGACATCGATCCGGAAACCGGCAGGCTGGACCTTGCCTTCGACACCGGCAACGCCACCGGCATCTTCGCCATGACCAGCGCGGCGGACGAGGAACGCCCGCAACAGGGTTGATCGGCGGGCGCGCTTGAGGCAACGGGTTCGCCGAATTTGCGGGGAGATGCACGTTGACTGATCCGGTTGTCCCATCCTGGGTGCTGACCCTGGCCTGCGCCGACCGGGTCGGCATCGTCGCGGCCGTCAGCCAGTTCCTGGCGGAACGTGGCGGCTTCATCACCGACAGCCAGCAATATGCCGACCGGGAGGCAGGCCGCTTCTTCATGCGCGTCGCGTTCGAGGCGACGGACCAGCGCATGGGCGACACCGACCGGCTGCGCGGCGAATTCGGCGATATCGGCACCCGTTTCGCGATGGACTGGCGGTTGACCAGCGCCGATGAAAAGCCGCGCATGCTGATCGCCGTGTCCAAGGGGTCGCACTGCCTGGCGGACCTGCTGCACCGATGGCAGACGGGAACGCTGGCGGTCGACATCATGGGCGTGGTGTCCAACCATCCCGACATGCGCCGGATCACCGAATGGCACGGCATCCCCTATCATGAGTTGCCCCCCAATGGCGACAAGGCCGCGCAGGAGGAGGCGCTGTTCAACCTGTTCGAACGGACGCGCTCGGAATATCTGATCCTCGCCCGCTATATGCAGGTGCTCTCGGGTGAACTGGTCGAAAGGCTCGCCGGACGCTGCGTCAACATCCACCACAGCTTCCTCCCCGGTTTCAAGGGTGCGCGCCCCTATCACCGCGCGCATGAGCGGGGCGTGAAGCTGATCGGCGCCACTGCCCATTTCGTTACCGCCGACCTCGACGAAGGGCCGATCATCGAACAGGCGGTGGAACGCGTGGACCATCGCGCGACGGCGGAGGACATGATCCGCATCGGGCGCGACATCGAAGCGCAGGTGCTCGCCCGCGCCGTGACATGGCTGGCGGATCGCCGCGTCCTGCAGAATGGCGGCAAGACGGTGGTGTTTCGCTAGGCTGTATTGCCCCCACCGTGCTCCTGCGAAGGCAGGAGCACGGCAGACATGGGGTCCCTGCGTTTGATCGGAAGGCAGGTCGTGGATCGCCCGATCCCGCCTCCCCCATATCAAGCCAGCTTCCGCGCCCGTTCCCGCCATGCCTCGGCCAGCACCGGCATGTCCGCCAGCGCCCGCACGGCGTCCGGCTCATCCTTGTGCCCGCCCCCGATCAGCAGCCGGAACAGCCGTGCGATCGACCATTGGGGCAGGGGCCGCTCCAGCAATTCCATCATCGCGCCGGCCTCCGCCTCTCCCTCCCGCAGCACGCGGAAATAGATGCCGCAGCGGGCGGTCTTCACGATCGTCGCCATGACGTCGCGCGCGCCGAAACGATGGTCGAGCTTCCAGCAGGGCTGCCGCCCATGGCTCACCTCGACCACTGCACTGCCCAGCGAAAAGCGGTCACCCAGGCAGACCTCCTCCTCCGTCATCCCGCGAGAGGCGATATTCTCGCCAAAGGCGCCCGGCTTCTCCAGCAAGGGATGGCCGGGCTTGCGCTCGCGCCACCAGCCATAATGGTCCTGCGGATAAAGGTGGATCGCCTTGTCCCACCCGCCATGATGCACGGGGTCGGCCACGCTGTCGCCCGCCAGGCCCAGCCAGCCGATCCGCACCGCGCCCGACACCGGCTGCTTCGCGATCGCGCTGTAATCGCCATCGCGGAAGGGAACGGGCATCCCCGTCAGCAGCGCGTCGACAGTCATGGAGGAAGCGGTCATGCCTCCCCATGCCACGGAAGCAACCGCGAGGAAAAGGCCGCCTGAGGGAAAAAGGATTCAGCCGGGGGAAAGCTCCGAACCCAGCTTCAGCACTTCGGAACCGCTGTCGGTGGTCACCAGATAGGCGGGATTGCGGCTGGACCCGTTACGCCTGATGACCGCGCCTTCTATCCGGCGCTCCACCTGCCGCTCGAACCGCTCCGCTATTCTCCCACGGCCGACGCCCTGCCCCCAATTCCACTTGACCCTCGCTCCTTTTCGAAAGCTTTCGGTCATCAAGCATCTCTCCTTCGGGGAACAACCACGCCGGCCGGCCGTCATCGCTGCCGCTACTGTGGTGGATTTGAAATACGCCTCATTATGGCGGCCAGGTGGGGAGCGTATTTCAAATCCAAAGACCACAGTAGAATCATATAGTTGCTAGTGACCCTGATAAATCTGAAGTTCGTTCAACGCCCACCCAGCTGTGTTACGAACTTCAGATTCGGGTCACTAGGCAAAAATCCCGAATGCCGTGCTGGTTCCCTTGGGTTTTGCGCTTGCCTGGGTTAAGGGCGGCGGATGGATGTCACGGGGCTTCGCGTCGCACTCTTCAGCGGCAATTACAACTATGTGCGCGATGGCGCGAACCAGGCGCTCAATCGCTTCGTCGGCTACCTGCTGCGGCAGGGGGCGAATGTGCGCGTCTATTCACCCACCACCGATACGCCGGCCTTCGAACCGGCGGGCGATCTGGTCAGCACTCCGTCCTTTCCGGTTCCGGGCCGCCGCGAATACCAGGTTCCCTACCGCATGTCGGGCGCGGTGCGCCGCGACCTCAGGGCCTTTCGTCCGAACCTGGTCCACGTCTCCAGCCCCGATCCGCTCGGCCATCGCGCCGTCGCCTGGGCGCGCCGCCACGGGCTGCCGGCGGTCGCCTCCGTCCACACGCGCTTTGAAACCTATCCGCGCTATTATGGCCTCGCCTTTCTGGAGCCGGTGATCGAATCGCTGCTTCGCCGTTTCTACCGCCGCTGCGACGCCATCGTCGCGCCGTCCGAGTCGATGGCGCAGCTCCTGCGCGAACAGCGGATGAGCTATGATGTCGGCATCTGGACGCGCGGCATCGACCGCGAAATCTTCCATCCCGGCCGCCGCGACATGGCCTGGCGCCAGTCGCTCGGCATCGCCGACGATGAACCGGTGATCGGCTTCATCGGCCGCCTGGTGATGGAAAAGGGCCTCGACGTCTTTTCCGACACGATCGATCATCTGGCGGCGAAGAATGTGCGGCACAAGGTGCTGATAATCGGCGAAGGGCCGGCGCGGGAATGGTTCGCGAACCGCCTGCCGAACGCCGTCTTCACCGGATTCCAGAAGGGCCCCGACCTGGGCCGCGCCGTCGCCGGCATGGACATGCTGTTCAACCCCAGCGTCACGGAAACCTTCGGCAACGTCACGCTGGAGGCGATGGCCTGCGGCCTGCCCACCGTCGCCGCCCGCGCCACCGGCAGCGAGAGCCTGGTCGCGGACGGGATCACCGGCCGGCTGATCCGGCCGGGCGCCATCACCGCCTTCGCCGACGCGCTGACCGTCTATTGCACCGATTCCGCTGCCCGCGCCGCCGCCGGTGCCGCCGCCATGGCGCAGGCGGAACATTATGGCTGGGATCAGGTGAACCAGGCGCTGGTCGACACCTATCTGCGCATCATCCGCCAGCGCGAACATGGCGCGCTGGTCCGGTCGAGCCCTGTTCCCTGAGAGCAAAAGCCTGACTATATCCGGGGCAATGGCCGATCTTTTCGCTCCCCACGATCTCCCCCCTGTTCCAGCCGACGCGCCGCTGGCCGACAAGCTGCGGCCCCGCACCCTGGCGGAGGTCGTCGGCCAGGATCATCTGACCGGGCCGGAGGGCGCGATCGGCCGCATGGTCGCCGCCGGCCGCCTCTCCTCGATCATCCTCTGGGGGCCGCCGGGCACGGGCAAGACCACCATCTCACGCCTGCTGGCGGATGCCGTCGGCATGCGTTTCGAACCGATCTCCGCCGTCTTCTCCGGCGTTGCCGACCTCAAGAAGGTCTTTGCCGCCGCGAAGGAACATGCCCGGCGGGGCGAGAAAACCCTGCTCTTCGTGGATGAGATCCACCGCTTCAACCGGGCGCAGCAGGACAGCTTCCTCCCCTTTGTGGAGGACGGCACGGTGACCCTGGTCGGCGCGACCACCGAAAATCCCAGCTTCGAACTCAACGCCGCACTGCTCTCCCGCGCACAGGTGCTGATCCTGCGCCGCCTGGATGCGCCCGCGCTGGAACAGTTGCTGGAACGCGCCGAAACGGTGATGGAACGCGCCCTGCCGCTCGACACCGCCGCCAGGGACGCCCTGCTCGCCAGCGCCGACGGCGATGGACGCTTCCTGCTCAATCAGGTCGAGACCCTCTATTCCATCGACATTCCGCAGCCGCTCGATCCGGCGGGCCTTTCGGCCCTGCTCCACCGCCGCGTCGCGGTCTATGACAAGGATCGGGAGGGCCATTACAACCTCATCTCCGCCCTTCACAAATCCCTGCGCGGTTCCGATCCGCAGGCCGCGCTCTATTATCTGGCGCGCATGCTGACCGCGGGTGAGGAGCCGCTCTATGTCCTGCGCCGCCTCGTCCGCTTCGCCGTGGAGGATATCGGCCTTGCCGACCCGCAGGCGCTCGTCCAGTGCCTCGCCGCCAAGGACAGCTATGACTTCCTCGGCTCGCCCGAAGGCGAACTCGCCATCGTCCAGGCCTGCCTCTATTGCGCCACCGCGCCCAAATCCAACGCCGCCTACAGTGCCATGAAATCCGCCTGGAGGTCCGCCCGCGACACCGGCTCGCTCATGCCGCCGCAGAATATCCTGAACGCCCCGACCAAGCTCATGAAAGACGTCGGCTACGGCAAGGGCTATCACTATGATCATGACGCGGCCGACGGCTTTTCCGGTGACGATTACTGGCCCGAAGAGATGCAGCCCCAGACCTTCTACGCCCCCACCGAACGCGGCTTCGAAGCACGCATTGCCGAACGCATGGCCTATTGGGACCGCCTGAGGACCGAACGCCGCCAGAAATGACGCCCCGTTTCACCCGCTACGCTGTCATCGACTGGTCCGGCGCAAAGGGATCGCGCCACAAGGGGATCGCCGTCGCCCTGTGCGAAGCCGGCGATGCCGTGCCCCGGCTCCAGCATCCGGACGGCGGCGGCTTCTGGTCGCGCCGCGCCGTCGCGGACTGGCTTGTCCGGACCGCGCGGGAGGCTCCCACCCTGTTCGGCTTCGATTTCAGCTTCGCCCCGCCCTATGTCGCGCGCCAGAGCTACCTGCCCGGCGACATCGTGCCCACCACCGCTCCGGCCTTCTGGGC
>JGI24739J22299_10000515_pt1 | contig 13780 bp, 10 predicted proteins | sample KBSCornC5_FD_22299 | JGI IMG/M metagenome (IMG submission 22299)
GCCGGCCGGCCGCATCGCCGCGGAACTGGTGGCGGTGCCGCGCACCACGCTCGATCCGCTGCTGGGCCGGCTCGGCCAGCTCGGCATCGCGGTGGATGCGGTGGACCTGGGTGTCGGCGCCGGCCGCAGCGGCGTCAATCTGCTGCCGCCGGAACAGGCGCCGCGCCGCGCGCGTCCGCGCCAGCGGCTGAATCTGGCCCTGGCCGCGGCGATCGTGGTGCTGCTCGGGCTGGTGCTGGGCGAATGGCTGCACAACCGGCGCGAGGCGCTGGACCAGATGCAGGCGCAGGTCGAGACCATGCGCGGCGAAGCGCAGAAGGTCGGCGCGCTGCGCCAGCAGCTGCAGGAGACCGCCGGCGCCGCCGGCTTCCTCGCCGAGCGCAAGAAGAACACCTCCTCCGCGCTGGCGGTGCTGCAGGATCTCAGCCAGCGCCTGCCGTTGACCGCGTGGCTGGAGCGCCTGAGCGTGGACAACACCGGCCAGGTCGGCTTCCAGGGCCAGAGCCCGCAGGCGGCGCGCCTGGTCGATGCGCTGAAGGACTCCACTGTCATCAGCAATCCGAATTTCCAGGGCACCATCCAGGCCGACCCGCAGACCGGCAAGGAACGCTTCTACATGGTCGCGCAGCTGCGCAAGAAGACCCCGCCCAAGCCGGCGCGCGCGGGCGCGGCGCCGGCGGCCAGCAGTGGAGACAAGCCGTGAAGCTGGCCGCGATGAAACCCCGCGACAGCCGCATCGCGGCGATCCTGCTGGCGCTGGTCGCCGTGGTGATCGCGTATTTCGCGCTGCTGCACTGGTGGTTCGTGGCGCCGATGCTCGACGTCAGCGCGCAGATGGCCGACCTGCGCGACACCCAATCGCGCTTCGCCGCCGCCATCGCCGAGAAGCCGCAGCTGGAAAAGCGCATCGCCATGCTCGGCCAGGGCCAGGCGACCAATAACGCCTTCCTGCCCGAGGACGATCCGAACGCGGCGGCGGCGGGCCTGATGCAGCGCGTGGTCGACGTGGTCGGCGCGCATGCCGAAGGCGGCACCTGCGAAGTGAGCCAGAAGATGCCGGTGCCCAATCCTGGCGCGGCGGACAACGAGCCGTACCGCAAGGTGGCGGTGAGCATCAGCCTGCGCTGCGACATGCAGCCGCTGGCGGCGGTGCTGCACGACCTGGAGCAGGGCACGCCCTACCTCTTCATCAATGAGATGAGCATCTACCGCAACCCGGTCGCCGCGCAGCAGGGCGGTGCCGCGCCGCCGCTGGAAGTGCAGTTCACGCTCAGCGGCTACGTGCGCCAGGCCACGGCAAGCGGCAACAACGCCGCACCCGCCGCGCCGCAGCAGCCGGCCGGGGAGGACGACGCATGAACGCCGCCGCGCAACGTCGCCTGACCCCCATGCTCGCCGGCGCGGCCGGCGTGCTGGCCCTGCTGCTGGTGGTGCTGCTGGCCGGCGTCGGCCGCGGCGTGCGCTGGGATCCGCCGCGCCCGACCGAGCCGCTGCCGGACATGCACGACAGCGCCGCCGACCTGCCCAGGCCCTTGCCGCTGGAGCAGTTCGGCATCGTGTGGCAGCAGCCGGTGTTCAATCCGGACCGCAAGCCGGTCACGCGCGCCGCCAAGGGCGGCGCCAGCCTGGGCGAGATGCAGCTGACCGGCATCATCCTCACCTCGAAGCTGCACATGGCCCTGCTGCACACGCGCGGCCAGGACGCCGACGTGCGCGTGGCCGAAGGCGCCGCGCTGCCGGACGGCAGCTGGAAGCTGGTGGAGGTGAAGCCGCGCTCGGCGGTGTTCGAATCCGGCAGCGGCCGCACCGAACTGGAACTGCCCGCCGGNGCGCCGATCGACGCGCCCAAGACCGACAACCAGCCGCAGCCACCGCCGCCCGGCAACATGTCCGGTCCGATCGCGGTNCCGCCCGGCGCCGTCCAGCGCGTGGGGCCCGGCATCGCGCCGCAGCCGCCGCCCGACAGCAACGAACCGCGNCCGCAGCAGGCGGAAAGCAGCCTGCAGGCCGAGCGCATCCGCCAGCTCAAGGCGGCGATCCAGAAGCGGCGCGCCGAACAACAACAGCAGCAACAACAGCAAGCCGGCAATCCTGAAGGAGCACACTGATCCATGTCCCCTTACTTCATCAAGCCGGCATGCCGCATCGGCACCCTCGCACTGGCCGTCGGGATGGCCGGTTGTGCTTCCATGCCGCCGCCGAAAGACGACGGCGCGCTGCAGCGCGAGGCGATGGCCGGCACCGAAAAACCGGTGCCGCCGCCGCTGCCGCTCAACACCGGCCTGAATCCGCCGGACGGCAAGAGCATCGCGCCGCAGATCAGCGAAGGCAGCGGCAACTTCATCCGTCCTTCGGCGCTGGCCACGCCGCGCACGCCGGCCAGCGGCGACGGTGCGGTCACCTTCAACTTCGAGAACCAGCCGGTGCAGGCGGTGGTGAAGGCGATCCTGGGCGACCTGCTCAAGCAGAACTACACCATCGCGCCGGGCGTGCAGGGCAATATTTCGTTCGCCACCGCCGAGCCGGTGGATTCCAGCCAGGCGATGCCGATCCTGGAAACGCTGCTGTCGTGGACCGGCAATGCGCTGATCAAGCGCAACGGCGGCTACGTGGTGGTGCCGGCCAAGGAAGCCGTCGCCGGCAACCTGGTGCCCAGCCTCGGCGCTTCGGCGCCGGCCGCCGGCATGCAGGCACGCCTGTTCCCGCTGCGCTACATCTCGGCCGCCGAGATGCAGAAGCTGATCAAGCCGTTNGCGCGGCCGGAATCGATCCTGCTGGTCGATCCCTCGCGCAACCTGGTCGTGCTGGCCGGCTCGCCGCAGGAGCTGGCCAATTACCAGCGCACCATCAACACCTTCGANGTGGACTGGCTGCGCGGCATGTCGGTCGGCGTGTTCAACCTGCAGCGCGCCAGCGTGGCCGAGCTGATGCCCAAGCTGGACGGCATGTTCGGCGCCAAGGGCGACACGCCGCTGGCCGGCATGCTGCGCTTCATCCCGATCGAGCGCACCAATGCGCTGGTGGTGATCAGCACGCAGCCGAACTACCTGCAGGAAGTGGGGCAGTGGATCGAGAAGATCGATCGCGGCGGCGGCAACGAGCCGCAGCTGTTCGTCTATGACGTGCGCAACATCAAGGCGTCCGATCTCGCCCAGTACCTGGCGCAGATCTATGCCAGCGGCGGCGGCAACGGCNGTTCCGGCGGCCGCGTCGGTCCCGGNCTCAACAGCAGCACGCTGGGCGGCGCGGACAACGCCAACGGTTCCGGCAGCGGCATGGGCAGCCTCGCCGGCAGCTTCGGCAGCAACACCACCGGCGGCCTGGGCGGCAACAGCAACGGGCTGAACAGCGGCATCAACAGCGGCATCAATTCCGGCGCGGGTTTCAACAACGGCACCGACAGCAGCAAGACCAGCGGCTTCGGCGGCCCCGGCGCCTCGATCGGCAGCACCTTCGGCTCGCAGCAGAACGGCAGCGGCGGCAATCAGGCGCCACAGCAGTACAGCTCCGAGGACGGCAGCGTGCGCATCAGCTCGGTGGACAGCAACAACCAGCTGCTGGTGCGCGCGCGTCCCTCGCAATGGGCGGAGATCGAATCGGCGATCAAGCGGCTGGACAACACGCCGCTGCAGGTGCAGATCGAGACGCGCATCCTGGAGGTCAAGCTCACCGGCCAGTTCCAGTTCGGCGTGCAGTGGTACCTCGAAGGCCTGATCGGCGGCACCAACAACGGCAACGGCACCTACACGCCGGGCCAGCCGGGCAACCAGCAGCAGTGGGGCCTGGGCCAGGGCGGCGTCACCTACAACCCCGGCACCAGCACCTCGGCCGGCGATGCGTTCTTCTATTCCTTCATCAACCACAACCTGCAGGTGGCGGTGCGCGCGCTGGAGCAGAACGGCAACACCAAGACGCTGTCCGCGCCCTCGCTGGTGGTGCTCAACAACCAGATCGCGCAGATCCAGGTCGGCGACCAGGTGCCGATCAACCAGACCAGCGTGAACCCCGGCGTGGGCACGGCGACCTACAACCAGGTCAACTACCTCAACACCGGCGTGATCCTCAACGTGCAGCCGCGCGTGAATCCGGGCGGCCTGGTCTACCTCAACGTGCAGCAGCAGGTGAGCTCGCCGACCTATCCCGCCGGCGCCTCCAACCCGACCATCTCGCAGCGCTCGATGGGCACCCAGGTGGCGGTGCAGAGCGGGCAGACCGTGCTGCTGGGCGGCCTGATCTCGCAGCAGGACGGCACCACCGANACCGGCATCCCGGGCCTCAACCGCATTCCGGTGGTGGGCCGCCTGTTCGGCTCCACCAACCGCAACCGCACGCGCACCGAGCTGATCGTGCTGATCACGCCCAAGGTGATCGGCAGCAGCGAGGAAGCCAAGCAGATCACCGACGAATACCAGCAGAAGTTCGAATCGCTGGCGCCGCTGCGGCAGGGACAGGCGACGGCGCCGGCCGCGCAGCCGTATCCGACGAAGTGACGTAATTGGGGTGGCGTAGGTTGGGGTGAGCGCAGCGAACCCCAACGCTGCGGTGCGATGCGAAGTTCGTTGGGGTTCGCTGCGCTCACCCCAACCTACGCCTACGCCGTCGAGATGGGCTGGTCCCGGTATCATGCCGGCGATGACGTTCGCGTTCCCGATCACCCCGCTGCTGCCGGACATCCGCGCCTCGCTCGCGGCGCATCCGCGCCTCGTGCTGGAGGCCCCGCCCGGTGCCGGCAAGACCACCCAGGTCCCGCTGGCCCTGCTGGATGAAGCCTGGCTCGGCGGCGGCAAGCTGCTGATGCTGGAGCCGCGCCGCATCGCGGCGCGCGCGGCGGCGCAGTTCATGGCGCGGCAGCTCGGCCAGGAACCGGGGCAGACCGTGGGCTACCGCATCCGCTTCGAGTCGAAGGTCAGCGCGGCGACGCGCATCGAAGTGGTCACCGAGGGCATCCTCACCCGGTTGATCCAGGACGATCCGGAACTGNCCGGCATCGGCGCCATCCTGTTCGACGAATTCCACGAGCGGCACCTGGCCGGCGACCTCGGCGCGGCGCTGGCGCTGGACGTGCAGGCCACGCTGCGGCCGGAGCTGCGCCTGGTGGTGATGTCGGCCACGCTCGACGGCGAGCGCATCGCGCAGTGGCTCGATGCGCCGCGGCTGAGCAGTCCCGGCCGCAGCTATCCCGTGCGCATCGACTATCCGCCGGCACGCACGCAGGAGAGCNCCGAGCATCACCTCGCCCGCGTCGCGCGCCAGGCGCTGGAGGAAAACGACGGCGACGTGCTGGCCTTCCTGCCNGGNCGCCGCGAGATCGCCCGNGCCGAAGCCGTGCTGGCGCAGACGCTGGAGCGCNACGACATCGACGTGGTCGCGCTGCACGGCGAACTGTCGATGGCCGANCAGCAGGCCGCGCTGAGTCCGGCCGANCCCGGCACGCGGCGCATCGTGCTGGCCACCAACGTGGCCGAATCCAGCGTGACCCTGCCGGGCATCCGCGCGGTGGTGGACAGCGGCCTGGCGCGCGAGCCGCGCTTCGATCCGAACTCCGGCTTCACGCGGCTGGAGACGGTGAACATCTCGCAGGCCTCGGCCGACCAGCGTGCGGGGCGTGCCGGCCGCGTCGCCGAAGGCACGGCGTATCGCCTGTGGGCGCAGAGCAGGCGGCTGGAGCCGTCGCGCACGGCGGAGATCGGGCAGGCCGAGCTGTCGGGCCTGGCGCTGGAGCTGGCGGCCTGGGGCGTCACCGCCGACAGCGGCGCGCTGCCGTGGCTGGATGCGCCGCCGGCCGGCGCATTGGCGCAGGCGCGCGAGCTGCTGATCGCGCTCGGCGCGCTCGATGCCAGCACGCGCATCACGCCGCTGGGCCGCCGCATGCTGGAACTGGGTGCAGCGCCGCGCCTCGCCGCCGCGGCCTTGCGTGCACCCGCGGAACTGCACGCCCTGGTCGCCGACCTGCTCGCGCTGATGGAAGCGCGCTCGCCATTGCGTGGCGAGCAGGCACGCAGCGACGACTTTCGCGCAAGNGTCGACGCGCTGCACGCCTGGCGCGACCGNCGCACCGCNGGTGCGCGCGGCGGCGCCGACACCGGCGCGCTGGCCGCGATCGAGCANGCNAGCAAAGGCTGGCGCAAGCGCCTGGACCTGCGCACCGCGGCCAGCGGCGTGCCCGACAGCCATGCGGTGGGCGATCTGCTGCTGCATGCGTTTCCGGATCGTGTCGCGCGGCGCGACGACAACAATCCGTTGCGCTACACCCTGGCCAATGGCCGCGGCGCGCGCCTGCACGAAAGCACCGCCCTGCTCGGCGAACCCTGGCTGGTCGCGCTGGACCTGCGCTACGAAGCGCGCGACAGCCTGATCCTCGCCGCCGCGCCGCTCGACCCGCGCGTGCTCGAACGCGACTATCCCGCGCAGTTCCGCCGCGANCGCGCGCTGCGCTGGAACGACGAGCGCAATGCGGTGGAAGCGTTCGACGAACACCGCTACGCCGGNATCGTGCTGTCGCGCCGCAGCGTGCCGGTGCAGNCGGAGGACGCATTGCCGGCNCTGCTCNCCGCGATCCGCGCCAAGGGGCTGGATGCGCTGCCCTGGAGCGAGAACGCACGCCGCCTGCGCCTGCGCATGCAGGCCGTGCGCGAATGGATGCCGGAGCTCGGCTTGCCGGATGTCAGCGACCAGGCACTGCTGGATTCGCTGGAGTCGTGGCTGGCGCCGTATCTCGACGGCAAGCGCCGCTTCGACGCGCTNAGCGCGGAAGAGCTNTCGCAGGCGCTGGGCTCGCTGTTCGACTACGAGCAGCGCCGCGCGCTCGACACGCATGCACCGGAGAACCTCACCGTGCCCAGCGGCATGAGCCGCCGCATCGAATACGCCGCCGGCGAACCGCCGGTGCTGGCGGTGAAGCTGCAGGAACTGTTCGGCCTGGCCGATACACCGCGCGTGGGCAACGGCCGCGTGCCGGTGACGCTGCACCTGCTGTCGCCCGCGGGCCGCCCGATCCAGGTCACGCAGGATCTGAAAGGCTTCTGGGAGCGCACGTATCCGGAAGTGAAGAAGGAATTGAAGGGACGTTATCCGCGGCATCCGTGGCCGGACGATCCGTGGAGCGCGACGCCGACGCATCGGGCCAAGCCGCGCGGAACGTAAAGCCCCTCTCCCGTCGGGAGAGGGGTTGGGGTGAGGGCACGGGCGGAGCGCGAGAGTGATGTGCACGACTCCGGTCGTACCCTCATCCGCCTGCCGGCACCTTCCTCGCTCCTCAGAGCCGCGCACATCCATGTGCGCTCCCCGCGTGCTCCCGGAGGGAGAAGGATTTCACAGTTGAGAGTTGTCGCTCAGCCCGCCGCAGGCACCAGCGGCCTGCCACTCTCCAGCACCGCAAACGCCGCCGCTCCCAGCAGCCCCGTCTCGGCATGCATCATCGCCACCGTCGGCACCTGCTCCATGGTCTCCTTGAAGCGCCCCTTCGATTCGAAGCGCTCGCGGAAGCCGCCATGCTGCAGCCACGGCAGCAGGATCGGCAGCACGCCGCCGGTGAGGAACACGCCGTCCCAGCCGCCCAGGCTCAGCACCAGGTCGCCGGCCACGCTGCCGAAGATGCCGGCCAGCGTNTCCACCGTGCGCACGCANAGCGGGTCGGTGCCGGCGTTGGCGCGCGTGGTGATGTCCTCGGGGGTGTATTCCTCGGCCTTGAGGCCTTCGATGTCGGCCAGGGCGAGATAGAGATTGACCAGGCCGTTGCCGCAGATCATGCGCTCGTTCGACACGCGTCCGAAGCGGGCGTTGAGGCGGTGCAGGATCTCCACGTCCTCGGCGGTATGCGCGGCGAAGCCGGCGTGGCCGCCTTCGGTTTCCAGCACCGTCCAGCGGCCGTCGCGCAGCAGCAGGCCGGCGACGCCCAGGCCCGTGCCGGGACCGACCACCACGAAAGTCTGCGAATGGTGCGCGCCGATCTTCGGCGGCTGCGGCGCGCCGACCGGCTGCAGTTCGTTGCAGGCCAGCAGCGGCACCGCCATGCCNTGCGCGGCGAAGTCGTTGATCAGGCGCACCGAGTCGAACTTCAGGTCCGCGGCCAGNCCGTGCGCCGAGACCTGCCAGGGATTGTTGGTGACCTTNACCGTCTCGCCGTCGACGATGCGGCCGGCCGCGGCGATCACCGCGCGCCCGGCGGACAGGCCGCTGTCGGCGAAGTACTGGCGGATGGTGTCGGCCATGGACGGGAAGTCCTTGACCCGGTACCGCCGCACGCTGTCCAGCAGCAGCGGTTGGGGCAGGGCCGGGTCGGCCAGGGCGAAGCGGACATTGGTGCCGCCGAGGTCGGCGAGCAGGGTCTTGGCGCTGGAAGTCGAGCTCATGAACGGTCCTGGCAACGGATCACGCAAAGCGTGCCGGGTGCGGGCTCAATCGTCCAGCACCGCGCCGTTGCTCTCGATGACCCTGGCATAGAGTTTCGCCGTCGCCTTCGGCGTGCGTTTCTGCGTGGCGAAATCGACATGGTACAGGCCAAAGCGCTTGGAGAAACCCAGGGACCATTCCAGATTGTCCAGCAGCGACCAGGCGTAGTAGCCCTTGAGGTTGACGCCGGCCTCGATCGCCTTGTGCAGGGCCCGCAGATGCTTGCGCAGATAGCCGGTGCGCAGGGGATCGTCCAGCACCTCGCCCTCGGCCACCGGCGGATCGTAGAAGGCCGAACCGTTCTCGGTGATGTACAGCGGGATGTCGCCGTAGCGGTCCTTGAACCAGGTGAGCGTGTCGGTGAGGCCCTGCTCGAACACTTCCCAGCCCGTCTCGGTGTAGGTCTTGTTGGCCTGGCGCACCGGCGAGGCCTTCAGCGGGTACTGGTTCGGGTCGTGCTTCACCACGGCGCGGGTGTAGTAGTTGATGCCGACGAAATCGACCTTCTGCCGGGTCAGCTTGAAGTCGTCCGCCGGGAAGTCCGGCCAGGCCTCGCCGAAGATTTCCTTCAGCTCCGGCGGATAGCTGCCCAGCAGGGCCGGATCGGCGAACTGCTCGTTCATGTAGGCATGCGCGCGGCGGGTGGCGGCCAGGTCGTCGGCGCTCTGCGAGTGCGGGTACTTCGGCTCGATGTTGAACACCACGCCGATCTCATGCTTGCCGTGCGCGCGATAGGCCTGGATGCCGGCGCCGCTGGCGCGCATCAGGTTGTGCGCGGCGATCGGCGCCTCGTACTTGCTGCGGTGACCCGGNGCCAGCGCGCCGTGCAGGTAGCCGCCGTCGGTGACCACCCACGGCTCGTTGAGCGTGGCCCAGCGCTGCACGCGGCCGTCCAGCGCCTTGAACATCACCTCGGCATATTCGGCGAACCAATGCGCGCTGTCGCGGTTGAGCCAGCCGCCGCGGTCGTCNAGCGCGGCCGGCATGTCCCAGTGGAACAGGGTGGCGTTGGGCGCGATGCCGTTTTCCAGCAGCTCGTCGACCAGGCGCTTGTAGAAATCCAGGCCCTTCTCGTTGACCCGGCCGGTGCCCTCCGGCAGCACGCGCGCCCAGGCGATGGAGAAGCGGTAGCCGTGCAGGCCCAGCGCCTTCATCAGCTGCACGTCGTCCTTGTAGCGGCGGTAGTGGTCGCAGGCGATGTCGCCGGTGTCCCCGCCGACCATCATCCCGGGCGTGTGGGCGAAGCGTTCCCAGATGCTCGGGCCGGCGCCGTCGGCCAGCGGGGAGCCCTCGATCTGGTAGGCGGAGGTGGCGGCGCCCCACAGGAAGCCTTCGGGGAAACGGTAGCTACGGGTCATGGTGGGATCTCGGCATGCCGCGTCGCGGCTTGATGTAAACGTTTACATTGGAGAATATCCGAATGTTTCCCGCTTGTGCAGCCCGTCCGGCTGGCCGGCATCCCGCCCATATGGTTCGATCCGCGGACCGAGGGCCTTGAGAAGAGAGACGTATCGATGGCCAAGGTCCGCCTGGACAAGCTGCGCAAGGTCTACCCCAACGGCCACGTCGGCGTGGCAGAGGCCAGCTTCGAGATCGCCGACGGCGAGCTGCTGGTGCTGGTCGGCCCCTCCGGCTGCGGCAAGACCACCCTGCTGCGCATGATCGCCGGGCTGGAATCGATCAGCGGCGGCACCCTGAGCATCGGCGAGCGCGTGGTGAACGACATCGCGCCGAAGGACCGGGACATCGCCATGGTGTTCCAGAACTACGCGCTGTATCCGCANATGACCGTGGCCGAGAACCTCGGCTTCGGCCTGAANCTGCGCGGCCAGCCCAAGGCCGAGATCGAGCGCCGCGTGGCCGAGGCCGCCCGCATGCTGGAACTGGANCAGCGCCTGGACTCGCGCCCCGCCGCGCTGTCCGGCGGNCAGCGCCAGCGCGTGGCGCTGGGCCGGGCGCTGGTGCGCGATCCGAAGGTGTTCCTGCTGGACGAGCCGCTGTCCAACCTGGACGCCAAGCTGCGCCTGTCGATGCGCGTGGAGATCGCGCGCATCCACCAGCGCCTGAAGGCCACCATGGTCTACGTCACCCACGACCAGATCGANGCGATGACCCTGGGCCAGCGCATCGTGGTGCTCAACGGCGGCGTGATCCAGCAGATCGACACCCCGATGAACCTGTACGACACGCCAGCCAATCTGTTCGTCGCCGGCTTCCTCGGCAGCCCGGCGATGAACCTGCTGCGCGGCATTCTTTATCGCGACGGCGGCTGGAAGCTGGCCATGCCGCAGGGCGAGCTGGTCCTGGGCGAGCTGCCGCAGGGCGCGGCGCTGGAGGCCTGGCGCGACCGCGATATCGTGGTCGGCCTGCGCCCGGAAGACCTGCTGCTGTGCGCCGATGCCGCTGGCGCCGCGCTGGCCGCGCAACTGGAAGTGGTCGAGCCGGTGGGCAACGAGGTCTTCCTCAACCTGCGCCACGGCGAGCTGGCCCTGGTCTCGCGCATGCCGCCGCGCGAGCTGCCGGCGCCGGGCAGCACGCTGCATTTCGGCTTCGCGCCGGAGCGNCTGCATTTCTTCGACGCCAAGGGCGAGGGCGCCCGCATCGCGTAGGTTGGGGTGCAAACCCCAACNGACCCCACGCGACAAAATGCCCAATCCCAGGGCATCCCTCCCGCCTGGCGCTACCATGCGCAGGTTCCGTCCCGACGAGACCCGCCCATGAGCTTCCCCGCCATCCGCATGCGCCGCATGCGCCGCGACGCCTTCTCCCGCGCACTGATGCGCGAGCACACCCTGCTGGCCAGCGACCTGATCATGGTCGCCTTCCTGATCGAGGGCGAAGGCCAGCGCGAGCCGGTGCCGTCGATGCCGGGGGTGGAGCGGCTGTCGATCGACGGGCTGCTGGAACTGGCCGGCGAATGCGTGCGCTTAGGCGTTCCCGCGCTGGCGCTGTTCCCCTCGCCGGGCCAGGACGCCAAGAGCGAGGACGCGCGCGAAGCCTGGAACCCCGGCGCCCTGATGCAGCGCGCGACCCGCGCACTCAAGGCGAAGTACCCGCAGCTGGGCCTGATCGGCGACGTGGCGCTCGACCCCTACACCACGCATGGCCAGGACGGCCTGATCGATGCCGACGGCTACGTGATGAACGAGCCCACCATCGAGGCGCTGATCAAGATGTCGCTGGCGCAGGCCGAGGCCGGCATGGATTTCGTGGCGCCGTCGGACATGATGGACGGCCGCATCGGCGCGATCCGCGACGCGCTGGAAGCCGCCGGCTACATCCACACGCGCATCCTGGCCTATTCGGCCAAGTACGCCTCGTCGTTCTACGGCCCCTTCCGCGACGCGGTGGGCTCGGCNGCCAATCTCGGCAAGGGCGACAAGCACACCTACCAGATGGACGTCGGCAACAGCGANGAAGCACTGCGCGAAATCGAGCTGGACATCAGCGAAGGCGCCGACGCCGTGATGGTGAAGCCCGGCATGCCCTATCTCGACGTGCTGCGCCGGGTGAAGGACGCGTTCGGCATGCCGACCTTCGTGTACCAGGTGAGCGGCGAGTACGCGATGCTGAAGGCCGCCTCGATGAANGGCTGGCTCGACGAGAAGGCGGTGGTGCTGGAGTCGCTGACGGCGTTCAAGCGCGCCGGTGCGGATGCGATCCTCACCTATTACGCGATCGACGCGGCGAGNTGGTTGCGCGGCGAGTAGCGGCTGGCGTTGCTCGGGCAGTCTCTGTCTGTAGCGGATGAGGTCATCGTTTGTACCGTTGTCTGATCATGCCGGATGACCTTCATTCGCTCTTTCGAATAGCGTTGCCGTGCGATCCGAAATGTGGGTCGCTACATCAACCGACAACATTCGACGGAGATTGCGCATGAANTTTTTCATGAAAGCATGGAGCCGCTTTGCGCCCGCCGTGGCCATTGCCCTTTTCTTTGTTCCATTGATCGCGCAGGCGTCATCCGATTTTCATGGACAAGCCTGTAGCTGCGGTTTCGATAGGCCCTTCAAGCATTGCCCTTGTTGACGCGTACAACTGGCATGAGCTGATGTGGCTGGCCTGGCGAACCAGGTCCTGTGCCAGGTCAGCGCGGCGCCTTGTGCGGGTCATGTCGACCATGATGGTAAATGGCGCTTGGTGGTACCCCAGGCGTCGCACTAGGCAGGGATGCGGAGTGCCGGGTATTACCCCTTCGACCTGACAAGGTCGCAGTTTGCATCCGTGTCAGGTCAATCCGGATGACGTCCATCCNTCCGGTCGATAGCGTTGGTGCGCGATTCGAAGAATTTCATCGCAAAGCACCGACCATATCTTTAATGGAGAACAGCCATGAGCTTTTTCAAGCAAGCATGGGGCCGTTTTGCTCCTGCGGCGGGCATCGCGCTCTTTTTTGTTTCGTGGATCGCGCCGGCATCGAAGAGCACCCAGAGCAGGGGGTGCGATTGCGGTGATTACAATCCGATCCCCACTCCCTTCTGATGCATGACACCGCGGATCGTGGTCGGCCTCGCCGGCCACGATCCGCGCAGACAAGGGGATATCCGTGCGTCTTGCCCAGCCGATGATCGAGCGCCTGCCGTGGCTTGCGCGCCGCGTTCTGCCTTCCGTCGTTGCATGCAGGCTTTACGGCTCGATGGAGCGGGCGCGCTACCTGCACGACACCTATCAGGCGCTGCAGCAGTCCGGGCTGTATTCGAGACGAGTCTTTCTCGATGCCTCTGCGGTTCGTCCGAAGTTCATCGCGGACCGGACCTTCGTGGCGCACGCCAGGCCGGACGATATTGTCCGCTTGGCGCCCACTGTCCGGCCGGGGGACGCGAATTTCGCGGCGATACGGCGACAGCTCGCCGAGGGCCGGCCGTTCCTGTTCGGCTGCTCGTACTTCGGTTGCATCTATTTCGCGCTGCTGGCCTTGAAGGATCTGGTGCGCGAACTGCTGGTGGTGGTGGCGCGCGATCCGGCGCCGGGCCTGCATTACTTCAACAAGATCGCGATGGCTTCCGGTATCCGCATCACCGTCGCCGGAACTACCGAAAGCACGATCGCGCTGCGGATCCTGCGGCACCTCGCGCGCGGCGGCGCCGTGGCGACCATGCTCGACTGCTTCCACGGCGAGCGGCTCGAATTGCGCAGCGATTTTCTGGGCAAGCCCGCGGCATCGCCGGGCACGCTTTACGGCATTGCCCGCAGAGCCGGCGCGATCGTGGTGCCCACCGCCTCCATCCACAAGGACGGCAAGCAGCTGCTTGAGATCGGCAACCTGATCGATCTGCCGTCGACTTCCATCGAGGCGGCCAGCCAAAGCGTCAACGACTACTTCAGCGACTTGATCCGCACCTATCCGGGCCAGTGGATGGGCTGGCCGAACCTGCTGGCCCGGTGGCAG
>JGI24739J22299_10000519_pt1 | contig 13741 bp, 11 predicted proteins | sample KBSCornC5_FD_22299 | JGI IMG/M metagenome (IMG submission 22299)
AAGATTGCGTTCGACGAGAAGGGCGACCTCCGCGCGGCCAGCGTCACCCTGTACGAAGCGAAGAACGGCAGGTTCAGCCCCATGACGGTCGTCACGCTCAAGTAAATCGGAACACGTGCCGCCCTAGGTCGGCGGCACAGACTTCAGCCGAGTCGCCTCCGCCTCCACTCCATTCGTGCCTCTCTGCGCACGCCGCTCGGCAAATTCACCTCCCACACGCACGATGGCGGAGCAACGGACGTTGCTGTATCGCTGCAACCCGGGACGTACGCCGGGCCGCAGCGAGTTCCGCCCTCGCCACGCGCTTACAAGAATTCCTCTGCGCCGTCTACAACCCACTTCATGAGAAATTCGACGTACCCAATGTCGAAATAAATGACGTATCCGTCTTCGTCACGCAGCAGCATCGCCGGAAGACCGGCAAAGCGCGTGGTAACCGTGTGTCCGATGCCGAAGCTCGCCGCATGCAGATCAATCGCACAGCCCTTCGAGAGAAACGATGCCGCCTGGGTTCCCGTGATCTGCAAGCCCAAACGACTGTCGGAGACGAGCGTCACGGTCGCGAAGTGCCCCACAAGCGCTCTGGACAACCGCTGCTCATACTTCATTTCCGTGGCCAGGGGGCAGAAGCAGAGGAATTCATTGGGGCCGGCCCAGGCAAGCCGGACATCGGCACTCGATGTGCTGTTTTCGGGTGGAGGCACGTCGACCGCGAGCGCCGCTTTCACTGCTGAGCGAAAAGCGGCGTCCTTCGAAGAGCCTTGGATGCGAATGATTCCACCCAACGGCAACTCCGAAATCTGCAACGACGAAGCATGAACAGGAAATATATTCGCATCGACGAATTGTGACGACACCGTCGACCGTGTGACCAGCTTATCCATTGAGTCGCTCTCCTTTCGGATCAAAATGCGTGGTGGGAACGACGCGCGCCACAGTAATCTTGCCCCTGGCGTAGATGCTGACCACCTCTCCCATGCGGGAAGCGCCGTCGCGCAGAATGCCAAGACCGATGGCCTTGTTGAGCATCGGGCTCATGCAGGCAGTGGTGACATATCCAGCGGACGCCTTCGGGATCGTCGGACTGGCATCATCGACGAAGTGCCCGCCAACGGGCAACGGCGTTTTCGGCTGCAGCGACTCGAGACCGACGAATTCGAGCCGGCCCGCAGCGTGGTCAGCGCACCGCTGTAGCGAGCGGCGGCCGATAAAGTCGTCCGTCTTTTTTTCGATGATCTTTGCCCAACCAATATCGAGCGGATTTGAGTTGCCGTCCGTGTCGGCACCGACATGCAGATAGCCCTTCTCCGCCCGCATGACTTCGAGCGCTTCGATACCGTATGGGGCGATTCCGTACTCCTCGCCCGCACTCGCGATGCTATCCCACAATGATTTGCCATAACGGCTCGCAACCGAAATCTCGTAGGTCACCTCTCCCGTGAAACTGGCACGCAGGATACGCACAGGGACACCTGCAAACGTCCCGCTCCTGAAGTGCATGTGCGCGAAGCGCCCGACCGAGAAGTCGATGTCCGACTCAAACTTCTGCACAACGAGACGGGCCTTCGGTCCCGAGACAGTGACGTTGGCCCACTGCGTCGTGACATTGTTGATGTGCACCCGAAGACCGGGCCATTCGCATTGCAGGTACTCCTCGAACAGCAGAAATACGCGACCCACCGCGCCGCTCGTTGCATGCACGAGGTAGTGATCGTCAGCCAGGCGAACGACGACGCCATCGTCAATGAGGACGCCGTTGTCGTTCGTCAGCATCGCGTAGCGAGCGAAGCCCGGCTTCAGGCTTGCCAGGTTGTTAACGTAGACGCGATTCAGGAACGTCGCCGCGTCGGGGCCGCGAACTTCGATCTTGCCTAGCGGTGAGCCGTCGAACATGCCGACGCCATTGCGCACCACGAACACTTCGCGGCGGGTCGCGGCGATGATGTCCTCCTGACCTTGGGGATAGTACTCCGGCCGTCTCCAGCCGTAGTCGCCAAAGTGCGCCTTCGACCCAGCATGCGAAGAAGCCGCGTGCAATGTCTGCCACGGTGCATACAGTTCACCGACGGTGTTCGCGGCGAATGCACCGATCGTCACCGGCTGGTACGGCGGACGGAAGCGAGTCGTACCGACCCTCACGATCGGTTGGCCGCTCAGCTCCGCCATGATGGCGAGAATGTTGAAGTTGCTCGACTTGCCCTGGTCAACGCTCATGCCCCCCGTCGTATAGCGCTTCACGTGTTCGACGGAGACGAAATTCTCACGCATTGCGAGCTCGATATCGGAGACCTTTACGTCATACTGGAAGTCGAGCCATTGCTTGTCAGTACGCGCGCTCCTGGTGTACCAGAACGGCTCGATCCGCATTGCCTCACGGCTCGCGGCGTGGGTTGTCGGCAGCTCACCCGGAGCGCCCGGCTTGGCCCCCAACTCGGTCGCGACGGCCCTGCCCGCGTCTACGCCGTCCTCAATGCATTCGGGCAACGAGAAACGCCCGTTGGCCGCGCCGATCACCCGCACAGCCTGTGCGCATGCCAGGGGCACAAGGCACCCGATGCCCTCCTTGTACTGAAGCGTACCGCCGGCCTGGCTGTACAGGTGAATCGTCGGGCTCCAGCCACTCGACATGGCAATGAGGTCGCACTTGACGGTAGTCGTCGTAGCGGCGAGCGTCCCCTCGCCGAGATGCCGCGAAATCTTGACCGCCCGGACTTTTCGTGCGCCGAGGACATCAGAGATTCCATAGCCGACAAAGTGCTGGATTCCCTTCGTCTTGACATCCCGAACGAGTTCGGCGGCGACGCTCGCACGCGTGTCAACGACGGTCAGGGCCTTAACCCCGACGGCATGCAGATCGAACGCCGTGCGATAAGCCTCGTCGTTATTCGTCGCGACGACGACGCTGGAGCCAGGCACCACGCCAAAACGGTTGACGTAAAGGCGCACCGCCGATGCGAGCATGACGCCTGGGCGATCGTTGTTTGAAAACACCAGCGGACGCTCAATCGCGCCCGTTGCGAGAACGACGGACTGAGCACGGATACGCCACAGGCGCTCTCGTAGTTTCCCACGCTGACCTTGAGGGCCGAAATGGTTGGTGACGCGCTGCGCCGCAGCGAGAAAATTGTTCTCGTAGTAGCCGCTCACGCTGGTGCGCGGCAGTAGTTGCACGTTTGGCATCTGCTCGAGTGTCGTGACAGTGTTCGCAACCCACTGTCCGCCCGGAGCGCCGTTGATGATAAAGCGCTCGGCGAGAAGCGAGCCGCCGTACTGTTCGCGGTCGTCGGCCAGGATCACCCGCAGGCCCGCACGCCCTGCGACTAGCGCGGCGGACAAACCTGCCGGACCACCGCCCACGATGAGCAGATCGCAGTGAACGTTACGCTTGTGATACCTCTGCGCATCCGGCAGTATCGGCGCCTTTCCGAGTCCCGCGATGGGACGGACGAATCGCTCGTAGAAGTGCCAATTCGGCCACATCATGGACTTGTAGTAGAACGACGCAGGCAACAACTTCGCGAAGCGGTCCATGACGCCGAGCACATCGTGCTGCGCATTCGGCCAGGCGTTCTGGCTCGAAGCCTTGAGCCCCTGGTAGAGCGGCATCATCGTGGCGCGCACGTTCGGCTCGTCGAACGGCCCCGACTCGAGCTGCAGCAGGCCGTTTGTTTCTTCAACGCCGCCGCCCATGATCCCGCGCGGACGGTGAAGCTTGAAACTGCGGCCGACGATGCCGATGCCGTTTGCCAGCAGGGCAGCAGCGAGGGTGTCGCCTTCGAGGCCCTCGTACGATTTGCCATCAAATATGAACCGCACTTTTGGTCGCGGCTCGTTTGTGGGGTGTCCGAATGCGGGGACGCGCTCATACGGCTTCATGCAAACCTCCTATGATGCGATTGCCTTGCTCGTCGTCGCGGCTCACTTCGTCGAAGGTGAACACACGCACCAGGGCGTGGCTCACGGTATCGCGTTCGATGCCGAACCATTGCCGGCAACCAAAGGTATGGCGCCAGCGTTCCCGCGATCTTCCGCGGACGTTGTCCCGCGTGAAAAGATAGTCTGCCCACTGCTCGTCGGAGAGTTGGCCAGGTGCTGACGGGCGAACGCGATCGTACGGACCACCAAAGGTGAACTCGTCCTCGTCGCGCGTACTGCCACAAAAGGGGCACGGAATGCGTAACATGATTCTCTCGGTTAATGGTCTACGCCAGCGGCGGCAGCTTCGTTGACAAACCGGCCTGTCGCAAAGCGGTCCATACCAAACGGCTCGATGAGCGGGTGCGGACGGTCATTTGCAACGGTGTAAGCTAGCGTCTCGCCGCCGACCGGAATCGCCTTGAAGCCACCGGTGCCCCACCCCGTACTGATGTAGAGCGCGGTCACCGGCGTCTTGCCCAGGATCGGACTCGAATCTGGCGAGATGTCCACGATTCCCGCCCACTGACGCATCAGCTTCAGACGGCTGAAGGTCGGGAAAAGATTGAGCGTTGCGCTCAACGTTTCTTCGAGCGCTGGCAGCGTGCCTCGTTGCCCGTACGACGGGTACGCGTCAGCCCGGCCGCCGATGAGAATCTCGCCCCGGTCCGACTGGCTCACATAGCAGTGAACCAGCGGCGAGACAACCAGCCCCTCGAGTACGGGTTTGATCGGCTCGCTGACCATTGCCTGCAACGCAACGCTGTTAATGGGCAGCGAAAACCCCGCCATCCTGGCGAGTACCGACGAATGTCCAGCGACCGCGATGACAACCTTGTCGGCTTCGATGACGCCAGTCTTTGTCTCAACGCCACGAATCCGGTTACCGTTCATGCGAAGCGCGGTTACTTCGCAGTTCTGGATGATGTCGACACCCAGATTGTCTGCACCGCGGGCGTAGCCCCACGCTACCGCGTCGTGTCGCGCGACGCCCGCGCGGCGCTGAATGAAGCCACCGATAATCGGGTAGCGTGCAGTCGCGCTCGTGTCGAGCGCGGGCATGAAATCCCGGATCTGGTTCAGGTCGAGCATCTGGGCATCGATGCCCTGAAGCTGGATCGAGTTCGACCAGCGCTCGAGCCCGTCCATCTGATGCGGATTGTGCGCGAGCGTTAACGCGCCATGCTGACTCAGCATGATGTTGTAGTTGAGCTCCCTGCTCAGCCCCTCATACAACTGGAGCGAGCGCTCGAAGAAGTTCGTGCTTTCCCGATAGAAATAGTTCGAGCGGATGGCCGTAGTGTTACGGCCGGTGTTGCCGCCTCCCAGCCACCCCTTCTCCAGCACGGCGACGTTGGTGACGCCGTGGTTTTTTGCCAGGTAGTACGCGGTTGCGAGACCCTGGCCACCGCCGCCAACGATGACCACGTCATATCGTGACTTCGGTTCGCGGGAGTGCCACGCCGGCATCCAGGTTCGGTGGTTCGACAGCGCGTGCTTCGCGAGCGACCAGAATGAATAGTGTTCCAAGTGTGACCCCTTCCGCACTTCGATTACAGGACAACGGTGCGATGACCGTTGAGGAAGATCCTGCCTTCACTGAACAGGCGTACGGCATTCGCGAGTGCGACCGCCTCGGTGTCGTGACCGACCAGGACCATGTCCTCCGCCGTATAGGTGTGATCGATCAGCTTCACCTCCTGAGCGATAATTGGACCTTCGTCCAGATCGCTGGTCACGAAGTGCGCGGTTGCGCCGATCACCTTCACACCCCGGTCGTGAGCCTGGTGGTACGGTCGTGCGCCCTTAAAGCCTGGCAGGAAGGAATGGTGGATGTTGATGGCGCGGCCTGCGAGCTTGCGGCTCATATCGTCGGACAGAATCTGCATGTAACGGGCGAGAACCAACAGTTCGGCCCCCGTGGTGGCGAACAAATCGAGAATTTGCGCTTCCTGTTGCGGCTTCGTTTCCGGCGTTATCGGATAATGGTGGAACTGAATGCCGTACCACTCCACGAGACTGCGGCAATCATCGTGGTTGGAAACTACGCCCACTATATCGATCGCCAGCGCGCCCGCACGCCACTTGGTCAGCAGCAGGTTCAGGCAGTGATCGTACTTGGAGACAGCTATCAGCACCTTCGGACGGTACGAGGCCGGACGCAGCGTGTAGTGCATTTCGAGCTCGGCGGCCACCGTGTCGATCTTCGTGCGCAAACGCTCGATCGAAGACTTGAGCATATGGTCGTTAAAGACCATTCGCGCGAAGAAGCGCTCGGTCTGGCGATCGCCGTAGTGGAACGACTCGGTGACAAATGCGCCCTGTTCGAAAAGGACGTTCGACACTTTCGCGAGAATGCCCAGCCGGTCGGGGCACTCAAACGTAAACAGATACTCGGATGGCTTTTGCTCAGTAGCGACGGACATTGATAATTCCTCGAAGCAGATTGAATGTACGGATGTTCAGTTGGGTCGTCACACGGCGGTGCACACACACTTGCCGGCCGGAATGGTTTTTTCGCGAATCATGGCTGGTCATCCGGTAGGCCGCGCAGACCACCAGCACCCAGGCTGGGATCCCATAGACCGGGACTCGAATGGCCGCGGTGACCAGCAGCCTGACAACGACCGTTTCCAGGCAATCGCCCTTATCGTTTTCTCGTTCGATCCGGGGAAAAGCCGCCTGGCCTGGAAGCGCTTGCTGCCGTGTTGCATTCAGGTTCTCCTCACCCGCCCGACCGTTGGCCTGGCATTGTTATCACAGGATCCGTCAAACACATGTCCCGTATACCAACAATAATTATTTATTGTTTCCGCACGAGCCGGAACGTCTGCATGTGAGATCAAAGGCTCCTACACCAGCTTACGGAAGTATAGGCAAGGGCAGCGCCCGTTACAATAATAAATTAAGGTTACTTGTTTAAGGTTTACCCGAGTTGACTGTCAGACACCCGCTAAGCACGCTGTATGTAATACACTTCCTTCCCACGGAAACATTGGCCAGGATATGGGTACCATCAGTGAAGTGACCTCGGCGCGCCGCAGTGGGCCGCGCCGTCTACAAGAAGAGCGCAGTGACGCAACGCGTCGCCGCATTATTCAGTCAGCAATGCGCCTGCTCTACAAGAAAGGATTCAAGGCGGCAAACCTTCAGGATATCGCGCGAGGCGCCCGGGTCACGCTCGGTGCGCTTCAGCACCATTTCCCGAACCGACAGGTGTTAATGGAACGCCTGATCGATGAGGTGATGGCCCCCCTCTCGGATGATGGGGTTGTCTGGCCCCCGCTTGACTTGCCGCTGGAGCAACGGGCACGCGAATTCGTGCGCCTCGCCTGGCAGACGACCTACGGTGTTCCCAGTTACGTTGCGGCGTGGAGTCTGTTCTTTGGCTGCAAGGCATCCCCTGAGCTTTTCGCCCGGATCGATGCGAATCGCGCACGCTCTGACCCCGTTTTCTTTAACCGTTTCGCTTCCTGCTTTCCCGAGGTCGAATCGAATCACGCTAATGCGCAACAGTTCGCCGGCTTTGTGTTCGCCAGCTTGCGAGGCATGGCGGTGTTCAACCTGTTTGACGTTGCACACGAGGAAGTCGACGGACAGCTTGAAATCCTTGTGCAGGTCATCCTGCAAGCGGGCTCCTCAATGCGTCGCTGAGCTCGTTTGCCCAACCGCACCGACAACAGCAGTTGGCCACGGTTTCGCGACCTGCCGCGAACTGCTGGCATGCCAATACCTCGATACAACCGACGTAACCATCGCTCTCTAACAGCTCATCAGAACGTCTGCGGGATGCCGATTCTCGCGACCCGTCCGCGTGTTCGTGCGCGATGGGCTGTTCGCCCCGGTGATGTACGCGCCGTCGAAAAAGATCCCTCTCCAGCCCGACATTTTCTGATAGACGGTTTAACCGTCGATTGCACGGCACCCGTAGCCGCAACGGCGAGCGGCCTGAAACCACGAGGTATTTCCAACACATCTTGCAGCCTCGGCGAACCATGACGTATGGCATGCGCTGCCATCGATCGGCACGCCGACGCTAGTTATTCAGAGCGGCAACGATCGGACTACCCCAGTGGACGTAATAGAGTGATCGACTGTTGACACCTCTCACTCACGTCCCGTAAACCCTTACTCCTGAGTGCGAACCGGATCCTGTCGGCGACGTCGCCCCGCTTCCAGAACCTTGTCGCACCCCGCCCCCCAGATAATCAGAGTGATTTGACCAAGTCTGGCACCAACGTGAACAGGTCTCCCACCAGTCCGTAGTCTGCGATACTAAAAATCGGCGCCTCCGGGTCTGCGTTGATTGCGACAATTATTTTGGAATCTTTCACCCCTGCCAGGTGTTGAATCGCACCGCTGATCCCACATGCAATATACAGATCTGGCGCAACGATCTTACCGGTCTGGCCGACTTGCCAGTCATTCGGCGCGTAACCGGCATCGACCGCCGCCCGGCTAGCGCCGAGCGCAGCGCCAAGCTTGTCGGCCAGCGGCGCAAGTACCTCGTTGAACTTCTCGTGGGTGCCCATCGCCCGACCGCCCGCTACCACGATTTTTGCCGTGGTGAGCTCAGGGCGATCGCTTCTGGCAATCTCCCGACCAACAAACGCGCTCATACGGCTATCTGACACCGCCGCAATCACTTCGACCGCGGCGCTGCCACCGTGGGCCGACGCGGATTCGAACACGGTTGTACGCACAGTAATGACCTTGATTGGGTCATCGCTGCGCACCGTTGCAATAGCGTTACCAGCATAGATCGGTCGCTCAAACGTGTCTGGCGCATACACCTTCGTGATTTCGCTGATCTGTGCAAGATCCAGTTTCGCAGCGACCCGTGGAGCGACATTCTTTCCCCACGCGGTCGCGGGAAACAGGATATGGCTGTAGTACTTCGCAACCTCGAGTACTTGGGATGCAACGTTTTCGGCAAGCTGCTCCGCCAGGCTGGGATCATCGGCATGCAGCACCTTTGCCACGCCTTGAATTTGCGCAGCGGCTTGTGCGGCGCCAGCGGCGTTGTGGCCGGCAATCAGTGCGTGAACTTCGCCGCCGCACTGTGCAGCCGCCGTCACGGCGTTCAATGTCGCAGCCCTAAGGGTGCCGTGGTCGTGTTCGACAATAACGAGAGCAGTCATATTAGATAATCACCTTGGCTTCGTTCTTGAGCTTTGTCACCAGCGTGCAGACATCGGGGATCTTCACACCGGCAGCACGCCTCTTCGGCTCAGTGATCTTCAACGTCTTGATGCGTGGCGTGACGTCCACGCCAAGTACTTCGGGGGTGATCATCTCCAGCTTCTTTTTCTTGGCCTTCATGATGTTGGGCAGTGTCACATACCGCGGCTCATTGAGGCGCAGGTCGGTAGTGATAACAGCCGGCAACCTGACGACAACGGTTTCGACACCGCCGTCGATCTCGCGCGTCACCTTGGCGCTGTGCTCGGCAATCTGGACTTCACTCGCAAAAGTCGCCTGCGGCATGTCGGCCAGCGCGGCCAGCATCTGCCCGGTCTGGTTGCAATCGTCGTCGATTGCCTGCTTGCCGAGGATCACGAGAGAAGGCTGCTCCCTGTCGACCAACGCCTTCAGCAGTTTCGCGACTGCAAGCGGTTGCAGTTCAGCATTGGTCTCTACCAGGATTGCTCGGTCAGCTCCGATCGCGAGCGCGGTGCGCAACGTTTCCTGACATTGCGTGTTGCCACAGGAAACCGCGATCACCTCAGTGGCCGCGCCCTTCTCCTTCAACCGCACGGCCTCCTCGACTGCGATCTCGTCGAACGGGTTCATGCTCATCTTAACGTTATCGAGGTCCACTCCTGTGCCGTCAGACTTCACGCGTACCTTTACGTTGTAGTCGACGACCCGTTTGACAGGGACAAGAATTTTCATATTGACTTACCTTTCAAGAGTTCCACTGCATCAGCCTGTCCTGCGTCATGCTTTTGTCGCGGTTCAAGCAAGCGCAAGTGACAATAAAGGACGCTCCGCCCTCAAGATTTCGGACCGTACAATGGTTCCACGGCAATGCTTCTGCACCAGCCGCACGACGTCCTGCATCGCCGAAAGCACATCCTCCTCCGTGGCAGGCGGAAGGCCGTCAACATTGAAGAAGACCCGCGTTGTGTTGAGCGATGTCTGGGTATTGGCAGCCTGACGCCAGGTCCATCGGCGGGTCAATACGTCGTGGCCATATGCCAGGACAATCTCGCCTGCCGACGGCTCCACTACGGGTCCACCGTCTGCGGGGGCAAACGAGTCTCCCGGCAACGCGCGGCGCAAGTGGAGTTTTCCAGGTGTGGCTGGCAGAGGGTGAACGCCCACGGGCAGCATGTGCCGGAGAGAAACAATATTGCCGATATCCACGAGCGGGTTGATCAAAGGAAGCGAATCCGGCTTGACAACTCTTCGGACCATCGCCTCGACCGAACTGCGATGCTCGGAAGGCTTTGCTCCGAATCGGCGATAGGCCTCCCGCCATGTCGCGATACGTGGGTGCTCCGCGACATGGCCCTGCACGGATTCCCGGACCAGCGCCTCAGCTTCCCGCAAGTGCGTCGCCAGTTGCTTACATTGAAGGCGATTGTCAGCATCGTCCACCACAACGACTCCGCAACTGTAGTCAGGATAGTCTTCAAAGATCTCCATGGCGATTTCATATGCCAACGTTTTCATTACTACCTGTGCCTCGCATCAGATCTTCGACTCGCCAAGAACTCCCGCCACCGCATCGGCCACAATGCCGACATTGCGTTGGTTCAATCCGGCTACACACATACGTCCGGACCTCAACAGGTACACACCATGCGTTTCACGCAGACGATCTACCTTTTCGGCGCTTAGGCCGGTGTAAGTGAACATACCGCGTTGATTCAGATAGCGCGACAGGACATGGTCTTCAACACGTCCCTTCAACCCGTCGTGAATAGCACGGCGCATGGAAAAAATCCGCTCGCGCATCTCGCTCAGTTCGGACTGCCAGAGCGAGCGCTGCGTCGGGCTATTCAGCACGCGCGCGATGATCCGTGCGCCGTGTGTCGGCGGATTACTGTAGTTGGCGCGCACCGTACACGTGAGCTGCCCCAACACGTGGCGAGCCTCCTCACTGGTGGAACACACCACGCTCAGTCCACCGCAACGCTCGCCATAAAGCGAGAAATTCTTGGAGAAAGAGTTAGCTACCACGCAGGTGACACCGGAGTCCGTAAGTGCACGCACCGCAAAAGCATCTTCCTCGAGACCGTCGCCAAAGCCTTGATAAGCCATGTCAATGAAGGCGATCAGACTGCGATCCCGTAACGTTGGGATGATGGCCCGCCATTGATCCCGGCTGAGGTCAACGCCCGTAGGGTTATGGCAGCATGCATGAAGCAGCACGATGCTCCGTTCTGGCAAGTCGTGCAGCGTCCTCAACATCTCACTGAAGCGCAAGCCCCCTGTTGTGGCATCGTAGTAAGGGTAGGTATTCACCTGAAAACCGGATCCTTCGAACACCACTCGATGGTTCTCCCAGGACGGATCGCTGATCCAGATCTGCGATTCGGGAAAGTAACGCTTGAGAAAATCACTTCCCACCTTAAGTGCGCCGGATCCCCCAACCGTTTGCAGGGTGGCGACCCGTTTTTCTTTCAGGGCTGCACTTTCATCGCCAAACACTAGTTCCTGAACGGCGTCCCTATATTCGCCAATGCCGGCCATGGGCAAATAAGGGCGATTGCCATGCTCGGCCACGAGTTGCATCTCTGCCTGACGCACAGCTTTCATCATCGGCAACTTGCCAGCATCATCAAAGTAGATGCCGATGCTGAGGTTCACCTTATCGGGGCGCCCATCCCGCTGGAAATCCTCGTTCAGGCTGAGAATAGGGTCGCCCGGGTACGCGGTGACGTGTTCAAACATGTTTTGCTCCAGTGCCTCTTTCCAATTCATGGAACAGATCTGACGCGTGCCATCTCTCAAGGACATCGAAACCGCACGCGATCCACATTGAAATAATTAAAACTTGTGACGAATACCTACGCGCACGGCAGTTTGTACGTCCGTACTCGACGGATCACCCAAAGCGGCCTGAGCCTGCGCACCAAAGGCGTGATCGTGAGCGAGCGCACCTACCACGTACACGTCCGTTCGCTTCGACAGAAAATAGTCAGCACTGAGCACCAGCTGATTCGCACTCCCCAGCCCGTTGTTACGATGCTGGTATTGAAGTCCTGTGCCAAGCGACAATTGCGGCTCCAGAAGGTAGGTAACACCACCCTCGTAGGTGGTTGCTCGCGCCTTCGAGCCACTCGACAACTGGACATCCGTGACGAGTGCGAAGATGCGGGCTTTTCCGATGTTGTACGCGGTACCGCCCGCAAATTCCCTCGAATTTGCCGAGGCTGTGGCATTGTGAATTGACATATATGCGAGAGAGCCACTGAACGCACCGTTCTCGTAGCTCAGCACAAAGTTACTGGAACTGTTAGTCCCGACTGAACCTGCGACATTACCAAAACCATACATCGCGCCGAACGTGAAGCCCACGAACGTCGGCGACAGGTACTTGACTGAGTTGTTGACCTCATCGCCCCAAACACGGTTGTCGAGCGTATAGCCACCAGCCGCATAAGCTGGCAGACTCCAGGCCAGAAGACCCGCAGGCGTCATGGCGCCGATTGCGTAAGCTGGCAGGATGTCCCCGATGAAATCGTACTGTCGGCCCAACGTCAATGTACCCCAGTTACTGCTAAGGCCGACGAACGCCTGACGCCCAAACTCCAGGCCACCCTGACCGAGTTGACCTGAGCCAATGTCATAGCCGTTTTCCAGCGTGAAGATCGCTTTGAGACCACCGCCGAGATCTTCAGCGCCCTTCAGTCCCCAACGACTGCCCTGCGACGACCCGGACACGAACTGTACATTCGACCCATGTCCTGCCGACGTAACAACATTGTTTGTGTATGTGATACCCGCATCCATCAACCCATAAAGCGTCACCGATGATTGCGCGAAAGCCGAGCTTCCACAGAGCATTGCGACAGTAAAGAACATCTTCTTTTTCATTTAGATCTCCGAATCTATTTGGTTTCAAAAATACAAAACTACATAACACTGGGTTAACACAAAGTCAGCGCATCATATCCACTTCCTCACCACGTGCGCACGCAAACATCCCACCAGATCGACGCGCATCGCCCTCTATGCCTGCCAGGTGTTTACATCGTCACCCGGTCAAGGAATTCTTTGCCCTTCGTACAGTCGCGAATCCGAATTTCGTTGAATCATCCGTTTTCTGCGTTTTTGTTTAACGACTTCTACCGCGTAGCCCATGGCACTTCACTCATGTAAGCGCGCATCGCCAAGCGTTTGGTCTCAGGCGGAAACACGCGTCTATGCAGGAGGGCAAGGACTCGATTTTTTTCATTTACTCGCCGAGGTAAGCCGCCCGCACCTTCGGATCATCCAGCATCTGCTTCGCGTCGCCGGACATCGTGACCAGCCCCGACTCCATCACATAGCCGCGATTGGCCGCCTGCAACGCGAGACGCGCATTCTGCTCGACCAGCAGCACGGTCATGCCTTCGGCGGAAATTGCGCGCACCACCTCGAAGATCTTCTCCACCATGATCGGCGACAGACCCATCGACGGCTCGTCCAGCAGCAGCAGCTTCGGCTTCGAGATGATCGCGCGCGCCATCGCCAGCATCTGCTGTTCGCCGCCCGAGAGCGTGCCCGCATACTGCGTCGCGCGTTCCTTCAGGCGCGGGAAAAAGCCGAACATGCGATCGACGTCCGCCTTGATGCCGTCGGTATCGTTGCGCAGATAGGCACCCATCTGCAT
>JGI24739J22299_10000520_pt1 | contig 13727 bp, 15 predicted proteins | sample KBSCornC5_FD_22299 | JGI IMG/M metagenome (IMG submission 22299)
ATGATTGGAAGGCGGCGCTCAACCGCTTTACCATCCAGTTCGAAGGCCGCATTCCTCAGCTTTAAAACGATCCCGTTTACACAAAAGTCTGCACAAGCCCTCTATATGCGCGAAGTTGCTCGATTGCATCATTCAGCTCTTCCAGCCATGCCGTTGCTTCCGAGCCCTCGGGGTCGCTTAAGCACTGTAGACGCGTCGTCTTCATAGCGGCCCCATACCCCTGCAGGCATCTGATGATTCTCCGTCACACTGCTGCATAGCCAAATCGATCGAAGCTCGTACTGCTCTGGCAAGCGATCTTTTCGGTAGGCGAGATGTTTCCATCAACTGCTTGACGAGCTTCTTTTGTGAGAACGCTTCTATATCGGCTGGAGCTAATGTCGCTAGATGCCTTTTAACGATAAGCAAGGCTTCGCCCTCTACGTTCGCCGCGTGCGCAGCTAGGTACCCCATGCGGCGCGCGGATACACGGGACACCAGCACAGGAAAGGCATAGTGGGCGCAGCCTTGCGTAACACGGTGTTCTCTACAAATGGATGCGACAGAGCGCGGGAGGGCTTGCCCTTCATCGTAGGCAGCTTTCCTAAGTGCATCCCCTAGTTGCTGGCGTAGGGCGGAACTCAAGCGAGTTCGAACGATTCGTTCGTGCCGCGGCGCGTCAAAGGAAAACTGGCCTTGGGCCGCAGCTGCAAGGGGGGCGCCGAGGAGAAGCTCAACAGGCTGTTGCACCGAAGCAGACAAGCGCAATACGGTCGCTAACGTCGGCTTCTTGATGGGATTCCCAAGCAAGCCACGTATCGTGTGCGCATCGATTCCGACTTCACGAGCAATCGGCGCAACCCCCTTCCCAACCAACCTTACAAAGGCGGTCAGAAAGGCATGCGGAGCGTCCGAATCAAATGGTTTGTCGCCGCCACGAGTGAGAAGATCTGAGAGCTCGGCTCGGCACCAAAGCTCCGATGGAGATGGTGTCGCATGGCCAGTCCTTGCCCCCAAACTACATCCGCAACGGTTGCAGTGAGTCCGGGTGGCCCCGCCATAGGGAAGGTATTGCTGTGGCGACATGCAGTGGGGACATGCGCTGACTAGCCAGCAATCATGCTTCGGGCACATAGAAACTGACCTGATGCTCCAGATCAGAGGGTCGTATCCCGAGTCGCCTTTGTCCAGATCATCTGCGATGCACGATGAGCACCACCTGCGAGTTGGAACAATCGACTCGTTCGCATTGGTTGATAGGACGTAACGAAACCTCAGCAGCGTACCGTGGGCGACATCTGATTGACTGACAAGCGCGCTAACCTTTTCAGCTGTAGTGGCCGCAAAATCAGAATATCCATTTAGCAGACCGGGCGCCCTTACGGCGGAAATTGCAGTCAATAGTTGCCGTGTTGATACCCCGTGAGCGAACGCAAGTCGTAGAACGAACGAGGAGAGTGATTCAACCAACGGCGTGCCGATGCCACGAAGCGGTATAGGGAAGAGTCCGGTCATTGTGACTCCCCAGGTTCACGCAATCGCACCGACTCTCGCCGGGATACCGGATCCCGGACAGGGCTTCGTCGCCCACGTCGCCGACCTTTGGTCTGCTGTGGTTGCGTAGGTGTCGGACTATTCGACAAGAGGGGCGGGCCGGCAAGCATAGCTTCCCCTCCCAACGTTTCTCTCTCCAAGGTCAAAAGCTTTGCTGGCGAGTGCGCGGCGGCCTGGAGCATATTTTTTGTGATTGCCCCCGCATCCGCCGCAACCATGCGAGAGTAGGCGCCAATCACAAGGCGAGCAACCTCACCAATGATGCCTAACGTCGAGTTGTAGAGAAACTCGTTGAGATCGCGTAGAGATAGCCCCTGAGCTAGTGGAAGCTGTTGCGAGTAGCTCTCCAAAATCTGTTCGAAACATACGAGATCAGCGTGATCATCTCGGTAATAGCGATGAAGAACTATATCTTGCAGTCGTCGATTGAGCTGCGCGGATCGGTTCCATATCGGAAGGATCTCGAACGTCCCAAATAGGATAACAACCACGCCTGTTCGATCGGCGAGCCCCTTGATGCAGTCGAGATTGTCCACCGCCTTTAACGTAGATCCGGCTTTTAGAAGATGCTGCGCCTCGTCGAGAAGAACATATCGAGTTTTTCTGTACTCGATCGCTTTCTCTAGAGCGATACGAAGATGTGGCTCCGAATAGCTTAGTCGGATCTTCTCAAGTGCGAGCATCCTTCCGCGATCGATGCCTTGTGACGAAAACGGTAGTCTCTGATGTACGCCGTAGAAAGGGTGTTCTACCGCTTCCAATAGTCGAAGAACAAAGTTCTTAGAATTGAAAAGACCCTGTACGTCGTTGCAAATCGGCGTGGCCGCAATCGGAATCGTTCCCGAAGGCCAGCCGTCAACCGATCCGGCTAGCTCCCTTTGCAACTGCCGAAGTAGCGTTGTCTTCCCGGCACCCGATGCGCCCACGACGAGAACCATCGAGCCTGGCGGCGAAAAGGTTGCGTACGACCGGACGAGATTGAGGGCCTCATCAAACCGCTTGTGGCTCCAGACCAATCGATTCAGATCTCTGCATAAATCGCTCCTCGGCTTCATGGAGCTACTTCCTTAAGCGGCTCCAATTCGGTGTCTCTCAAATGATCAAAGGGTGAGGTCACCCTTGCAATTGTTTGTGCCGTATTCCGTGATGAGTCGCCGGTCTCGACGGTGCTAGGTCCGATAGAGCTGTTGACGATAGCGCTCTCCATCTCTTTCGCATCTTCGTGTTTCGACTCCTGTCCAGACTCCCAGGTTTGTATCTGTCGCGCTGCAAATCGTTCGTCTGCTGCTCGTCTCACGGCGGCCGCGTAAGGTCTACCAAAATAGTCAATCGCACTTTGCGCCCACCGACCAAACTCCTCGAGTGAGCTCAGCTCATTGTGCTTAGGGGCGACGCATTCGATCCAATGTCCATCAAGATGGGCGTACAGTTTTGAGCTGTCGAAGGGTTCGATGCGCACATCGGCGCGCTTGCCGTTATGTTTCGGCATGGCCAACTCGCCATGCCAATAAATTCTCTGTCCTACACGGATTCCACGCCGACTATCCACCAGGTAAGTTGGCCTCGCCGCCTGATGGGCTGTCTCGATACGGAAAGACATGTCATACGCCACACGTCTCACTAATCCGCCAATATCCGAATCGCTTTGACTGAGCCTATCTTGAGGGCTGAAGGTATTGGATCCGTGAGGTTTACGGTTGTGATAGTCGAAGAGGTAGTGATCGATTTCGGCGTAAACACGTTCGAGTAAGTACCGGGCTGTAGCGTCTGATTTGTGCGACGCCGTTGCGCTACGCCACTCTCGATCGTTCTGCATATTTCCGTCGAGTTGATAGATCAGATCGCGATGAAGCATGTGGAATGTACGTTCAACCTGTGATCCGCAGCGAGCGTCGGCGACAGCGCGGTCGAACTTTGTACACCCATGGTTGGCGCTAAATCTTTCCCAGAAGCTTCCGCCAAACTCGCTTCCTTGGTCGGATATCCAAGCCATCGGCAATCTACGATGGCGCCTGACGCAATCTCGCAACAACATGGAAAGTGATTGCCAGCTCGGAGGTGAGAATGACAGCCAGAACGCGAGCGCCGCGTGGCTCCAGCCGTCAATCATCGTCGTGAGCCAGGGGCGGCCAAGGATCTGAGCGACGCCAAGCTGACCCCAAACTTTCTCATCGATAGGCGTGTGGTCGATGTGCACCAGTTCCCACGCCATGGTCGGCCACATCGCTCTTACATCAGGATGTGTCTGCGGCCGTGCCGCCAGTCCCGCTCTGTGCCCTGAGCGCGCTTTGGCTATCTCTTGTCTCGGAATTTTCCGGGTAAAAGCGAGGAAGGCTTTATAACTTACCTTCGGAACGATGCCCCAATCAATCGAAGTGTAGACCCAGCGGACAGACCTCCTCGCCGCGGTTGAAAAGCGCTCACGAACCGCTTCGGCCATGATGGCTTCTTGCTCTGCTGTAATGCGCGGTATGCGATTTCCCCGCTTGTGAAAGAGGGGTACAAAGCCCGTTAGAGCGCCGTTTCCAGCGGCCATTGCTGCTTTCATGCGCTTGAGTTGCCGGCGCTCATTGCGGGTTGCAAGTCGTTCACCGCGTATGACGGGTAGTGCCCCCTCGTAGCGCTCCAAGGCCAGTTGGAGCTGTCGATCGGTGAGAGCCTCTGTCCAGTCATCTTCGCCCTGTACAGCGGTTCCCTTTGAGCTCGTGTATCCAGCAAGGCTGATGCGCCGAGCGGCAACGAATCTGTCTACGGTCATCTCGTCCGCAAATATGCGAGCGACTCTTATGTCCGTGAGGAGCTGGTCAGACGTTGCCGCAAAGAGAGTATGCGTCGCAATCCAGCGTAGTACGGTCGATGCATCCTTAAGGGCGAGATCATTGACGACCATCTGTATGGTCGTCGCTCTGTCGGCATGAATAATCTTGGGTAACGCCCGTAAGAGAGCAGCTTCATTCGGATGCGAAGGAAGGCGCCTTGCTGCGACGAGAATGTCTAAATTGGCCGCCAGTATCGGGTTGATGTCTTCGGCTATATGCACCCAGTATCGAATCCCCATCTGATCGAACTGCACTGCAACGGGTAAGCATATCCAGCGTCCTTCGCGCAGCGCCCATTCTTTGGGATGCTTCGTGCGAGCTACTTCTACAGCGTTGCGAGGCTTTACTTCGATCACCTCGGCTTGTCGCGAGCGAAGCACGAGGAAGTCGGGTGTGTAGGCGCTGACGTGTTTGCGGCCCGATCGAATTCGTTCTACACGTACGGGAGTGGGCTGGTCGTAGAACTCAACGACGTCATCGTCGAGCTCCAACGTCAGGGCAAATGGGTATTCAGCCGTTCGGCTTTCCGCTTGAATCGTGCATCCCATCTTTTCTGAAGGGAAGCGGCACGATACCGACAGAAACTTTGTGCCACCCACGCGCCGAGCTGGTGGTGTAGATCGGACCGCAGCGATATAGGCTCTACCAGCCTCGGTAAGTCCTGATGCCCGGTAATTATCGAGAACGTCGAATGTCGCAGTCATAGCTGAGTCCGCGAGGACGCAACCGCGCTCAGGCCAGCATCATGTGATGCAGTCGTCTACTTGACTAGATTTTCAGGCAAGCAGATACTCTCAGCGTCAGGACACCAAACTTGACGCTCGAACACATGAAGCCCGGTGCCAGCCGGGCTTCGTGCTTTCTGCAAGACCTCTGGCGCGATTACGGTGCCACGGCGCTGCCTCCGTCAGTCAGTTAGTGAGTTCTCTTCTTGCTACGCTTATGTGGCCTGATGGCCCCAAGCGTCGAAACTGCATCCCCGTCAGGCTGATGCGAAGTTCATCACGTGCTCTTTTGTCCCCGCAGAGAAGCGAGTTCGCGACACCCCACTAACCAGGACGCTATGTCTTTGGCTATCGCGTAGTGCCCTCGGCGATGCGGTATTGGGAATGTAGGAACCGGCGTGGTGCCCCTTCGAACCGCTTGTCGAAAGGCTTCAATCGATGGATAGCAGAGTAACTTTCGGAGCTCTTCGCCGCCGATAAGTGTGCCGTAACGTTGCACGAGATCCGACTCGAGCACCTGTGCAAAGCCCTGTTCCTTCAAGCTTGGGATCGCTATCTGAACGGCCATGATGCTAGATCCGACTGGCACTAGTTACCGCCAGTCTAGCCTGGTTACGCTAGTTGTTGCAATTCAACACATTGATTTATAACCAAAATATGCCATGTTGGTCATCGAAAGCAGTCAGCTTGGCAGTTCGCAGCAATCCGCAACGCACAGCGAGCGCTCTATTGTGCAACTCCGTAATCGTTAGCAAACGCGCGAGGTGAATCATGGCCACCGAAGAGAAGCTGCGTGAAGCATTCAAGTTCGCAAATGCGATCATTGCACTCGAAGGTTGGATTCCGTCCCCGGAGGTTTTGGCGATTCAGGAGCGTGTGATTTGCGGCGAACTAACGTACGACCAAGGGGTGAGAGAGCAGATCAAAGCAGCTCATCTGCGTCATGCCGGTCTTGCGGGATAGCGCTTGCATGACCAACAACATCCTACGCGCGTAGAACATTCTAATGAGTGGCTTTGCCAAAGCACCGAGATTGTCTTGTGCTACCTACTTAGTCGTCGCCGCTCAACTCAAACGGGTATGTGCTCCCGAGAAAGCCATTCAACTTCGTCGTTGGTTGCTCGCTACGCTGACTGGAGCAGGAACGTGTCGATGATTGTTCTGCAGCGCGCGGTTCCCGCTCACGTGGGCGTTGATTCCGGCTGTAGGTACATGCCACCGCTGGTACCGACTAGTGCGGGCTGGCTCAGAACAGGTCTGGATCAGGCGCTGGAGTTAATTGCTTCTCTAGGAACTCGAGCTTCGCTAGAAGTTCGTCAAAGGTGACGATATCCACGTCCTTGCACGCGTTCCGGAACACCTCGAAGCTGCGCAGTTTGCTTGGGTCAGTGGGCATACGTCCCGCGACGACCACGCATTTGATGACATCGGCACCGGACTGGCGTAAGGCGGGGTTATCATGTTCGTGAGTCATCCAACGTTGCCTAAGCTCGCTCTGCTGAAACAGAACCTGGGTCACCGCTCCAGAGAGTTCCGAGGTCGGACCAAAGACTTCCTTCCCGCGGTAAGCCGTTCCGTGTAGTAAGGCCGTCTCCGGCGTTTTGATTTCAACAATGGCGAGTGCTTGGCCATATTCCTTGTACAAAAAGTCGCCGATCTGAGCACCCGCGCCGGTCAGGGTTGAACCCTTTGCATGGAATTGCGTATGAGTCAGCTCGACGGGACGCGTAAATGCCATGCTCAGAACGAATTTGTTCTGCTCAAAGAAGGTCTGCCAATGCTGTTCGGTGAGCTTACTATTTAGCTTCTCCTTGAATGCATCGATCATCTTTGCGAGTGTCACTCGCTCAATCTCCGCGTGCAGCAACATGAGCTCTTTGGGAGCCTCCGTTACTATCTGACCGAGTTGCTTGCGCACGGCCTGCACGTTGGATCGACGCTCGGCACGCTCCCGGGCTGCGGCCTGCTTCACGCCTTCGCGTCGAACCTCAACCAAGGGCGGGCTCACCTGTACGACTCGCCGGAATCGTTCGGGATCAAGCCTTGTGAGCAAGTCGTCATGCACGACGCCTTGCTTTGCTTGACGGATAAGCTTTCGTCCGCTTGTCGCAATCCGGTTGAAGTCGCGACGCAGCCTGTCTACTTCACTTAAGCCAATTGAAATAACGCCGTCTTTGGCGTGAATTTGCGGGCGGCGGGTGAATTCGAGGACCGTAGAGTGCTGAAGCCGCGATAGGCCTTGCCACAACGAGTCAAGGTTCTTGTTCAGGCCGAGGCCGCTGTTCGGAGGGTCAAAGAAATCCCAGACCAAGCGCTGCTCAATGTGCGACGTTGCAGCCTCAGCATCATCAGGTAACTCGCTGTCGTAATCATCAATACAGATAACCGTAGTGAAACGGCCGTTCTTGGGCGTCAGGTAGCGCAGTGCATGCGGATTGACATGTGTCGGTCGCATGATGATTCTACTTGGAAGGATAGTAGCCAGCAGGGGCCAGTCTTCTTCGGGCATTGCATGCCAAGTCCGTGCCTCAGCGTCGGCGAGCCTGTACGTTCGCAGGAATAGCTTTCGTCCAGGCTCTATACCATCGGCAGATGCTTCCAGGCGGAAGCTCGCTTCCAGGACTTCATCATCAGTGAATGGCTGCGGCGCGACCGCGGCTCCATCCGTTCCGTTTGCCATCTGGCTGTCCTGTGTCGAAGTCATTATCTATGGCTGGCGAATATAGGCCAGCCAGTGTCGATACTAGTTCAACCCGCAACGAGGCGTCTGGCGTGTCGCCCCATCAGTTCGACTGCGCTTTTAGCAGCATCGTCGACCGTCGGATCGCACCCGTTGGTGAAGTGGAGGAGAGGCACAACCGGGTCTTCCGAGGTCTTCGCAAAGAGAAGGCGTCCCAGCAACTGACAGGCACGTTGATTATCCGAGAAACCACCGCGAAGGCAGCGGTACAGGCCAGAGGCTATTAGATCCGCAATCTGCACGCCATCACATGTGGCCGAGTCAACAAACGTGACGTCGTCAGTCATCATTCGGGCTGCGCTGAAGATGCGCGCATGGACCGGAGGTGGGGATGTAATCGGATTTCCGGCAAGAACATCTCGGGGCACCAGAAATCGAGCGAGAGCGCCGTAATCACCTGTGTCAAGAAGCTCGAGCGGCTCGTCCTTAGCGAGCTCTTCAATAAAACCTGGAATGGAACTGTGGTACAGACCATGAAGGCGCGGTGATTTTTCATCCATCCGCCAGGAAAAGCGTCCCAGGGTTGCGTTGTACCGTCGGCCAAAGTACAGGGCAGATAGGCGAATGGTGCGCCATGCAAGCTTTAGCCTGCATCCGTAGTCCACGTATAGTTGTGGCGACAGGGCTGACATCTCATACATCAGCTTGGTCATTTCTATTCGCTGGGTGGTGTCAGCGGTCACGAGCGCATCTGCGATCCGCTGTACTTGCGCTACTTGATTCTCGGCGGCTCCCTGATTGGCGCCGCTGTCGGTTGCAACTGCCACCACCATGCCACCAACAATGGACAGCTGCTCGAGAAACCAAAAGTAGATGGCCTCCGTGGTGTCGGATCGCTTCACCTCGCCACGGTAGGTGGCTCCCGCGAGCAATTTGTAGCGCCGGAGCATGTCTCGGGCGCGTACTCGCTGCTGCTCAGCGAGCACATATGATGCGATAACGCACCATGATCCCGGCTGCGACGCGGTCGCAAAAGACCCTGATTCATCGCAATAGATGTACATGCTCACACTTGGGGATGGGACAGCATTGGCGCGATGAATGCAGGTTCTCTAGGGTCTTCATCTTGATGTGAGATGGAACCCACGATGCAACAAGAGCCTGTTTCGATCCGTGATATCTGCGACGTACTTAGCGCCCTAGATATTCCTCTAAGAGCTCGTTGTAGTTTTCATCGGCGTATTTCTTTGCCACCTCCGGCCACTCATCTTTCTCCAGGGTGACTTTGTGCTTGATGCTCGCGTAATCGTCCGGATACCAGGCTACGTGGTTGACTCTTCCGAGCAAATCAGAGGGCATAGCATGCCCCTCGACCATTGCGTCAATGGCCTCCCGCGGGAGTTCATAGCCTGCGTACGAGATGATGGAACGGGCCTCATCGCAGAAGGCGATGAGAAGCTTTAGTTGTTCGCGACAATGCCAGTAGTTCCATCGCTCAAATTCCCATACCTGATAGGTATCAAAGGCGACGCCGTCTGGTGTTGAGCGATGAAGCTTGACGACCAGCCCTACAGGTTCCTCGACGACCTTGGTTCCAGAATCCCCGTCGCCATAAATCTTGGCTTGTTCGAAGTCAGCCCCCTTGCGCCGCAGGAACATTACATGCGGTCTATGCCCCTGCCGGGCGAAGTCAAGAAGCCTCCTGCCTGCAGAGTGCACGTTCTTGTACCAATGTACATCCATGTCCTGCTCGGTCATAACGTCACTCGCCGCACTAATCCATTCAGCACGGACAAAGAACGTGCTTGCCATGTGGCGAATAGCTTCTTGACTAAGAAGATCTAGAAGTCGAGAGCCATCATCGAGGGCGGAGAGCGTGAAACCATGCTCTTTCATTACGCTCACGATGGCGGGAAGATCCAGGTTATGTGCGCCAAAAAGATAGAAGAAGCGTTCACGAATTGTGCGCAAGTTACCCGCAGTGTCATCCATGGTCGCCACAGCAACTCCGTCGAGAATCATCCCGATCAAGCTTTGAACGGAAGTGTTGAGGGCTTCGGCTTGATGATCCAGAAACGCCTTGGTGGCCGGCTTAAGGCGTATAGAAGTGGGACCGCTCGCGGCCACGGAGTTCGGATTGCTGCGAGCAGCCATGACGCCTTGATTTACGAGGCCGCGCAGCAGTGTTTCGAGAGAAAGCTTCATATTCAGCCGGTGTAGTTGATATGACTACACTATCGTAGTCATCTTTCCGCCTGTCAAGCGTCACTCTCGGAGTCGCGCCCCCAGATTTATATATGCAAATAAATCAATTAATTCAGTAACTTTTGAGACCTTGGGCGTTGCCTTCGGGCCTGGCATTACTTGTGTGCATCGCTGGCAGCCCCGGCTTTGGAGTTGCGGGGCTTTTCCCGGCACGTCACGTGTGAAATCAATATAACTACATGATTTTCAATAACAATTTATCACCCTGGTAACCGGGTGCATCGCTGTGGTTGCGCCGTTAGGAAGTTTCAGGCTGACGCCTAGTGCCCGAAGCGGCAATACCTTATCTTGCGGGCACCGGAATAACAGCGCATACACTGCAGGATTTGATATATGCGGCGACCAGAACTGTCTCCCAAGATGGCCACATAACTCAATATAATTCAAATACTTATGTCATCGACATGATTGTGTTCATCGTATCAATAGAAGCTTATCCACCAAGTCAATCGATGAGACAGTGCAGCCCTTCTAGTATTTTGGCGAAGAAGTTCACATAAATATCTTATAAGCAATTGTTTATACTATAAATTAGTCAACTATTTCGATGTTCGACGATCTAGTCATAGCGGTGTTTGATTCAGAAGCGAATAACGCATGATATACGTTGACTTATCCATTCATCCGTGAGATGCTATAAGTGCATCCTTGGAGAAGAAAAATGGAAACTCGCCGACATCGAAGTCCGACCTACCCATCGATCTCGTTGAAAGACGCGATCGAGCGGGCGGGCCTTTTTTTTAAAAAAGAAGGCAAGCACAAGGCAACGATTGCAACGGCAGCAGCCCATTGGGGATACAGCGCAACCAGTAGCGCACGCCTTACTACTGTCGCTGCCTTAAAGGCATACGGGCTTTTAGAGGACAGTGGCGAAGGTGCAGCGCGACAGGTAAACCTCACCCCGCTGGGTCTTTCTATAATTCAAGACGAGCGTACCGTTTCACCCGAGAGAGATGCCTCCATTCGACAGGCGGCCATGCTGCCGAAAACGATGGCGGATCTTTGGAGCAAGTATGGAAACGAGCTACCTTCAGATGACACCCTAAAGCACTATCTAAAGGTCGACAGAGAGTTCAACCCGAACGCCGTAAGCGATGTGATCAGGATTTACAAAGAGAACGTCGTGTTCGCCGGCTTGGGCGCCAAAGGTGGTCGTGCCGAAACATCTATTCCAATAGATCCGGTAGTCGACCCAGAAGACGACACACTGGCGGACAAAGTAGCCGTCCCCGTTGCGGGAAATACCAAGCCCGACTTTGTAAGATCATCGTTCGCGCCAGGCGAAGAAATTGCAAATGTCCGCGTATCTCGTGACTGCACAATCAGGCTGCTTGCAACCGGTCCTTACTCACGAAAGAGCATTGAAGCACTCGTTGCCCAGCTCAAGCTTGGGCTAGATCTCGGGACATATGACGATCTGGTGAGCGAGTGATGGCAGCGGCTGATACGCCGGCTATATCAAACATTGCCGAGCATAGATTCATGGGAAAAACAAAGCCGCATGGCTGGAACCATGCGGCTTTGAGTATCGATGACCGGAAGGCATCGGACTTGCTTTTTGGAGCACTGACAGGTGCGTTTTTGAGTGTAAAACGCATGCCTCCTCGGAGCAAGAGAAATCTCCTTCCGACAGGAGGTGTTATGCATCAGAGCAATTAATATTGGACCAGCGCCCAAGGGATTCAGGTGGATATTCTGCCGCTACCGCCGTGTTCGCAACTCTGACAAAGTGTTGGATGCGCACGACTACGGCTATCAGTCCTGGGCCTTCTTGGTCCGCTGTTCGTAAATTCTGATTCAAGCATCCTGCGCTGACACTCCAGCGCAGGCTCTGCATATTTTGCCGTATGAAGCTAAGAGCGAGCGCAGGGAAGCTGCTTTTGTAGAGCGCGCCGTACCGCATCAAGCGCCGGCTGGTCTTTTTGCGCAGATTCAGCCCTTAGCTCAACCAAAACCGCAGATCCAACATCTCGTATCTTCATGTTGGGCTTGGCGCACCAAAATGTCCCCACGGTCGCTTCGCCAACGCCTTGAACGTATCCGATATAAGTTGACGCTTTTTCTGCAGCATGAGGATCGTGGGAAAATCCAGAAGCAGAAGTAGACACTTCCTGCCAAGCATTTCCCATATTCAGGAGATCGCCAGCAGTAGCGATGTTGTCCGAAGCGAGGACCGACGGAGAAGCAGCGCCGAGCACAAGCATCGATGTAAGTAGACGACATAGTTTCATTAGCTGTGCCCTGTGGTATGAACCTAGGTATCGACCCATGTCGCCAACACCTTAGCCTACACAGGTGGGCAAAAGCACTAAGCGTGAATTACGTCACGAAGTTAGGGCGTAGTCGACGCGGGTGCTAAGGGCCAGTCTCAACTATTCGGCCCGCCCTCTCGGCCGCGGGCTGAAACATCAACGACCCTTCCAATCCCTTCGTGACGCTCTTCGAACTGTACAACCAGCTGGGGCAGCCAACGAGGAAAGCGAATGAGGGGACTCGCTATGAACCTAGGCCATTGAACATCCCAGAGAATATAGAGCCAAGTGACGCATGCAATTCTTTCCATCTATGTCCACTAACGCTCAATTGCGATGAAATTGTCTTGCCTCGCCTGACTGTAGCTTGTAGGACAGCACCTAATATGCGTCAAAGACGAAACCAATTTCTGTCCTAACACTCCAATGACAGACAAGATTTGGGTGTCGTAGCCGGACAATTTATGGGTTCATGGCTAGGCGCTATGGGTCCAATCAATGATGAGAGGGACAAAACATGAGATATCTGTGCCTTTTGGCCACTATCTCTGCTCTGGTCTTTGGATCTTTCTCTGCATCTGCTTCCAAGGAAGGCATCCTCCGAATGGACACCTTCGAGCTAACCTCAGACGGAATAGGCGGGTCGGGTCCCATGACGATCTCGGGAAAACAAGGAAACAACGGCATCTCGAAGCTCACCATCGCGGCCTTTGGAAAAAGGTTCGTGCTCAATGAGGTGCAATTGGCCGCGATCCAGGGTCTTCCCATCAATGGCCTTCAACTGTCCTACGAGGCCGGATACAAAGAACTTGGCGGTCGCACCGTATACCTTGTTCTTTCGAAGGGGTTCACATCGGGAACAGTCGGTCAGAAGTTTGTGGTCATTACAGAGAATGGAGCGATAGAGATCACTGACGAGCTCCGCTAAGTCGATTTTCGCGCTCCGGATGTCCCCAACGACGACGCGACCTGACGTTCGCTTCCGACCCCGAGCCGACTTAACCCACTGCATGAAGCAACGTTAGGAGATTTTCAAGATGCCCGATCTGCCGCCCAATGGCCTGCCTCGATATCGCTTGCTCACGGGCAAGGATGACGCCGCATTCTGTCAACGAGTGTCCGATGCACTAAGCCTTGGTTACGAGCTGTACGGCTCTCCTGCGGCGACATTCAATGGGGACCATGTAGTCGTCGCGCAAGCAATACTCTGGCCCATGGAAGACCAGGGTGTCAGGTGAAGTGCATCGACACTTATGCGACGTTCGCTTTCTGCCGAATCCATGTGAGATCGCGCACGAGTGGGCCGCCACTGCAAAGGCGGCTTCGGTCTTAGTATGGCCGGCATGGTGCCTGCCTGATCATCAGGAGCCTCGCGAGTGAACCGAGTTCTCGCAGTTCATGACGATCGAAAGCCGTCTCGCCAGGCGTACCTGATCGTCCTCGGTACGCTCTG
>JGI24739J22299_10000521_pt1 | contig 13726 bp, 13 predicted proteins | sample KBSCornC5_FD_22299 | JGI IMG/M metagenome (IMG submission 22299)
CAGTCCCCTGTCTCAACGAACGTCCCCGACATTTGAGGCCAATGAAGGCGGCGACCGTCTTTGCCCTTCCAAGCAAGACTGACGGCGCGCGCCACATGGCGGCAACCACTCGCAAGCTGCGCTGTTTACCTNGCGGGCATATGCGAGGCCAATATGAAGAACAGTCCCATCATTCCCGGTGCTGAACGGGGTCCCCGGGGCAGCGACCTGCCGGCCTATGTCGCGAACGGTATGGTCGGCATTCGGGTGCGCGAAATCCCGCTGATTGCCGGAAACCTGATCGTCAATGGCATCGCTGGGCTCCACGCCGACGAAAGGATCGAGGCGGCGGTCCCGGTGCCTTATGCTCTGGCGGGCGATATTGGCGTTGGCGAGGCCTGGCTTTCCGATCAGCCCTGGGCGGTCGACGAACTACAGCAAAGCTATGATTTCGCCACGGCGGAGCTTTCAAGCAGCTTCCGCGTCCATTGCGGCGGCAAGATCTTACGGGTGGAAGTCACCACCTTCGCCAGCCGCTCCCATCCCATGCTGATACTTCAGCACAGCAGGATCAAGGCTGAGGAAAGCTGCACGGTGCGGCTGCGGACGGTGCTGGATACACGGCCGGTGCCGGGCCATGTGCAGGAACGTCTCGCCGCTGACGCTTCGCCTGCTGGCGACGGATCAATCCTCTGGGTGCCGGAGGGTGGGCTCAGCAGCTGCGGCATCGCCGTCCACAGTCGCTGCTCGGGCGGTGAGCGGGAGCAGGTCGGCCCAGGCGCGGGCTCAAGCCCCCTGGTCGCCAGCTATCGGGTGGAACTCGAGGCGGACCAATCGGTCGATCTCCACCAGATCGCGGCCCTCGTACCTTCGCTCGTCCATCATCGGCCGCGGGAGGAGGCGGTGCGGCGGCTGGCGGATGGCGTGAAGCTGGGGGTTGATCGGCTTCAGGCGCTCAATCGGGAAAATTGGCAGGACATATGGAAAGGACGGATCGTCATCGACGGCGCAAGCCGTAAGCATCAGCAGCTGATCGATGCGGGCTTTTTCTACATGAACTGCTCGGCACATCGCTCGTCGCCGGCCGCGACATCGATGTTTGGCTTGGCCAGTTGGGCCGACTACCATTATTACTACGGCCATGTGATGTGGGACATCGACGCCTTCTGCGTCCCGCCGCTCCTGCTGCTCCAGCCGGAATCCGCCCAGAGCCTGGTCGATTTCAGGGTCCGCAATGTGCCGAAGGCGCGCCGCTATGCTCAACTGGACGGGAAGAGCGGAATGCGCTTTCCCTGGCAGGCAGCCCCCCTCTCCGGTGAGGAGGCCGCACCCGGAGACGGACCAGCGGCCAGCAATGCAGCGCATCTGTCCCTGCATGTCGCCCGCGCTATGTCGCTGCATGCGGACATCGTCGGTGACCCGCGTTATTTACGCGAAAGCGGCTGGCAGGTCATCTCAGGGGTGGCGGACTGGCTGACGCAAAGACTGGCCAAGACCGGAAGAGGATTTGAGCTGTTCTCGGCAACCGGTCCGGCTGAGGTGAAAGAGCCGCCAGACAATGAAAGCTTCACGCTGATGGCCGCGCACGACCTGCTCAGTCGTGCGATCAGGACCGGCGAAACCATCGGCGCTGATATCCCCGCCGCCTGGAGAAGCGCCCTGAATTCCCTCTACTTGCCCCGGCGAGCCGACGGCGTGATTCCATCGCATGACGGCTTCCGCATCGACGAGCCCAAGGGCGCGACGCCAAGCCCGCTCGCTGGCCTGTTTCCGATGGACTATCCCGCCACCGATCGGGAACGCAAGGCAACGCTGGACTTCTTCCTGGCGCATTGGCGGGATTATGTCGGCTCGCCCATGCTACCCGCCTTTTATCCCGCCTGGGCGGCCATGGCCGGTGACCGCCAGCTGGCGCTCGACCTGTTCGAAGAAGGCTATGCCACCTATGATGCCGGGCGTTTCCACCAGTGCCTGGAATATCGTGTCGATCATCCGGACTCGAAAGTGCCTGCCGGCCCCTTCCTCGCGAATATCGGCGCGATGCTGATGACGATGCTCTTTGGCCTGCCCGGATTGCAGGTTAGCGGCGAAAGCCCGGAAGCCTGGGCGAAGCGGCCCGTCGTGCTGCCTGCCGGCTGGTCCAGCATCCAGGTGGAGCGCCTCTGGGTGCGGGAGAAACCGATGCGGCTCGTCGCCGATCACGGCAGCACGCGGGCACGCCTCCTGGACGCGTGAGCAACCCGACGCATCAGGCGGCGCCGGCGCGCGCGCAATCGCCCGAGAAACCCTTCCCGCTGCAAGGTATAGGCGCCGCTGCCCGCCACCAGTGCTATGCTCAGAAGCGAGACCGCGTCGGGCAGAGTTCCGAAGACGAGAAAGCCAAGCAGTGTCGCGAACAGCACCTGCGCGTAGGAGAAGGGGGCGAGGAAGGAGGCTTCGCATCGCCGGTAAGCAAGTATGAGGAGCATCTGCGCCGCCGCATAAAGAATGCCCATGACGATCGCGGTGGCGACCGCCGGCCAGTCCATTGGCTTGAACCAGAGCGGACTGCCGAGCGTAAGTGCGGCAAGACCAAGCCCCGATGACCATAGCAGCGTTGTCGCCAGCGGATCATGGTCGCCGATCCGGCGGGTGACGATAACCCCCATTGCGCCGCATAACGCCGACCCGAGCGGGAAAAGCGCTGAAGCGGTGAAGGTGCCGGCACCTGGCCGCACGACGATCAGCACGCCCACCAGGCCCAAGATTACCGCGGTCCAGCGCCGCCGTCCGACAACCTCGCCCAGCAGGGGGATGGAAAGAAGCGTGACGAATGCGGGCGTCGCGAAAGATATGGCGGTTGCCTCCGCTACGGGAAGTCTGCCCAGCCCCAGCAGGAAGAGACTGGCCGACAGGAGCAGGCAGAGCGCCCGTAGCGACTGCAGCAGCGGCTGGCTGCTGCGCCGGGAACCGTGCTTGTCCCTAAGCGAAACCACGACTGCGAGGCCGAAGAAGAGCAGGTAGCGCAGCCACGCAATCTGCACGCCCGCCAGATCGGCTGCCAGTCGTTTGGCGAAGATGTCGGAAATGGAAAATAGAAGGACCGCGCCCGAAATCATCAATATCGGCGGCAGCGACGCGACGGTCTTCTCCTCGCTCGCCTCGACCTGCGGCGGCAACCCGTCGGGACCGGGCCACCCGACAATGGGTCTGCCGCCGCGCATCAGGTCCAGTTGGCGCTATCGGCAGCGTCGATGCTCAGCGTGCCGCCACTGACGAAACGCGCTTCGTCACTCAGCAGGAACAGCGCGGCGGCGGCGACATCCTCCGGCTTGACCCAGGCATAGCCCATCGGCGTAGCATCCTTGCGCGCCTCCAGATAATCGTCGCGCGCGGGGTTCTCCTTGCCGGGGACGGCCTGCCGGAACCGCTCCTCGCTCGACATCATGGGCGTGTCCACCGGCCCGGGCAGGATGACATTGACCGTCACGCCCGCCTTCGCCACTTCCAGCGCGGCTGTTTTGGCAAGGCCGATCAACCCCCATTTGGATGACACATAGGGGGAAGCTTTCGCTTCCGCATGGCGCGCATCACCTGACGCGATGATAACGACGCGCCCCCGCCGCGCCTCTCTCATGACTCCCAGAGCAGGCGAGAGGATGTTGAACGTGCCAAGCAGATTGTTGCGGATCACAGTTTCGAACACGTCGGGCGAAAGCTCGGCAATCTCTCCCTCGATGGTCAGCGCCGCATTGGCGATCAGATAATCGAGCCGCCCGAACTGTTGCTGCGCCAGTTCAACCAGTTCGCGGGCCATCGCCGGATCACCCGCGTCGCCTACCCTAATAGCGACCTCCGCTCCAGCTTCCTCGGCCAACCGCCGCGTTTCTTCAAGCTGTTCGCGTGAAGTCTTCGGATAAGGCGTTCCGTCGGGCAGCCCTTCGCAAATGTCGCACAGGACGAGATCGCATCCTTCGCGGGCAAGCGCGGTCGCGAAGGCACGCCCGATCCCCCGTCCAGCTCCGGTGATGAGCCCCACCCGGCCAGCGAGGCGCGGTGTTGTTGCAGGCAAGGGAGCGGAGGGTGGATCAGCAGGGTGGGCCATGACTGCCTCCTATGATCCGGGCGCGGACGTCGCCGACCCGCCCATATAGCGCTGAATTTCCTCACGATAGCGCTGCGCCAGCTTCATCTGCTCGGCCGGCGGAATTTGGTCGCTCAGTTCGAGGAACCAGCTGGATTCCTCCTGATACATGTGGTGCGTGACAGCGCCGCGAATATGTTCCAGCTTGTCGCGATACTCCTGGGTCATGGGCTCGAGCTTTTCCAGCAGCGCCATCTGCACCTTGGCGGCAGCCTGCTCTTCATAAGCTAAGCCCGCATGCGCCTTCTCGCCGCCGTTCATCAGCGCCGGATAGAGCACGGCCTCCTCCGCCATCGAATGGCCGGTGAGGATCAGCGCCAGTTCCTGTTGTGCATTGCGTTGTGCCTCTGCGCTGGTCGCTGATCGCGCCTGCTCGAACGCCTGCTCAATCCGGTCATGATGATCCAGCACCTGCGTCAGCCAATCGCCGGGGGTAGCGATGGTCCGGGCGTGGGCCCGCGCCGCCAGTCGCGTTTCGTCGCTCTCAGGCGGCGTGAGCGCGGCGACAATTTTGTCGAAAAAGGACATTGCAACTCTCCTTGATAGTCTTCGAACCGAAGCCGGATGCCGTTCCGCGCTATCGTCCGGAACCTTTCTGAGTGGCCGATCCGGTCGCAGAAGATCCCTGCGCCGCCGTCGGGCTGTCGGCTGCTGACACAGCTCTGCGCGTGCTCGTTTCGCCATCCGTCATGGCGCTGCCCGCCCCCTCGCCGGGCACCCCGTCCGGCACCGTGCCCGTCGTCGTGTTGCTGGGCGCGAAAGTTGAATCCCCTGAATCCGCCTGGTCGGACGGCGCACAGCCTGCCGCCGCGATCAGCAGCAGAATGGAAGCGGACAACCTCAGCATATCATCTCTCCCGATCATGCGTTGGAGAGGCAACTGCCTTCCTTCCTCAGCGTTCCGGCCAATCCTGATCGTGACAATGCTATGTTAGCGCCCCAAGGCCATGATGAGCGGTTAAGTGAAAGGATGCTTCACTTAGGTTGGTTCGGCCTAATCCCTGTTCAGGGGCCAGGGAACGCGCCTTTTCCGCGGCGAGTTGGGTCGCTCTTAACCAAGGAGATGATCATGGCGCAGAAAGGCGCAGGCGGAAATCCTGGGGCGATCACCGCCAAGGGCGGCGACGGCGCGAGAGGCAGCACCGGCACAGGCCGAGGTGGAGGTAATAATGCCCGGGGGAAACAAGCCGCATCCAAAAAGAACGACAAGGATGACGAGCAGGACCGGGCGGCTGACTAGCTGCTGGGTTGGCGCTCCTTGGCAGCAAGTTTAACCAGGACGTTGGATATGAGTGATCGCAATGCATTTCTGCACGGGCAGACAGCTCCAATCGGAGATGACGCCGGACCGCCCGAGCAAGGCTGGCGCGGAGAACGGGCAGCGGATGAGCCCTCGGAGGAAGGGGCACAGCGTCGGCATATTCCAGGGGTCTCGGCCGAAGTCGAGGAAGTGTCAGGAATCGCCTACGCCGAGGCCAAGGGGTTAGGATCCCCTGCCGACACCGAACCTCAAGCGGACGACAACAGCCATGTAAAGGATGACCACAGCGACGCAGCCTCTCCCGATGGCGTGAACGACCTCAGCATGGCCGCCGACAGGCCCGGTGGCGAAAGCGCGGGCGCGCCCTATCCGCACGGCAACAGGAAGCCTCGTAATGATCCGGGATCGGTGATGGGGCATGGCGGACAGACCGAGATCAATTATCATGGCACGGGGCACTTGGGAGACACCAAGGTCGGCGACGACAANAACCGCAACGGCGTAGCTGAGCACGAGGATTGAAGAACGTCCGCTCCTTGCCGGGAGGGCGCAGTGANCCACATGTCGTGATCCTGGGAGGGGGCTTCGCGGGGCTCGCCTGCGCCCGGGAGTTGGGCGGGACGCCCATCCGCGTCACGGTCGTTGACCGCAACAATTATCATCTTTTCGTCCCTTTGCTCTATCAAGTGGCGACCGCCGCCCTCTCGCCCGCCGACATCGCTCAACCGATCCGGCGCATTCTGCACCGTCACGACAACATAGAGGTCGTGCTGGGGGAAGCATGCGATATCGATGCCCATGCGCAGCGGCTGCTATTGGCGGACGGCTCTTCCATCCACTTCGACCGCCTCGTGGTGGCGACTGGCAGCCGCTACAATTATTNCGGGAATCCCGAATGGGAAACTCTGGCTCCGGGATTGCGGACGATCGAGGATGCCCGCCTGCTGCGAAGTCGCATCCTGCGCGCCTTCGAACTCGCCGAACGGGAAATAGACGCCTCCCGGCGCGCCGAGTTGATGGCGATCGTCGTCGTCGGTGCAGGTCCGACGGGCGTCGAGATGGCAGGCGCCATTGCGGAACTGGCCCATTACACATTGGCACGGGATTTCCGCCATGTTGACCCAGCGAGTGCGAACATCCTGCTGGTTGAAGCGGGTGATCGCATCCTTGCAAGCTTCCCTGAAGANCTGGCCAAGTACGCGATGAGACGTCTCGAACGGCTAGGCGTTGAAATCGCCACGGGCCAAAGCGTAAGTTCGCTGGACGGCAACACAGTGGTCATCGGCGACAGGAAGCTGCGCGCCGGGACGGTGATCTGGGCCGCGGGCATCCGTGCTTCGCCTGCGACCTCCTGGCTTAATGCCGAGTGCGATCCTGGCGGGCGGGTTCGGGTGCAGCCCGATTTCTCGGTGCCCGGTTGCCCCCATATTTATGTGCTGGGTGACAGTGCCTCAATAGTCGATGAACAAAGCGGTCGCCCGCTACCCGCACTGGCTCAGGTGGCGCAGCAGCAGGGGCGGCACCTCGGCCGATCGTTGGCGCGTTCGCTCACTGGCAGCCCCCCGCTTTCCGCCTTTCGCTTTCGCGATCGGGGGAACACCGCGATCATCGGGCGCAACGCCGCGATATTCGATTTCGGATCGCATCGGCTGAAAGGTTGGCTGGCGTGGCTGCTATGGGCGATCGTCCACGTCTATCTGCTGGTTGGCTTCGAAAAGCGGCTGCTGGTCAGCATCCAATGGCTGTGGCGCTACTTTACTTACCAACGGGGAGCGCGCCTCATCATGCAGCCGGGCTCCCCTATGCNAACCGGGGTGCCAAAATCTCGTCACAAAGGAAACTCTGCCATGGCACAGGATAAAATCGCCGACATGAAGCCGGGGGACGTGGCTCCTCCTGACACTGAAGGAACTGGCGAAAATCTCTGCCCTCACTGTAGCGGCAGCGGCCGCGTTGATGGAGAGCCTTGCGCCCATTGCGAGGGCACGGGCCGGGTGATTGCTGGGGTAGGCGGCGCCTGAACTTCGTCCGCCTGGGACAAGACCGTCCGCCGTTCACAGATCGCCTTGAGAGCACAGCGCTGATGCCTTCTTCGTCAACGCGATCGCGCGATAAAACCCTGTTCATCAGACATCATAGCCAAGCCTCACCCAGGTTAATGATGATGAGTTGGTTTAACGGAACCTTTCCCTATCCATTCATTTACACGTTTGCTGAGGCCTAAAGACATAGACTAGGAAATCAGATCATGTCGTGGGTAGGTGCAATTTCCATTATCGTCCTGATTGCCGCAATGTTGATCGGACTTATCGTTCATCTCAGGCGGACCGGAAAGATCAATAATCAAACGGCCGCCATCCTTGGCATCCTTGTCATTATCGCGGGCTTTATAACCTATCTTTACCCCTCAGCGCTGACGGCCACACAGGAAGATACGCCCGAAACCCGGCAACCGGGGGCGCGGTAACAACTTGGGCCAGTCATCTCTTCCCGAGGCGCGCGGCCCCGTTACCGCGACGCTGGTCATCGGAGTGGGCCTGAGCGGCTTCTTCGACGGCATATTGTTGCACCAGATTCTTCAGTGGCATCATCTGCTCAGCCTGGTCCAGGATGAGCGGCTTCGCGACCTGACAAACCAGATCCTCGCCGACGGCATATTCCACATTTTGATGTATGCGGTGGTGGTGGTTGGCCTCTGGCTGCTGTGGCGACGAAGATCGGCTCTGCGCCATCACGGCGCCCGTGCCGTCGCAGGCGGCGCGCTGNTCGGCTTCGGGCTGTGGAATATCATCGATATAGGTCTTTTCCATTGGGTGCTTGAGATTCATCACGTCAGGGTAGGCGTACCTAATTCCATGACTTACGACCTGCTCTGGCTCGGCGTGCTGGGCATCGTCCCGGTGCTGACAGGGTGGTGGCTGGTGCGAGAAGCTGGAGCAAGTGGACCGGGTGACGGCCGTCCGGCCGCAGCAACTCTTTTGTTTCTGGTTCTGAGCGGCGCCATTCTGGCAGCGCGCCCACAGCCGGGCTCCGACAGTTCGCTCATCATATTCAGACCCGATATCCCCTTGGCTGCGGCCTATAACGCGGTCCTTGCGGCAAATGGCCGCATCAGCTTGGTCGACGGTAGGAGAGGCATCATGATCGCGGCAGTCCCGGATGACGCGAGAAGCACGCTTTACCGATCGGGCGCTCTCTTCATCACCAGATCACCTGCTTTGGCGGGATGTGCGGCGGCCATACGATAGGACAGCGTCGGCCCTGCTTGCTCCTAGTGGCCGCCACCTCCACCCGACTGAACTCCACCGAAAGGATCTTGCCACCTTGCATGGATAAAGCCGGTCAACACGGCTTCACACGGCCGAGATGAACGGCGCCGATCACACCGGGTAAATTCAGCGGCCGCTTGGCACTGCAACGCCGTTGACCCGTAGGCTGACCAACAGTTAGTTGACAGCTTCAAAAATCCATACTCACATATGATGGAAGAGCATGATTATTCTTATGCAAAATATTTATTATAAATAGAATTTTATGTAAATGGTGTAAATCTGTTAGAATACNCCATATATTTTAAGGTTATATTATTGACCAATGGTTGTGACTTGCTATAAATAACTTCACTGATCTATCTTAACATAGTATATGAGGAACAGCATACAAGTTGAAGGGTTATCCCCAGCCCGACGCGTTCTCCCATGACGCGCAACTGCTGGAGTTACCATGAAGGAGTTTGAACAGCCTCAGGCAGCGGCCATCGTTGGTGCTGCCCATGTTCGGGCGCTCGCCATATTGGAGCGCAGCGTCTATCGCGGTCCGCATTTCTTCAGCAACCGGCCCATGATCAGGATCCAGGTCGATCTGGGCACGCTGGAGCAATGGCCCAGCGTCCGCTTGCCGCTGTTCACCGATCATCTCTTGACCTTGCTACCCGGCCTTGCTGCCCATGGTTGCAGCTATCAGGCTCCCGGTGGCCTTGTTCGCCGCCTACAATCGGGAACATGGCTCGGCCACGTCATCGAACATGTTGCACTTGAATTGCAGTGCCTCGCCGGCAGCCGGGTGACACGCGGCAAGACGCGTTCGGTTCGGGGACGGCCTGGCGTTTACAATATCCTATATGCCTATCAGGATGAAGAAACCGGCATCGCCGCAGGCGCCTTCGCCATCGCGCTTGTCCTTTCACTCGTGCCGGAAGGCCTGCGCAGGATCGAAGGCGCNCGCCGGCTGGGCGANCTCCCTCCGGACCCTCAGAATGTCGCGGCAATGGTCGAAACGCTGCGCGCCATGCTCCGGCGCAATGGCCTCGGGCCCACCACCGCCGCTTTGGTACAGGCCGCCGAACGGCGGGGCATCCCCGTCATGCGCCTTAACGACCAGAGTCTCATCCAACTGGGTCTCGGCAGCCGGCAGAAGCGGATCAGGGCGAGCATCACCGCTGACACATCGCAGATCGCGGTGGACATCGCAGGCGACAAGGATCTCACCAAGCGGCTGCTCGACGAAGCGGCTTTGCCAGTTCCGCGCGGCGGCGTGTTCCGCGATGCCGAAGCAGCCCTCGCCGAAACGAAGCGGCTGGGCTGGCCGCTCGTCATCAAGCCCCTCGATGCCAATCACGGTCGGGGGGTTACCACCGGCATCTGTGATGAAGCCGCGTTCCGCGCCGCGTTCGATCATGCGATGCGGCATGGACGGCGCGTTATCGTAGAGCAACAGCTGCCCGGCCACGATCACCGCATACTCGTGATCGGCGGAAAGGTCGCCGCCGTTGCCGAACGCCTCCACGCCCATGTGGTAGGCGACGGCCGCAGCACGATCGCGGAGCTGATCGACCGGGTGAACCAGGATCCCCGGCGCGGCACGGGTCACGAAAATATGCTCACCCGCATCGTTCCGGACGCCGCCATGGCCGCACTGCTGGCGCGGACAGGCTGCGACCTCTCCACCGTCCCAGCGCCGGGTCAGTCGGTTCAATTGCGCGATACCGCCAATCTCTCGACGGGCGGCACCGCCGTCGATCGCACCGGCGACATTCATCCACTCAACCGCCTCATCGCCGAGCAAGCCGCCGCCGCGATCAGCCTTGACGTCTGCGGAATCGACTTTCTTTCGCCCGACATCACACGCCCGGTCAGCGAGACCGGCGGCGGCATCGTCGAGGTGAATGCAGCGCCAGGCTTCCGCATGCATCTCGACCCGTCATCCGGGCAGCCCCGCGACGTGGCTGAACCCGTCATCGACGCTTTGTTCCCGCGCGGCCGCCGTAGCCGTATCCCGATCTTCGCCATCACCGGGACCAACGGCAAATCGACCACCGTCCGCATGGTCGAGCGTATCCTGAGCAATCACGGCCTCAATGTCGGTATGACGACGACCTCCGGTATTTATGTCGGTGGCCAACTCCTCAAAGCCGTCGATGCCAGCGGCCCCCGCAGCGCCCGTTCGGTCCTGCGCAACCCCACGGTGGATGCCGCCGTGCTCGAAACCGCGCGCGGCGGCATATTGCGCGAAGGGCTTGGTTTCGACGGAGCGGACGTGGGCGCGGTGCTCAACGTCACCCCCGATCATCTTGGACTCAAGGGGATCGACACGCTGGAGGATCTGGCGAACGTCAAGGCCGTGGTCGTCGAAAGCGTTGCCCGGCGTGGCCACTCCGTCCTCAACGCCGATGATCCCATGTGCGTGCGGNTCGCCCGCCACGCGCGCGGTACCATCGTCTGGTTTTCGTTGCAGGGCGGCGATCACATGCCGGAATTGTTAAGAAGGCATATTGAGGACGGGGGCACGGCCATCGTTCGGGAGCGGGGCCCTGACGGCGGCATGCTCGTCATCCACCACTCGGGCGAGCGGATCGAGCTCATGTCGGCCGCCGCCATTCCCGCCACGCTGGGTGGCTTAGCCNACTTCAACATAGCGAACGCCCTCGCCGCCGCCGCCATGTGTTTCGTCCATGAGATTCCGATCGACACCATCCGTGAGAGTCTCGTTCATTTCACTAATTCCTTCACGGATTCACCCGGCCGCCTCAACATCCGTGACGCCCACGAGCGCCGCTTCATCGTCGACTACGCCCATAATCCAGCCGGCCTCGCCGCTCTCGGCCAGGTCATCGACGCCCTTCGTGGTCGTCACCGACGGGTCGTCGGCATGGTCAGCATCCCCGGCGATCGGCGAGACAGCGACATCATCGAAATGGGAAGCCTGGCGGCCGGCATATTCGACGAGATCATTTTCCGCGAAGCACCGGACGGACGGGGCCGTCCACCCGGAGAAACCAACGGCCTGATGTCCGAAGGCGCCTTGAGAGCCGGTGCGTCGCCCGACCGCATTCACCGCATTGTCGATGAGCTTGAGGCCGTTGAGGCAACGCTGAGCCTCGGGCAGCCAGGCGATCTCCTCGTCATTCTGCCGACATCGGTTGAACAGGTGTGGCAACAGGTGCTGGACCATACGCCCGAACATAACCCGGTGGAGCCTGTTCGGATCGCCGCCCATGCCTGAAGCAGCTTGGGCCATCATCGTCCATGGCGGCGCGAAAACCATCAAGGACGTTTTACACCAGCAAAATCGCGATGGCTGCCTCGCCGCCGCCGAAGCCGGAGCCGCCATCCTGCGCGACGGTGGCAGCGCTCTGGCGGCCGCGGAAGNAGCGTTGNGCGTGCTCGAGGACAATCCGCTGTTCAACGCCGGCTTCGGCTCGGTGCTCAACGCTGACGGCGAAGTGGAGATGGACGCCGCAATCATGAACGGTTCGGACCTCGCCATCGGAGCGGTGGCAGGCGTCAGGCGGGTTCGCAATCCTATCAGCCTAGCTGCCGCCGTGCTCCCCGCAAAGCCGGTTCTCCTGGCCGGAGAAGGCGCGGAACGGTTCGCCGCCGAACAGGGAATGACCCTTTGCGACCCGCGCGACATGATCGCAAGGGAGCAACTGGCTTCTGAATATACCAAGGCTCACGACACGGTCGGCTGCGTCGCGCTCGATATGCAAGGCCATATCGCAGCCGCTACGTCGACTGGCGGGCTTCCAGGCAAGCATCCCGGGCGGATCGGCGACTCCCCGATCCCCGGTAGCGGCCTTTATGCCGACGACAGGCTCGGGGGCGTCGCTTTTTCCGGAGACGGCGAAAGCATCCTGCGATCGATGCTGGCCGCCCATGTGATGCACGCCTTAGCCTCCAGTTCGGCAGACGTTGCGGTACAGGCGGCAATATCCCCGCTCCAGCGCGTGGGCGGTGAAGCCGGTGCGATTGCCATAGACGCCGCCGGGCGCTTTGGCGTCACTCACAACAGCGACCATTTCGCCATCGCCCTACACCGTAGCAGCTGGAGCGAAGGCAAAGGCGCAATCCATCGCAATGAAGTGGGGATGTATCTCGATGAATGATCGCCCAGGACCGCTCATCATCATCGGCGGCCGAGAGGACAAGGAAGGCGAAAAGCTCATCCTCAGGCAGGTCGCCGAGCGGCTAAAGGACGGAAAGCTGGTCATCGCCACCGTCGCCAGTCACCAGCCCGACGGCTATTTCGAAGCCTATGTGAAGGCGTTCGGCGACCTCGGCCTCACCAATCTTGTCGAACTTTATGTGCATGAACGAGGCGAGACGCTGGAGGCGAAAGCCGCCGACATATTGAACGATGCCGCGGGCATCTTTTTCACTGGCGGCGATCAACTGCGCATATCGAGCCAGATCGGCGACACCCCGATCGAAAAGATGGTCCGCCGCATCCACCTGCGCGGTGGTGTTGTGGCAGGCACCTCAGCAGGCGCCTCCGTCATGAGCGAAACTATGCTGGTGAGGGGGTCGAGCCAGGAATCTCACCGGATCGGCGATCTTCATATGGCACCCGGCCTTGGTCTGATCCGGGATGTCATCATCGACCAGCACTTCGCCGAACGCGGCCGGATCGGTCGCCTCCTCGGCGCAATTGCTCAAAATCCTCGCGTCTTGGGCATAGGTATCGACGAGGACACAGCCATCATTTTCGACGGGGAGAGCTTTCGGGTTCACGGGTCGGGGGCCGTCTATGTCGTCGATGGGGCTGGCATCACCCACTCCAACATCGCCGAAGCGAGCCCGGAACGCACCCTATCGATCCACGATGTGCGATTGCATGGCCTCAGTGATGGAGACGGTTATGATATAGGGAAGCGGGTTCCAGTGCCAGCCAAGGAGACATTTGAGGAGAAGACATAGAGGAACCTTGAAAGTCGAGCGCAGTAAGAGAACAANGGGCGTACCCTCAGAAGGAAACCTTTTTAGAACCATCCGCTTTTATCATTCGTCTTCTACCTTTCTGAACGACAAACGATCAGCACTGTGTTCCTACCCCTTCGCCGCCGAAGCTGCCATGAAGCATCGCGA
>JGI24739J22299_10000525_pt1 | contig 13656 bp, 12 predicted proteins | sample KBSCornC5_FD_22299 | JGI IMG/M metagenome (IMG submission 22299)
TTCCTTCTTGCTGCCGCCGGTCAGATGATGGACGCCGCCCAAGCTCAGCATTTGCGAGCCGTATTCGGCGGTCGTGACATGGCCGACGATTTCGCCCTGGCAGCGCACGTTCGATTGCTCCGGCCCGAGAAAGCGGTCGGTGTCGATTTTCACCTTGAAGCTGCAATAGCTGAAAATGCCTTCGGTGACGACGGTGATCATGTCGACGTCGTCGAGCTTCGAGGCCACGATGAACGGCGCGGGCTTGTAGTCGGGATAGGTCGAGGAGGCGCCGACGCCTGTCACGAACAGCGCCTGTTCCACTTGGGCGGAATCGTGGGCTTCGGACGATGCGCCGAACGCGACGGTGGCATTCGTACTACTTTCGCCACTGTCGGACGAAGCGGCGGCACGCGATAGAAACACCACCGGGTCGACGCGAATCAGCCGCCCCTGCGCATTCGCATAGCGGTCGCATGCACCGGTGCGGCCCTCCGATATCTGACACAGCACCGGGCAGGCATTGCATTCGATCTTGTTCGACGCCATTCGCTCGCTGCGCGGCGCCGCCTTCTCGAGCACGGTCGGACCCGGCGTCGAAGCGGTTTCGCCGTCGACGCGTTCCGCACCGAAATCGACCTTCGTATGTTCTGTCATGGTGGGGTTCCCATACGACGACATTACAATCGGTCCCGCTCCGGCTGACGAATAGCCCTTGTTTCAAGGCACTTTCGCGTGATCCGCCTATTTCCGTGTTGCGGTCACTCACCGTTCGTGTAGTATCCGCTACACCAAACTTGCTTGAAATCTACTCGATCAAAATAGACTGCGCAATGAGTTTCCCGGCGGTCGCGGCAATGGTGCGACGCGGCATGGTCGCGTGAATCACCATTCAATCCGCGCCGAAGCACACGATCGCGCAGTGCATTCCGCAACGCGTGATGCGGGCTGTATGATGAAGGCGCGCCCAGGCGTCAGCCGTTGCGGCGCAGGTCGTTCAACCGACGCTAACAAAGAGATTCAAGACCGCCATGAGTCCCATTGCCGTCCGCAAGCCGGGCGCTACCGGCATCCGCGCGAAACAGGCGCAGGACACCCGCGCCAAGATTCTGAAAGCGGCGATCAAGGTCTTCGCGAAACAGGGGTATGCAAGCGGCCGCGTGGAAAGTATCTCGAAGGCCGCGCGTTCGCACGACCGCATGATCTACTACTACTTCGGCAGCAAGGAACAGTTGTTCGTCGAAGTACTGGAAACGATCTACACCCAGTTCAACGAGGCCGAGAGCAAGCTCGATCTCGATCTTGACGATCCCGTGCATGGTCTTGAGCAGATGGTCGAATTCGTCTGGCAGTACTACCTCGATCATCCCGAGTTCGTCACGCTGCTTTCCAGCGAAAATCTGCATCAAGGCAAGCATGCGAGGAAATCGTCGAAGCTCAAGGAGATTTCCGGCTATGCGATTTCGGTGGTGCAAAAGGTATTGGATGCGGGCAAGGCGCAAAACGTGTTTCGCGCCGACGTGAAGGCACGCGATGTTTATCTGACGATTGCATCGCTCGGCTATTTCTATAACGCCAATCAGTACACGCTGGGCGCGTTTCTCGGTGAGCCGCTAATGGATAAAGCGGCGCTCGCGCATTGGCGCGAGGTAATGAAGGATACGGTGTTGCGCGCGGTGCGTTTGCAGTTGCCGAGTGAGGTGGCGGCGGTGAGTGTGAGCGAAAGCGGCGCGGCGTGAAAAAACGCGCGCTGTGTTGCCGGCGCGCGTTTCTTTATCGCATGACGGCAAGCAACAGCGCTACGGATTCGCCGCCGCATCCTCTTCCCGAAACAGCTTGTCCGCAAGATGAAACGCCGAATTGGCCGCCGGCACGCCGCAATAAATCGCCGTTTGCAGCAGTACTTCCTTGATCTGCTCGCGCGTCACGCCGTTGTTTTTCGCGGCGCGAAAATGCAACGCAAGCTCCTCGCTGCGATTGAGCGCAACCATCATTGCGATGGTCAACAGGCTGCGCGTATGACGCGGCAAACCATCACGCGTCCAGATTTCGCCCCACGCATAGCGGGTAATCAGGTTCTGGAATTCTTCCGTCAATTCAGTGCGGTTCGCGAGCGAGCGATCGACGTGCGCGTTGCCGAGCACCGCGCGGCGCACCCCCATGCCCGCTTCGTAACGATCTTCATCGTTCATTTCGGCTCCGTCAGGAAGTCGAGCACGGTCTTCGTGAAAGACTCGGATTTTTCGATGTTGGAAATATGCGCGGCGTCCAGTTCNACGTAGCGCGCGCCGGGCAACGCCTGCGCCAGTTCGCGCCCTTGCTCCGGCAACGTGGCCACGTCGTGCGTGCCGCTGATCACCAGCGCCGGCACCTTGGTGCCGGGCACTTCAGGGCGTAGATCGGTGGCGTCGATGGCCTCGCAATTCAATGCGTAGCCTTCCTTGTCGATATGCACGAACACGTCGCGGATCATCGCGAACACCACCGGTTCCCGTTCGATGAACTCGGCGGTGAACCAGCGCGGCAAGACCGCCTCGGCCAGCGCGACCATGCCTTCGCCGCGAGCCCTCGCGGCGCGCGGCGCCCACACTTCCGGCGAGCCGATGCGCGCGGCCGTGTTGGACAGCACCACGCGCTCGAGCCGGTCCGCGTGACGCGCGGCCAACGCGACGCCGGTCAGGCCGCCCATCGATATGCCGCAGAAATTCGCGCGGGCGATCTTCAGCGTATCCATCAGGCCGAGCACATCGCCGGCCAGCAGGTCGATCGTGTACGGACCTTTCGGCGCTTCCGAATGACCGTGGCCGCGCGTGTCGTAGCGCAGCACGCGAAAGTGTTTCGACAGCGGCTCGACTTGCGGCGTCCACATCGACAGATCGCTGCCGAGCGAATTCGACAAGATGATCCACGGCGCGTTGCCGTGACGGTCGCCGTCGATTCGATAATGAAGCTCGGTTCCGTTGACTGCGGCGTAAGGCATGCCGGTTACTCCCTGGAAGTGGCGCGTGTCGCGCGCGCGGTATGAAGCGCCAGCGCGGCATCCACGTAAGCGTGGGCCTGGCCGACGTATTGAGCGGGATCGAGCAGTTGCCGCAAGCGCTCGATCGAAAGATGTTCGGTGACGGCGGTCTCGGACGAAAGCACGTCGAAGAGCGTCTTGCCTTCGGCGATGGCCGTCTTCGACGCGCGCTCGACCAGACGATGCGCGTCGAGCCGGCCGATGCTGTCGCCGAGCGCGAGCATCACCGCCTCGCCGAGAATCAGGCCGTGCGTGACGTCGAGATTCGCGGCAAGGCGCGGCACGTTCACGTTCAGGCCCGCGGCGATCTGTTCGATGTTGGCGAGCGCGCCGCCAGCCAGCCGCGCCAAATCGGGCAGCGCGTCCCATTCGGCTTGCCAGCCGCCGAGCGCGCGCTCGTGCTCCTGCACCATGCCGGCGAACACCGTGGCGACCAGCCCCGGCGCGCGCGTGGCGGCGGTCAGCACGGCGGCGCAGCCGACCGGATTGCGCTTGTGCGGCATGGTCGACGAACCGCCCTTGCCGGCCGCGGCGGGCTCGGCCAATTCGTCGACTTCGGTTTGCATCTGCAAGGAAATATCGCGCGCGATCTTGCCGAGCGTGCCGATCAGCATGCCGAATAGCGACGCCGTGTCCGCCATGCGATCGCGTTGCGTATGCCACGGCAAGGCCGGCGCCGCGAGGTCGAGTTCTCGCGCCAGCGACTGCGTGACCTGCGGCGCGGCATCGCGCAGACTCGCGAGCGTGCCCGCCGCGCCGCCGAATTGCAGCACCAGCACGCGCTCGCGCAACGCATCGAGCCGTTCGCGGTGACGCAACAGCGCGTCGAGCCATTGCGCGAATTTCAGGCCGAGCGTGATCGGCAGCGCTTGCTGTAACCAGGTGCGGCCGATCATCGGCGTCGCGCGATGCGTGGCCGCGAGTTTCGCCACGGCCTCGCAGGTGGCTTGCAGGCCGGCGTCGAGCAGATCGAAGGTGTCGCGCAGTTGCAGCACCGTTGCCGTGTCGATGATGTCCTGGCTCGTCGCGCCCCAATGGACGTACTTCGACGCTTCGGCGTCGGCCGCCTTCACGCGCGCGGTGAGTTGCTTGACGAGCGGAATCGCAAGGTTGCCGCCGAGCGCGGCGTCGCGCGCAAGGGTTCCGGCGTCGAGCTGGTCGGCGTGGCAGGCGGCTTCGATCGCCGCGACCGCGCGATGAGGAATCACCTGATGCGCCGCCGAAGCGCGCGCGAGCGCCGCTTCCACGTCGAGCATCCGTTGCAGCGTGGCGCGCGGCGACCAGACATCGTTCATCGGCTGGGTGCCGCAAAGAAGGCCGGTCAGACGGGCGCTGGAGTCGAGCATGATGGCGTCGATGATCGAGGATCGAAAGTGAAGGTTGCGCCGCGGCGTGCGCGGCGCTTCTGACGATAAGCGCCTGACGCTGCCCGCCGCTTCCTATCGTACAGACAGCGGACAGCGTAACGCACGCTGCGTTGCGGCGTATTGTGCGCCTCGCGGCGGGTTAAGCCGCGCGAGCCGTCTGCGTGCCGTCGATCAGCGGCACGCCGGTGAGCTTGTGCAGCGCATCGAAGTCGATATCCGAGAAGATCTCGCGCACCACGAGGCCTTGCGCGGTGACGTCGATCATCGCGAGGTCGGTATAAATGCGGTTGACGCAGCCCACGCCCGTCACCGGGTACGTGCATTCGGCGGCGATCTTGCTTTCGCCCTGCTTGGTCAGGTGTTCCATCATCACGTAGACCTGCTTCGCGCCGATCGCCAGATCCATCGCGCCGCCCACAGCCGGAATGGCATCGGGCGCGCCGGTATGCCAGTTCGCCAGATCACCCTTCGCGGAGACCTGGAACGCACCGAGCACGCAGAAGTCCAGATGGCCGCCGCGCATCATCGCGAACGAATCCGCGTGGTGGAAGTAAGCGCCGCCCGTGAGCAGCGTGACGTGCTGCTTGCCGGCGTTGATCAGTTCGTCGTCTTCCTCGCCTTTCGCGGGCGCGGGGCCCATGCCGAGCAAGCCGTTTTCGCTGTGCAGGAAGATTTCCTTGTCGGCGGCGAGGTGGTTCGCCACCAGCGTCGGCACGCCGATGCCGAGGTTCACGTAGGCGCCTTCGGGAATATCCAGCGCAACGCGCCTGGCCATTTCATCGCGGGTCAGTTTTTTCATGTCGGTCTCCGGGTCAGGCGGCGGTGGCTGCGGATTGATGCGCCGCTTGCGGCACTTCGATCACGCGCTGCACGAAAATGCCGGGCGTGACGATCGCTTCGGGATCGAGCGCGCCGAGCGGCACCACGGCCGTCACCTGCGCGATCGCGGTTTTAGCCGCGCTTGCCATGATCGGCCCGAAATTGCGCGCCGTCTTGCGATAGACGAGGTTGCCCCAGCGATCGCCCTTATACGCCTTGATCAACGCGAAGTCCGCATGGAGCGGCGCTTCCAGCACGTAGTGCTTGCCGTCGATCAAGCGGGTTTCCTTGCCTTCGGCGAGCTTCGTGCCGTAACCGGTGGGCGTGAAGAATCCGCCGATGCCCGCGCCCGCCGCGCGGATGCGCTCCGCGAGATTGCCTTGCGGCACCAGTTCGAGTTCGATTTCGCCGGCGCGGTAGAGCGCGTCGAATACATACGAATCGGTTTGGCGCGGGAACGAGCAGATGATCTTGCGCACGCGCTTCGCCTTGAGCAGCGCCGCGAGGCCGATGTCGCCGTTGCCCGCGTTGTTGTTGACGATGGTGAGTTCGCGCGCGCCTTGCTCGATGAGCGCGTCGATCAGTTCCGACGGCATGCCGGCCGTGCCGAAGCCGCCGATCATGACGGTGGCGCCGTCGTGGACATCGGCGACCGCCGCTTGAAGTGACTCGAAAATCTTGTTGATCATGTCGAATTCCTGTTGGGGCGCTGCGCGCCGTCGGGCTGGCTGTCCTCGCGGACAGCGCTTCTCGCGGCAACGGTCTCCGGCCTGGGCTCGCGGCGGCATCGCCGGTTGAAGATACGGCGCGCGCCTTCGGTTTATTCGCTGCCGATTTGTTCGTTATATGAACGCCGATTCGTTTAGCGAACGCTCTGGCGATTATGGTTGCGCCGTGGGCGCGTTGTCAAGGCGGGGGCTTTCCCTTAATCATAGGTTCTCGTATTCGGCGTTGCGGTGGTGTTGTTCCCACTATCGCAAGTGCGCATGGTTGGGCTACCCTCTATTCGCCTATTCAATAGCCCCGATTCAATAGCCCCGATTCAATAGCCGATGCGTCCCGCGTCTCGCGGACAAACCCAGCATGTCAGACACCGCCCTGGATCTGAACCTGATCCCCTACCTGGTCGCCATGGAAGACACGCGCAACGTCAGCCGCGCCGCCGAGCAACTCGGCGTGAGCCAGCCGCGCGTGAGCACCGCCTTGGGACGCCTGCGCGAATACTTCGACGACCCGCTGTTCGTGCGCACCTCGAAAGGCATGGAGCCCACGCCGCGCGCGCTCGCCATTCTCCCGGCCGCACGCGACGCGCTGCTGCGCATCGAGAAAGGCATGCTCGATGTGCAGGAGTTCCACCCCGCCACCAGCACGCACACCTTTTCGATCGCGCTCTCCGATGTCGGCGAAATCGTTTTTCTGCCGCGCCTGCTGCAACTCTTCGCCGCACGCGCGCCTCACGCGAATCTGCGCTCGGTCTCGCTGTCGCCGTCGCAAGTGGAACGCGGGCTCGAATCGGGCGACGTCGATCTCGCGGTCGGTTATTTCCCCGACCTGTCGGGCAATAACTTCTTCCAGCAACGGCTCTTCACGCACCGCTTCATCTGCCTGATGCGCACCGGCCATCCGCTTTCCGGCGCGCCGCTCACGCTGCCTCAATACGTGGCCTCGGGTCACGCGGTCGTGCGCGCCGAAGGACGCAGCCAGGAAGTGCTCGAACAATTCCTGGCGAAGAAACGCATCAAGCGCCGCGCGGTGCTCGAAACACCGCATTTCATGAGCTTGCCGTTCATCCTCGCGCGCACCGATCTGCTCGCGACGGTGCCGCACGCGATCGGCTTCGCGTATGTGTCCGAGCATGCGTCGATCACGCTGGTCGAGCCGCCGCTGCCGTTGCCGCGCTTCGATCTGCGCCAGCACTGGCATCGCAAGTTTCATAACGATCCGCGCGGGACCTGGCTGCGCGGCGTGGTCGCGGAACTCTTCAACGACGCTCTGGACGAGTGGCCGAAGTAAGGGGCCAAACTAAGCGCCCCGACAGCGACAGGGGAGATCGTCACGATTCGTCGCAAAACATGGAACAATGACCGCACACAACGAACCCGCGCGCTACGCATGACGTCGACGCGCGATCCAGAGGAGCGCCGCATGACCAGCAGCAAGACAAAGAAAATCAAACCCGCGGCCGCCACGGGCCGCCCAAGCCGCGAGGAAGCCGAAGCAGCGGTTCGTGTGCTGCTGCGTTGGGCCGGCGACGATCCCGAGCGCGAAGGCCTGCTCGACACGCCGGGGCGCGTGGTGCGCGCTTACGAGGAGTTCTTCGCGGGCTACCAGGTCGACCCGCGCGAGATTCTCGCGCGCACCTTCTCCGAGGTGGACGGCTACGACGAAATGATCGTGCTGAAAGACATCCGCTTCGAAAGCTATTGCGAACATCACATGGTGCCGATCATCGGGCGCGCGCACGTCGCGTATCTGCCCGTGCATCGGGTGGTCGGCATCTCGAAGCTGGCGCGTCTCGTCGATGCGTTCGCCAAGCGTCTGCAGATCCAGGAAAAGATGACGGTGCAGATCGCCGATACGCTGAACGACGTGCTGCAACCGGCAGGCGTCGGCGTGATTCTCGAAGCCGCGCATCAATGCATGTCCACGCGCGGCGTGCACAAGGCCGGCGTCACGATGGTCACCTCGCGCATGATCGGCACGTTCCGCACCGATCCGTCGACGCGTCGCGAGTTTCTGGCGATCGTCGGCAACCCGGGCGTGGTGGCGGTCGCCAATACGTAAGCAAGCTGAAGCCTTACGCCGCGCCGCGCACGGTACGCATCTGCCCGAACGTCGCGAGCAACACCGCCCCGAGCACGCAAGCCACGCCCGTCAACTGCGCCGCGCTGACCGCCTCGCCCAGCACGAGCGCGGCCAGCGCCACGGTGCTCACGGGCACCAGCGCGGTCATCAGTCCGGCTTCCGCGCCGCTGATACGCGCCGCGCCCGCATACCAGAGCATGAAGCCCGCCACCGTCGGCACCAGCGCGTAATACAGCACGCCGACCAGCGCGCTCACGTCGACGGGCACGTTCCACGGCTGCTCGAACAAGGCCGGCACGATCGACACCGCGAAACCGATGCCGCACATCAACGCCGACAGCGGCAGCGGCGCGACAGGCGCGCGCAGTTTGCGATTGAGCAGAATGAACAGCGCCTCGCAGACGATCGCCGCGAACACGAGCGCGTTGCCGGCGAGCGATCGGGCCGCATGCGGCGCGGTGAAATCGTCGAGCCGCACGGTGCACACCAGCACGCCGGCCGTGGCGAGAACGATCGCGCCGATCAACGCGGGCGCGGGACGCTCGCCGAGCGCGAGCATCGCCACCAGCGCGGACACGGCGGGCAAGGTGCCGGCAATCACGCCGGCATCGGCGGCGGAGGCGAGCTTCATCCCGCTGATGAGCAACACCGTATAGCCGACGCTGCCCGCGCCCGCCTGGGCGATCACGAGCAAGGTGTCGCGTCGATCGAGACGCGGCCAGCGCACGCCGCGCCAACGCATCGCCAGCACGAACAACGGGAACGCGATCGCGAAGCGCAACGCGGTCGCGCTGAAGGGCGGCAATCCGGCCGCGATCGACTTGCTGACCACGACGGTGCTGCCGACGCCGAGCATGGCCAGCGCGCAAAACAGGTATCCGGCGTAACGCGCATTCATGGTGCTGTCCTTATTCGATGGAACGAGCACGCAGATTAAGCACGCGCGGACGCCGGGTCTTGAACGAAATTGCAGCGCATCCGCAGGTGACGCCGCGCGCTGGCCGGCCGCGAGATCCATCGAGTATCCTGAGCGGCATACGACTTCAGCGGACACGCGAACGAATGCAAGAACGGGCGAACTCAAGGGTCTGCAAGCCGGCCGCTCCGAAACACCTGCCGTCCAGCGACCGCCCAGGCCCCCGCCGCGCGTGCGCTCATTCGCCGGAACGGGAGCGCCTCAATTGATAGAGATTCCGTCCACGGCGGTTTCCACGTGGGGCGGCGCGGCCGTGTTTCTCAACGTGCTGTTGACGCGCCTCGGCGTGCCGATCCCCGCAGTGCCGATGCTGCTGTTCGCCGGCACGGCGATCGCCGCCGGCCATCTGTCGTTCTGGCCGATCCTGTGCGCCGCCGTGCTCGGCGCGCTCATCGGCGACGGCGTCTGGTTCAGCGCCGGCCGCATCTACGGGCGCGGGCTGATCGCCGCGCTCGTCCGGTTCGCCCCGGCCGTCGATGTGAAGCTCGCCAAGGCGCGCTCGCTATTCGAGCGCTTCGGCGTGCCGCTCGTCTCGATCTCGAAGTTCGTGCCGGGGCTCGCGTTCATCACGCCGCCGCTGATGGGCACGACCGTCGTCGATGCCCGCATTTACGCGCTGTGGGACCTTGCGGGCGCCGCGGCATGGGCCACCTTCTGGCTGCTCGGCGGGGCGGCGGCGGAACAGCAGTTGCATATGCTGCTGGCATTCGTCAGAGCGCGCGGCGGCACCGTGATCGACGTGCTGCTGGGCGCGGCGCTGATCTATCTGGTCTACCGCTTGATACAGCGATTCCGTGAACGCCGCCTCGCGCGCGCCGCGTCCGCCGCGGCGTCGCGCATGGAGTCCAGTGGAGCGCGCCCAATCTTGCCGCCCAAGGTGCTCGACGCTCGCGCCAAGGCGCTGGCGCTCGATACACAGCGCCGCATTCCCGGCGCGCTTGCACTCGATCCGCGCTCGCCGGAACAGCTCGACGGCGCGCTGCTCGCTCATGACCTCGTGATTTACTGCATTTGCCCGGACAGCGCGACCGCCGCCGAGATCAAGCAACGGATGCGCCGCCACGGCTATACGCGGATTCGTGCGTTGAAGGGCGATCTGGATGCGTGGCAAAGGCGCGGTTTTCCGATCGAGCCGCTGGAAGCCCAGGGCCAGCCCGGCACCGGCAAGCGCACACGGCGAGCGCGCGGCGACGCCAGCGAGGCGGTCACGCTGCGCGGCTTCGCGCCACGGCGCAGCCGGAGCGCCTGATTCGCGGATGCGCGTCGCAAGCGCCCGCGAACATGCGAACGCTCGCGAGGCGTGCGCGTAGCTTGAGGGCGCGGCTTTCGATCAATCTGTGCCGGCTCCGACTCCGCAAGCATTACAGTGTGCGCAGCAATCCGGCCGCCGAGCGCATGCGGCGTTTGCGCTCCTTCTTCAGCCATTGCAGCACCGCGTCGGTATCGCCGGAACCGGCCAGCAAGGCGGCGTTGTCACGCAACAGCATTTCGCTGGCGACGATATCGTTCAGCGTCCCGAATCGCTTCTGGATCTGCTTCAGGCGCTTGACCGTGCGTTTGTGGCCGCCCTTGAGCACCGGCCCAAAAAACTCCAGCAGATAGCGCAGTTTCTTGCCCGCCTTCCTGACATCGTGAAAGGCGGTGTAGTTGGAGCGCTTTGCATGCCGCGCGCGTTTCATGCGCTTCTTGAGCGTCCGCTCGGAGGCGGCCACGCGTTGATTGGCGAATTTGCCGAGCGGCACGCGCTCGTGCGCGGTGTTCAGTTCGCGGGTGGCGCTGCTCAGGGCCTCGCGCAGCAGATGTTTGACGTCGGCGTTCGAGAGCGTTTCCCGGCTCGTCGCCAGCGCGTCGCCACGCGCGTCCTCCAGGGTCGGCGTCAGGCCGCGCGCGATGCCGCTCTCCTGTGCAAGCAACTCGATCAGAATGTCCCAGTCGCGGGTCTTGCCGGCCGCCGTGGCGAGATACTTGTACAGCGCCCGTTGGCGCGTGTTCTCGCCCTCCTCGAGCAACGGTTGAAAGGCCCACCATAGCGAGCGTAAACGCCGCAGCGAAACCCGCAACTGGTGGAAATCTTCCGGTGATGGATCCTCGCGCACCGCATTGGCGTATTCGATCGCATGATCGACGAGCGGCGCCGCATACGACGCGAACGCGGTCTGCGCCGAAGGCGCTTCGTCGGCCGGCGTGCTGTCGGCCGGCTCTTTATCGTTTTTCCGATTCATCGTTGGGGCTCTCCCGCTCGATCGGTGGTCCTTCGAATACGCCTTTAGAAAGCGTAGCAAAATTAGTTCCCACCGCGCAAAGGCGCTGCGATTGAATAGTCATAACGCGCGCACACGGCAGGTTCTTTACGTCGATGGCGCGGCGTCCCGGAGAGACTATCTTGAACACACGCGTCGGCGCGCTTCGTCGATGCATCAGGAGGATGTATGCGCATACTCATTGTCGGTGCAACGGGCCTGCTCGGTGGAGAACTGGTGAAGCTCCTCGCGGCGGAACATGAAATCGTCACCGCGAGCCGCAAGGGCTCCGATCTGCACGTGGATCTGTCCGACAAGGCCAGCATCGAGTCGATGTACCGGCGAGCCGGTACGCTCGACGCGGTGATCTGCGTGGCCGGCACGGCGAAGTTCGCCCCGCTCGCGAGCCTTGCCGACGACGACTTCTCGTTCAGTCTCGCCAACAAGTTGATGGGCCAGGTCAACCTGGTGCGTTGTGGCGCCGCGCACGTGTCGCAAGGCGGCTGCTTCACGCTGACGAGCGGCGTGCTCGCGCAACAACCGATGGAAGGCAGCGCGGCGGTCAGCATCGTGAATGCCGGCGTGGAGGCGTTCGCGCGTTCGGCGGCGCTGGAATTGCGCGGCAAGGCCCGCGTGAACGTGGTGAGTCCGGGGTGGGTCGCCGAGACGCTGAAGTCGATGGGCCGCGATCCGTCGCAAGGCGTGCCCGCCGCCACCGTCGCGCAGGCGTACAAACGCAGCCTGGGCGGCAGCGCGACGGGCGAGGTCATTTCCGCCACGTCGCCGTAAGCGCGGATGCAACGGCAGCGGCGCCGGCGTCACGCCCTCGTCATCATTTCGACACGCAAGCCCCGCAGCATCGGAAGTTCCGCGACCAACTCCTGGGGCACACGTCATGCCGGAACTTTCGTACCCGCAATCGGGCGCTGCAAGCGGCAAGGGCCGTCATCTCGGCCTTGCCGTTTTCGTCGCCGTGATTGTTGTCGGCGCCGTCTACTGCGCCACACATTTATTGGCCGATTTGCAACCGGTCCGCGAAAGCTCGGTTCTACCTTATCTGCTGCTCGGGACCGCGCTGCTGATCGCGCTCGGCTTCGAATTCGTCAACGGTTTCCATGACACCGCCAACGCGGTCGCCACGGTGATCTACACGCACTCGCTCGCGCCGAACCTCGCGGTGGTGTGGTCGGGCGCATGGAATTTCCTCGGCGTGCTGACGTCGAGCGGCGCGGTCGCGTTCGGCATTCTGCAATTGCTGCCCGTGGAACTAATCCTGCAAGTGGGCAGCAGCGCCGGTTTTTCGATGGTGTTCGCGTTGCTGATCGCCGCCATCATCTGGAACCTCGGCACCTGGTACCTCGGCTTGCCCTCGTCGAGCTCGCACACGCTGATCGGCTCGATCATCGGCGTCGGCCTGATGAATCAGTTGATGCACGGCACCAACGGCACGAGCGGCGTGGACTGGAATCAGGCGCTCGGCGTCGGCAGGTCGCTGCTGTTCTCGCCGCTGGTCGGCTTTCTCGCGGCCAGTTTGCTGCTGCTGATCCTGAAGGCCGTGGTGCGCATTCCCGCGTTGTACGCCGAGCCGAAGGGCAAGGAGCCGCCGCCGTTCTGGATCCGCAGCCTGCTGATTCTGACCTGCACGGGCGTGTCGTTCGCGCATGGTTCGAACGACGGACAGAAAGGCATGGGCCTCATCATGCTGATCCTGATCGGCACCGTGCCGACGGCGTATGCGCTGAACAAGGCGGTCACGCCGGCACAGACGCAGACCTTCGTCGCGGTCGCGCAGCAGACGTCGGCGACGCTCGCGAAATACACGCGGGGCGCCGCGCCGTCGGCCGATCCGCGCGCCGATGTCGAGACGTATGTGCGCACCCGCCAGTTGACGCCCGCCACCTTGCCGGCCCTCCAGCAATTGACCGATGTGATCGGCCGTCAGGTGGGCGCATCGGGATCGATGGCCGCCGTGCCGCAAAACGCCGTCGATAACGTGCGCAACAACATGTATGTCGCCTCCGAGGCGATCCGTCTGATGGAGAAGGCGAAGCAACCGCCCTTCGCGCCGGAGGACGCCAAGGTGATCGACAACTTCAAGGCGCAAACCGATCACGCCACCAAGTTCATTCCGACATGGGTCAAGGTTGCGGTCGCGATTGCCCTGGGGCTGGGCACGATGGTGGGCTGGAAACGCATTGTCGTGACGGTCGGCGAGAAGATCGGCAAGCAGCATCTCACTTACGGTCAGGGGGCCTCGGCGGAACTCGTGGCGATGCTGACAATCGGCGCGGCCGACGTGTACGGCTTGCCGGTGTCGACCACGCACGTGCTTTCGTCGGGCGTGGCCGGCACGATGGCGGCCAACGGCTCGGGCTTGCAATGGGCCACCGTGCGCAGCCTGGTCCTCGCGTGGGTGCTCACGCTGCCGGCTTCGATCGCGCTGGCGGCGGG
>JGI24739J22299_10000531_pt1 | contig 13622 bp, 9 predicted proteins | sample KBSCornC5_FD_22299 | JGI IMG/M metagenome (IMG submission 22299)
CATTATAACCGACGGCAAGTTTCGTATTTATACCGGCGGGTACAGGAATTTATTTTTAAAACCGGGACAAAACGGCAACCCCGAGATCATGTTCTCGGGGCGTTACCAGGTTCCCACGGCTTTTAGCCCGGCAGATTATTTATATACCTACAGCTCAAGTTTCCAGCCTTTAAGTTACCTGGTTAATGATTATGAATGTACCGACGGGCAACCAATCAGTACATCGCCTTTATATAATTCCGCAACACCATATGCTAACCGCGATCCAAGGTTATTGGCTACAATATTAACGCCCGGCGTGTTGTATAAAGGAGGGATCCCTTTTGTCCCGGCGGCTATTGGCGCTTCTGCCGGTTTCCTTAACAAAAAGGGAGTTGATTCCACCCGTGCAACAGTTATAGGCACACAAAGCGATCAGGACTGGGTTTATTTACGCTATGCAGATGTTTTGCTGATGTATGCCGAGGCACAGAACGAGGTTTCCGGCCCTGATGCCAGTGTGTATGCTGCAATTAACGCAGTTCGTACCCGCCCTGGAGTAAATATGCCGCCAATACCCGCCGGACTTTTGCAGGATGATATGCGCATAAGGATCCGCCATGAAAGGCGGATTGAGCTGGCACTTGAAGGACAACGATATTTTGATTTAAAAAGATGGGCTTTGGATAGGGTAATTATACCAACCATCAAAGACCCGAACGCAACACAGCGAACGTTTCCGCTGAAGGATACTATCTGGCCGGTTCCGCAAACAGAAATTGATATTGCCAAAGCAGTGGGCAACACCGCATTTAAACAAACACCGGGCTATTAATCAAGCTGTAAACGATGAAAATTATTAAAAAAATGAGAGTGGCTATAAGTATAGCGCTCTCTTTGATGGCTTGTTCATCANGCTTGTTTGCTGCCGTTAATGTAGTTNTTTACAGCCCGGATAAGCAGGTCCGAATGGAAGTATTCAACAAACAGGGAACCATATTTTATNCAGTCACTTATAAGAGCCAGCCGGTTGTCAATACATCAGCCATGTCGGTCAGTATTGATCAAACGGCATTAACCAACCGGGCCACTATTACAGGAAGCACAACTTACAGCATAAATGAAACCTATCCATGGTATGGCGTGCATTCAAAAGCTGTTAATCATTTTAACGGTGCAAAAATTAAGTTATTACATGGCGAAACCGCTTTTGTACTTGATGTAAGGGTATTTAACGACGCGGCTGCTTTTAGCTTTACAATACCCGGAGATAAAGGTGTTATCCACGTACCAGATGAAGCCACCGCGTTTAATATTCCCGCCGGCAGCACCATTTGGTATCATGACCTTAACGGGCATTATGAAGGCGTGCATACCCATAAACTAATTGACTCTGTAAAAAATGGTCAATGGATAGCTCCGCCTGCCACAATTAAGTTACCCGATAACGCAGGATATGCTTCTATTACCGAGGCCGACCTTAAAAACTACTCCGGGATGGCCTTGCTGGCTAATGGGCAAAGTCAATTGATATTGCAATTAGCTCATCATCATCCCATATCTCATCCTTATGAGCTAAGATATAGTAAAGAAGATATTGATAGGGTTTTAAAGCCTGCGGCAATTAGCGGAACCATCACCACACCCTGGCGTGTGATCATGATCGGTGCGGATCTAAATGCAATGGTTAATTGTGATGCCGTACACGATTTATGCCCTCCGCCCGATAAAAAATATTTTCCTGAAGGAGTCAATACTTCGTGGGTAAAGCCGGGACGGGCAGTATGGCAATATTTGGATGGCGCTGCCGACAAATCGGTGGCCGGCATGAAAGAGTATTCGAGTCTGGCAGCCGGGTTAGGTTTTGAGCACAATATACTGGAAGGGTTTTGGGAAAAATGGAGTGACGACGAGATCAGGGACCTGGTTAATTATTCGCAGCAAAAGGGGGTGAGTATCTGGGTTTGGATGCACTCTAAGGATTTGCGCGATTCAAGCATCAGGCACGCGCGTTTTAAGCGTTGCCATGATCTGGGAATAGCGGGTTTAAAGATTGACTTTTTTGATAATGAAGCAAAAGAGACAGTTGATTTATATCAGGCAATTTTAACAGAGACTGCACAGCTGCATTTACTGGTCGACTTTCACGGATCAAATAAGCCTACCGGGCAATCGCGTACCTGGCCCAATGAGCTTACCCGGGAAGCTGTTAAAGGTATGGAATCAAGCAAGCTGGAAGACAGGGCAACACACAGCACAACGCTGCCATTTACCCGTTTTTTAGCAGGCCCGGCAGAATATACACCGGTACATTTTGGCGACCGCCGTAAAAATACTACCTGGACTAATCAGATAGCCAGCGCGGTTATTTTAAGTGCACCTCTATTAACCTATGCTGCCAATCCTAAAAATCTGCTGGCAAATCCCGGCGCTGACATTATCAAAAGTATCCCTTCGACATGGGACGAAACGATTGTGTTGCCGTCATCGGCCATTGGTGAGCTGGCAGTTTTTGCCCGGCGAAAAGGCAATACCTGGTTTTTGGCCGTCATGAACGGAACTCAGCCCAGAAACATAAAAATACCGCTTAGCTTCCTCAGCTCGCCTGCTAAATGCACCGATATTCATGATAATCCGGAGAGTTCTGCAACATTGAAAATAGAGCGCTCCGTTGCAAAGCCAACCGATGTACTGTCATTAAGTTTAGGTGTGGGCGGCGGATATGTGGCGAGGTTTAACAAATAATAGCATTCAATAAAAGCCGATACAAAATTATATGAGAAGGATTAAAGGATACATTATACTACTGGTATTTAATTTACTGGGAAGGCCTACTATAATGGCGCAGACTAAGACCGTTACTTTAGACTATTTTTTTAATAATGAATACCGTAAGAATTCCGCAGGTACTTTAGAACGGTATCATTATACCTGGGAGGATCAGAGGAGCAGCGGTTACTCTATTTGGGGATATGTTTTTAAAAAGAATGGAGCCCTTCTTAAGAGCCTTGAAAGTGAACCGGACGCTCAAAATTTGACTGGGACAGATATTTATATAATAGTTGACCCTGATACAAAAAAGGAAACGGCTAACCCTAATTATATTGAAGCCAGGCATATTAAAGCTATTACCGACTGGGTTAAACGNGGTGGGATACTGGTATTAATGGCGAATGACAGTGCAAACGCCGAATTGCCACACCTCAACAAGCTGGCCGAAAAATTTGGAATTCACTTTAATGATGATTTGTACAAGCACGTTATTGGTACTCAGTTTGAAATGGGCGCTATCACAATTCCGGCAAATGATCCCTTATTTAAAACGGCAAAAAAAATTTATCTCAAAGATATTTCCACACTAAAATTATCGCCCCCGGCGGCGCCATTATTAACTGATAGCTCCCGTGTAATTATAGGTATGGCCAAATACGGGGCAGGTACAGTAATTGCTGTCGGCGATCCCTGGCTGTATAACGAATATACCAACGGACGGCTACCCGCAGCCATGGATTTTGATAACGATAAAGCGGCCGATGATCTGAGCAAATGGCTGATAAATCAAATACCGGCAAAGAAATAAAGGAAACCAGTTTATCCGGATTGAATTCCGGTTTTATAATCCTAAACCGATTATACACATCAATAATTTAAGTCACTTTGAGTTTTAAGTAATGCTTTCAGAAATTGAATTAATCATGTTAATTAAGGCCGGAGATATAAATGCCTTTGATGAGTTTTATAAACGTAATTGGAGGGCTTTGTATCATAGTGCTTATCGTTCAACGGGTTCATCGGACGATGCAAAAGACCTTGTGCAAACTGTTTTTATTAGTTTATGGAATTGCAGGTATAGCCTGCAGCCAGAAAGGTATAATGCCTCTTATCTTTTCAGAAGTTTAAGAAACAGCATCATCAATTTTCATAAAAAGGATTCGGTCAGAAAAAGAGGCATGGATAGCTTGCTGTACCTGGAAGATACAGATCAATATAACCACGAGGATAGCTTAATAGCAAAAGAACTTTCAGCAACGATTGAAGGAGGGATCAGGGAATTGCCCAAAAAAATGCAGGAGGTTTTTATTTTATCGCGGCAGCAAAACTTATCCGTCAATGAAATTTCGGAAACCCTTAATATTACCCCTCGTACGGTCAAGAATCAACTCTCCAACGCATTAAAAATATTACGGACAAAGCTGGGGATCTTTTGAAATGTCCTTTAATAACATGGTTGTTTTCTATTGATCATGAATAGCAGCATTTAATAAAAAATGCAAAATACATCTGGTACCAAAACCAACTGACCTTGTATATATAGTACAAAGCCAAAAAGACTGCTATAAGCGGTTGAGATAAACTTAAAAAACATTCATAATGATAAAATGGCGCAAGCCCGGTCCAGGTTTTGGGCCCGGAGATGATCATCTTCAGGACGAAAAAACTATGCGGGCTATAGAGAAGGAAATGCTTCATAACATCCATAAAGAAATTTATGGGAAATGGCATTTTATAAAAACATCGGCCGCCAAATATGCCATTGCCGCCTCATTGGTTTTGATGTGTAGTTCAGTGCTTTTTTACTTTAAATTATCGGTTAAAGATAAAGCAGCTATGATGGCCGTAACCGCAAAAAAAGGCAATCTCAAAACAATAACCCTTCCCGATGGATCAACCGTATGGTTAAACTCGGGTTCAACCATAAAATTCCCCGAACGCTTTGGAAAAACGAGAGAGGTACAGCTTATTAACGGCGAAGCTTACTTTGATGTAAAGCACGATAGCACTTCACCTTTTATTGTTCATTATGGCCACTTGCACGTCCAGGTATTAGGTACTGCATTCAATATAAAGTTTTACAAAAACATCAGTGACATAAGGCTAACAGTTACCAGGGGGCTTGTTGCTGTCGGTAACAAAACTGAAAGCTTTGGTTTACTTACACCAGATAAAGAAATGGTTTACAACCAGGAAAAGGCCACCCACCAAATCAGGACAATTGATGCCGAAAAGGTAGCAGCCTGGAAATCAAGCGAGGTCAATTTGTACGGTGTTTCATTTAATGAACTGGTAATGCGGCTGGAAAACACTTATGGTGTTCACATTAACTATAGTCATAAAGAGAATGATCATTTGATAACAACTATTCATTTTTCAAATAATAATACACTATCCTATGTTCTTGACATCATTAAAACCATCCACCATTTAGATTATGTTTTGAAAGGAAAGGAGGTTTATCTGGCAAAAAACGAAAACAGTTAAACCCAAAAAGCCAGTACCCCCGAAGCCGGGCTGCAGGGGCATTGGCAGAGAGTGCAGATATAAATTATTGGCAGGTTCCAAGCTAATCCAATAATTCATATAGTTTTTTAGAATAAAAACCTCGTAAAGATGAAAAAAAAATCAACTAAATTTTTTAATTTTTTCATGAAGGTATCGACGATTGTTATGGTCAGCTCACTGGTATTTTGCCATGTTTTGCTTGCCAAACATGCAACGAGCCAGATCTCGGATTCCCCCGTGAAAATCGTATTTGGTAATGAAACGTTACAAAGCTCAATTGATAAGCTCGAAAAGCAAACCAATATTAAATTTTCTTATAACCCGGTTGAACTAAGCGGTTACAAAATTGCACCGCGTAAATTCAAAGATGAAGCGTTGGGTAAAATCCTGAATTATTTATTCGCTAAAACCCGTTTGTCATTTAAAGAGATAAATACCGGAATTGTAATTTACGATAAATCAGCTTCCGCCAAACCAAGTGTACTAACCAACAAAACCAATGAGCAAAATATTGAAGCTGCCGATATTACAGTAACAGGTAAAGTAACCGATTCAAATGGCGCCCTGCCGGGTGTTTCGGTGAGTATAGAAGGCGGTGGAAGAGGGGTGATCACCGACCCCAAGGGTGAGTATACCATTAAGGTGCCTGCCAATGCTACGCTGATATTTTCTTCCGTTGGATACAAAACGCAAAAGGTTGCCGTAAACAATCAAACAAGCATCAACGTAACCATGACGGGCGATCTGAAGTCGTTAAGTGATGTTATTGTGGTTGGCTATGGGGTTCAGAAAAAGTCCGACGTAACAGGTTCAATCGTTTCAGTTAGTGAGCAATCGTTGCGTGATGTTCCGGCCGCTAACCTTGGCCAGGCTTTACAGGGGCAGGCCGCTGGTGTGGATATCCAGAAAAGCGGTGGTAACAGCCACCCTGGTGCGTCCCCCTCTATTTTAATCCGTGGAAACAGATCTATAAATGCCTCAAACTCACCACTTATCGTAGTTGATGGGATCCCCTTTAACGGAAGTTTGAATGACATCAATCCTGATGACATAACTTCATTAGAAGTATTAAAAGATGCTTCTTCTACTGCTATTTATGGTTCAAGAGGTGCAAATGGTGTTTTATTGGTTTCTACACGCCGTGGTAAAAAGGGTGGTACAGCAATAACTTATAGTGCTTATGCTGGTTTCAATAAGCCGCTGGGGCAGTATAACATTATGAACGGCCCTCAGTTTGAAGACCTCAAAAAATGGGGCCTATATAATGGTAATCCCGGCAAATATACCGGCATTGATGATCCTGCATTTTTAACCGATGGCTCTTTTGCCCCGCAAGAGGTGGCTTCGATAAAAAGTGGTCGTAGTACCGACTGGCAAAAGCTGATCTATAAAAATGGTTTTGTAACAGACCATCAATTAGGTGTTGCAGGCGGTAATGAGCTTACCCAATATGCTATATCTGGTGGGTACTATAATGAAACAGGCATCTATTTCGGTCAGTCATTTGTTCGTTATTCTGTTAAGCTGAGTGTTGATCAGCAACTGGGTAAATATGTAAGGGTTGGTTTAAGCAGCCTGAATACCCTAAGCTACACCAATGGTGAAAATGCTAACCCGCTTGGTCAGGCTTTAAGGGCCAGCCCGCTTTCAACTCCATATGATGATGCCACAGGTAAATTAGTAGGCTTTACAGCCGGAAGCGCTAACCAGGTATGGAACCCGCTTGCAAATTTTGTTCCTGGCGCAGCTGTTGAAACACGAAAAAGATTCGGAACTTTTACAACGGCCTACCTCGAAGCAACCCTTGCACCCGGATTAAAATACAGGTTTAACGGCGGCGCTGAAATAAGGCCTGATATTTACGGCAACTACTACGCCAGCGCTACTACCAATAACCTGGGTGGCGCATCAACAGCAAATAACCAAAGTACTTACAGCTATAATTATACGCTTGAAAATATATTGACTTACGATAAAGTATTTGCGCAAAAGCACCATGTGAATTTTACAGGCCTTTACAGTTTACAGGAAAGCCAGTCGCAGTCAAATTCATTTAGCTACAACAATATCCTGTCGGATGGTATCCAGTATTTTAATCCACAGTACGGCGCAAATTTAAGCGGCTCCGGATCATATTCTAAGTGGGATATCATCTCGTACATGGCTAGGGTAAACTATGGTTATGCCAATAAATACCTGCTTACCTTAACCATGCGTTCAGACGGGTCATCGCGCCTGGCGCCGGGTAATAAATATCATGTATTCCCATCGGCAGCACTTGCATGGAATGTTACCAAGGAGCCGTTTTTGATGAACTCAAACGTACTGTCAAACCTTAAATTAAGAGCGAGCTATGGTACAGTTGGTAATACAGCTATCAATCCTTACCAAACTTTGGGCGCTTTATCATCTGTTAACTATAACTTTGGTTCTACCAACCTTACAGGTGCTTATCCAACCAATGTTCCTAATCCAAATCTAACATGGGAGTATACTTCTACATTAAATGCGGGCGTTGATTTCGGACTTTTCCAGGGACGGGTTGCGGGTACGGTTGAAGCCTACCATCAGTATACCAGGTCGTTACTGTTACCATTATCATTGCCGCCAACCTCGGGTATACCAAACAGTATTTTAACTAATGTGGGCCAAACGCAAAATAAAGGGATTGAAGTAAGCATAAGCACCATCAATTTACCCGGTAACGGCAGGAACAGCGTTAGCTGGAGCACCAATTTTAACATCGCATTTAACAGGGGTAAAGTAACCAAATTAGCGAGCGGGGTTACCCAGGATATCACAAACGGTTTGTTTGTGGGGCAGCCTATCAATGCCATATTTGATTATAAAAAAATTGGCATCTGGCAAAATACAGCTGCCGATACTGCCCAGGCTAAAAGCTTAGGTCTTACAACCACCGGTACAGGTTCTGTGATTGGCACTATCAGGGTAGAGGATGTAAATAAAGATGGAAAGATCAGCGCCGCCGACAGGATTGTACTTGGGTCAGATCAGCCAACTTATACCGGCGGTTTTACCAACCGCATAGGGTATAAAGGATTTGATTTTACGGTAGTGGCCGCTTATAGGGTGGGGGGACTAATCACTTCCAAAATGTTCCAGAGCGGAAGTTTCATTAACACCTTCCAGGGTAATTATAATAACCTGAATGAGGATTACTGGACACCAACCAATCATCAGAATTACTATCCTAAACCCAATTCTGCTTCAACCAATACGCCTTATTCATCCACTTTAAGTTATTTTGACGGTACCTTTTTAAAAATCAGGAGCCTGACCTTAGGCTATAATATGCCCGAATCGATAACCAGGCGTATCAGTGCACGGTCGCTAAGAATATATGCTACGGCGCAAAATCCATTTATTCTTTTTTCTCCGTATCGTAATACTTATCATGGTTTGGACCCGGAAACAGCCGGAAGCTTAAACGTTGATACGCCTCCTACAAAGTCATTTACATTCGGTATTAACATGACACTTTAAATTTAAATAAGATGAAAAGGATATCTATATATTTATACACCTGTTTGTTTTTAGGTCTTGCAACTACAGCTTGTAAAAAAACACTGATAGAAGACCCGAAATCAACGCTTACCCCTGCTTTTTTTACAACAAGCCAGGGCTTTCAGGCAGGTCTCACTGCAGCCTATGCAGGTTTCAGAACCATTTGGGGGCCGGATACCTATTTTGAATTAACCGTACCCGGCACCGACGAATTTATTGCCGGTAACGATGGAAACAACGGCCTGGTAAAATATAACAGCAACTTTAATACTGCAGATGGTACCGTTGCTACCATCTGGAAAAACTGCTACACTTATATTAACACATGTAATGGCTTGATCGGTAATGTTCCTGCTGATATTGACGCTACAACGGCAGCGAGCATGGTTGGTGAGGCCAAGTTTTTACGGGCAAATTATTACTTTATATTAGTTCAGTTTTGGGGCGACGTTACCTTAAATAAAACATTTCAGTCAGTACCTACTACTTCGGCTAATAGGGACAAAATGGCCGATGTATATAACTTCATTGTTCAGGACCTGAAAGATGCGATAGCGGTTCTTCCTGCAAGCCCTTTAACCAATGGAGTGCAACCCGGCAGAGCTACAAAAGCTGCCGCAATGCACATGCTTGCAAAAGTATATTTAACAAGGGCGGGCTCATCGGCTAAACAGGCAGATGACTATAAAAATGCCTATGCAACAGCAATCGATCTTATAACAAACGTTGCACCGGCCGGAGGTATTAAATTGCAGCAGGATTTCGGGAAAGTATTTGCTGAGGGCAATGAAACTAACAGTGAAATACTTTGGACTGTACAACACACTACTACATTGGCCTACAACGGTTCCGCTACCCAAAACAACAGTGGCCCTGATAACTTGCTGTGCCACTTATTTGTACCTAAGTATGAAGTGCAGCCCGGCATGCAGCGCAGTACCCTTTACGGGCGCCCATATATCCGAGTGGTGCCTACACATTGGCTTACTGATACTGTATTTAGCGAAAGGGTTAATGATCAGCGTTATAATAAAACGTTTCAAACCATGTGGTTATGCAACAATGCAGCTTCAATACCTACGTGGTCTAATCCGTTGCCAGCCGGTGCGCCTGTTGGTGCTCAGCCCGGAGCACCTAAATTTACAGTAGGTGACACCGCTATCTGGATGCCTGGTAAAGCTATGACTTCGGCACAGATTGCCGGTTATCGTTACCAGGTTATTCCGCCTGCCAAATACAGCATTGCGTTGTCGCCAGCTATGATTAAGTATTTTGATACTAAACGGCCCGATCAAAATTCGCCCTCAAGCAGGCCGATAATCATATATCGCCTGGCCGAAACGTATTTAATTGCTGCCGAAGCATTATTTATGGATGGCCGTGCCGGTGACGCAGTGCCATATATTAATGCCATTCGTGAAAGGGCTGCTTACCCTTCAGGCAACGCAGCAGCAATGGATATCACTGTAGATAAACTTTCGCTGGATTTCATTTTGGATGAGCGCTCAAGAGAATTGTGCGGTGAACTTGTACGCTGGCTTGACCTTGCAAGGACAGGGAAGCTGCTGGAAAGGGTAAAACTGCATAATACGGATGGCAAAGCTAATATTAAACCATTTCATGTGCTTCGCCCAATCCCGCAAACACAAATCGATGCAACAATTACAGGTACTCCATATCCGCAAAATCCGGGTTGGTAAACCGGAAGTAGGTAAGGCGTACATAACGTAAAGCGACAAAAAATACTATGAAAAACCACTATACTATACTTCGTATTCTTTTGATTTTTCTTTTGCCATTCTGCTTCATTCAAGCTCAGGCAAATGATAGTACATCGCCTGAAACATCCCCATATAATGTAAAGTTATATGGGGCGAAGGGCGACGGTAAATCAATTGATACTCAAAATATCAATAAAGCAATTGAGGCTGCAGCAGCGGCTGGCGGCGGAACAGTTTATTTTCCGGCAGGGAATTATTTAAGCGGTTCTATGCATCTTAAAAGTGGCATCAGCCTATATATCGATCAGGGGGCTACCATAATTGCAGCGCCTATTGAAGCCGGTTCAGGTTATGATGAGCCAGAAGCTAAAATAGATAATAACTACCAGGACTTTGGACACAGGCACTGGCATAACAGCCTGATCTGGGGCGAAAACCTGCATGATATTTCAATACTGGGTCCCGGTACCATTTGGGGTAAAGACCTGGTGCGGAGCAATAAGGGTGAAGATGATAAGCGCCCGAACAAAACGATCAGTCTTTATTTGTGCCGTAACGTAATTATCAGGGATATTTCGATTCTGCATGGCGGCTGGTTTGGGATCCTCGCAACGGGGATCGACAATTTTACTATTGATAATGTTAAGATGGATACTAACCGCGACGGTATGGATATTGACTGCTGCCGCAACGTACGTATCTCAAACTGCAGTATCAACTCGCCTTATGACGATGGTATCTGTCTTAAAAGTACCTATGGGCTTGGATTTGCCAGGGCTACCGAAAATGTTACTATTACCAACTGCCAGGTGAGTGGCTACGATGAAGGTTCATTTTTGGCCGGCACTTTTACCCGCAATGAAAAAAAATATTCTGACGGTAATCCCACCGGCCGCATAAAAATAGGTACCGAATCAAACGGTGGTTTTAAGAATGTTACCATCTCCAACTGCGTGTTTGATTACTGCCGTGGCCTGGCTCTTGAAACTGTTGATGGTGCACTTTTAGAGGATGTTACCATCTCCAATATAACCATGCGTGATATTGTTAACGCGCCAATTTTTGTAAGGCTTGGTGCACGCATGCGCGGGCCGGAAAGTGCGCCTGTAGGGGCGCTCAGGCGCGTGATCATTAGTAATGTGGTATGCTATAATGCCGATAATAAGCATGGGGCAATTATAAGCGGGATCCCAGGGCATGATATAGAAGACCTGCGGTTGAGTAATATCAGGATCTATTATAAAGGCGGGGGCACCAAAGAGCAATCCATGCGTGAGGTACCCGGTTTAGAAAAAGAATATCCAGAACCCTATCGCTTTGGCACTATGCCTTCTTACGGCTTCTTTATCCGCAATGTTAAAGATTTAAAAATGAACGATGTGGAAGTTAGCTATATCGCAGATGATTTCCGCCCCGCGTTTATTCTTGATCATGTTTCAGGTGCAGATTTTCAACATGTTAAGGCACAGAAAGCAGCGGGCTCGTCAACGTTTGTTTTAAACGAGGTAAAGGATTTTAACATTTATAACAGCCGTCCGGTGAATGACACTAAGCTGGCTAACGCGAATAAAAAAGAATTATAATCAAATAAACAGCATGAAAAGTACACTATTTAAATGGGTAATGATTCTTACGATCCTGCCGGTAAGCCTAATGCTTTATGCCCTGAAGCCAGGATCAGAAGTGGTACCCGATACTGATAATGGAGGTTTAAAATTACCTGCCGGTTTCGGTGCCCTGAAAGTTGCCGAAACCGGTGCAAGGGCCCGGCATTTAGTAGTTACGCCACAGGGCGATATTTATGTAAAGCTGGCTAAACCGAATAAGGAAGGGAAGGGGATTTTGGTGTTGCATGAAGCGCCCAATGGTAAGGCCGAACTTAAATCAGGTTTCGGTACTTATGGCGGCACCGAGGTTTATTTAAAGAACGGGTACCTGTATGCATCATCAAATACCGAGGTGTTCAGGTATAAGGTGAATGATAAAAATGAAGTGATCAACCCCGATCAGCCCGAAAAAATAATTACCGGGTTAAAGGCAGGCCGTCAGCATGAAACCAAATCATTTGCGCTGGATAACGACGGCAATATTTATGTAAACATAGGCGCCTGGTTCAACTCCTGCCAGGAAAAGGACCGCGGCCTGCATTCACCCGGCATAGCGGGATGCCCGATACTGGATTCGATGGGAGGGGTATGGCAGTTTAAAACTGATAAATTAAATCAAACCTATGGCGATGGTGTACGGTATGCTACCGGCTTAAGAAATATGGTAGGTATGGACTGGAATCAGCAGAATAATCAGCTTTTTGTAATGCAGCATGGCAGGGATAACCTGAATAGCTCATGGCCCGAACTGTATACCACCAAACAATCAGCCGAGTTACCTGCCGAGTGTATGTATGCCCTTAAAAAAGGCGATAACGCAGGCTGGCCATACATGTATTACGATCAGATCCAACATAAAAAGATCCTGGCCCCGGAATATGGCGGCGACGGAAAAAAAGAGGCCGATGCTAAGTTTCTTGACCCTGCCGTCGCCTATCCCGGCCATATGGCCCCTAATGGTTTGTTGTTTTATACCGGAAACCAATTCCCGGCGAAATATAAAAACGGTGCTTTTATCGCTTTTCATGGCTCCTGGAACAGGGCACCTGAACCGCAGGCCGGGTACTTCGTTGTTTTTCAGCCATTTAAAAATGGTAAACCTGATGGTGCCTGGGAAGTATTTGCTGATGGCTTTTCAGGCTCGCCAGAGAAAACTGCGGCCGGGCGCGCAGACCATCGTCCTTGCGGACTTGCCCAGGGTGCGGATGGTTCATTATATGTTACAGATGATTCAAAAGGTACCATATACCGTATTATCTATCTTAAAAAATAATAAACAAATGGCTAAATATTTATTGACCCTTCTTTTTGCTTTTAGCTGTTTCCAGCTAATGGCACAGGTTAAAAACAGGGCAAAGTCAAAAGCGAAGCCGGTTGCAGGTTTGGCTGTTTCTATGGCGAATGGCAAAGCTATCTATATAAATCATTGCTTAACCTGCCACCAGGCCGATGGCGGAGGGGTTCCAAATATGAACCCGCCATTAATCAAAACATCCTATGTAACAGGTGA
>JGI24739J22299_10000538_pt1 | contig 13519 bp, 10 predicted proteins | sample KBSCornC5_FD_22299 | JGI IMG/M metagenome (IMG submission 22299)
CTCCGTAACACCACCCTAACCTGCTTTGCTTGCCATGCAGGGCTTCATTGTTCATTCCTACCAGGGAGGGATAGAGGGAAGTAACNCCGGTTTCCGGCTCATTCTTTAAGGCCAGCAGCCAGGTCACACTGCGGTTTATCAGCGTTAATGCGGCATCGGCTGCAATGCCTTTTTCATAGATCATTCCCAGTACGGTAATAATAGCCGGCACTCCGTGCGCAAGGCCCAGGTTAAAGCAGTCCAGGTTACCCAGCTCCTGGCTGGTACGTGAAAAATGATCTTTCCAGCTAATACCGGGCGCGGTTTCCTTAGCCGTTTTTTCGAGAAGCATTACTACTTCTTTCAAATATCTTTCTGCTGTTGGATGGGGCAGTCGTTCCAGGAAGTAAAGGGTAATGCCGAGGCCCTGGTGCAGGAAATCGTAGTTATTATTGAGCAGGTCAGTTTCCATGAAGTCGCCCAGGATACTGTCTGCTTCTTCAAAAATATCCTGCATACCATCCCCTTCGGCAAAGCCGGCCTGCATCAGGTGCTGTATACACCAGCCAATGCCCGCAACGCCACTGCAGTGGGAAAGGATCATTTCCTGTTCAGACAATGCCTGTATGCTTTTCAGCAGCACCTCATGCACTTTCTTCAGGTGTTTCTTTTTACCGGTAAGGTTGTGATAATAAGCGTAGAATAATGCAGTACCGCTATATCCGCTCAGCAGGCCGGGGTGGGGTTCCTGCTCAATAAAGCTATCGAGTACCTGGCTGATCTGCTGTAAAACTTTGCCTGTCTGTTTTGCTTGATCCATAACGTAGTTAAATTTAAATAGCAGCAACACAAATTTCATGTGCTGCTGCTAAAATACGAGTTATCAGTGTTACTTACACTAACAATCAAAAGTGCGTATAACGGTAGTGGTAGGACAAACACCTACATTAGAGATGGCTTGTGCATCTGCACCGTTCTTCACTTTAGCGTTGCTCAGGCTTGCAATCCTGATCTTGCCAAGGTTCAGTTTCTTTGCTGTTAACTTTTTCATGAATCGTACTGCTTAAAGGAAATGATCAATTACTTTTTTTAGAAACGGCAGGAATCTTCGCTGCATATTTCCGCACCCTGGCTGATGTTGTCTGTGCAGATGCGGAGGCTGCAAAGTACGCTGCAGGTACCGGCGGTAAGGGCCATGCCACCTTTCAGCGCTTCCTGTTTGGATGTGCTCAGGCTGGCAATTTTGATCTTGCCCAGGCTAAGCTTTTTGCCTGATTGCTTTTTCATATGCATACTATTTTTGAGGGTGAATAATAAGATGAAAGTCCGCCATAACTACGGCGGACTTTCCTATTCATAGTTTAATTTTTAGAAAATGCAGGAATCTTCGCTGCATATTTCTGCACCCTGGCTGAGACAGGCAATTTTTATAGAGGTTGCCATGCCGCCGTTAAGGGCTTGCTGCTTTGATTTACTGAGGCTGGCAATTTTAACTTTAGCCAGCTGCAATTTTTTCGAAGTTTTCTTCTTCATCGGATTACAGGTTTTTAATAAAGCTTCCCGGTGCTATCTGAACTGATCGGGCGGTGGAGGCGTAGTGCATGGTCTTGTAGGGCAAAGCACACTACAGGTGGTCATGAAGGTAGCCAGTATTTCGCCTTGCGGCATTCCAGACGCTGACTGGCTCAGAGGGGCAATTTTGATCTTGCCCAGGCTTAGTCTTTTTAAGGGTTGCTTTTTCATGATGAAAGTTTTTTTTGTTATACCGTAGGCGGGATACATTTCAAAGCCAGGCTGCAACCTGTGTAGGTAGGTTTCTGTGCATCCTGTGAAGCGTTACTCAGTTTAGCGATCTTAATTTTGCCAAGAGATAGTTTTTTTTCCATTCCTTTTTTCATAATAGAGGACAGTTTAGATTTGAGAAATAAGAGTGATATAAAAAGTATAAGGGACGCCCAATATGCTGTACCCCCGCCTTGCGGATACTTCATATAAGATGTCCCCCATAAATGTTTCTACATTCCGGCTATATGCCTGACAATTCTTAAAAGTAAATAAAAATATAGGTAAGGCGCCTCATGTAAAAAGGGGATTTTTTACATTTACAGACGTATACCGACACCCGCCAGGTAACAAAAAATATCCCCGTTTAAGGGGATGTATGCCATTATCCAAATACGCTAATTTTCAATTTTAATAACCCGTGAGACATGATAGCAGCCAAAGATTTTTACTTAATAAGAACGCCCCTTTTACCACTGAACTTCCTGGATCAATTCAATGATATATCCTGGCCGCAACTACACGATAAGGTCAAAACCATTTTTTCCCAGCCTTACCTGCTGGAAGCGATCTACGTTGCCTCCCCCGAACTGTACAGGGAACTGCTGAAGTGGCAGGATGGCCGCTTAATTGATGAGAAAGAGGTAAATAAACTGGTATCTGCGCTATTCAGATACCTGCTGCGTATGTGTACCCGCTGCACGCCATATGGCCTTTTTGCCGGATGCGCCACCGGCCGCTTTGATGAAGCTACGAAGGTGGTCTTATCGCCCATGGAAGCACATAAAAAGCACTGCCGCCTGGATATGAACTACGTGGCGGAATTAGCCGCTATGCTTACCCGGATTCCGGCCATACAACAACAGCTGATCTATTTCCCCAATAATTCGCTGTACCAGATGGCTAATACCTACCGGTATGCCGCATTTACCATCAAAAACAAGTTCAGGCATTATGACCTGACATCGGTGAACTGTACCGAATATCTTGAAAAGATCATTGCTACTGCTACCAACGGCGCCACTATAGACACCCTGTATCAATGCATTGTAGATGATGAGATCACCGAGGCGGAAGCAAAGGAATTCATACAGGAGCTGATCGACAGTCAGATACTGGTGAGTGAGCTGGAACCTACCGTTACGGGCGACGAGTTCTTCAACAGCCTTATTCAAAAACTGGATACACTGGAGCATTCGGGGGAACTGACAGCCACCCTGAAGAATATCCGGAGTTTATTATTAAACCCCGCAACAAGCACAGACAAATACCTGGAAACACATGCGCTGGTAAAAGAGCTGCTGCCAGATACCAACAGCAAAGACCTGGTACAGACCGACCTTTTTCTGGCCACTCAGCATAATACCATCAGCCATACCCTGATCAATGCTATACAGCAGGAGCTCATTCCGCTTTGGAAACTAACGCGGACCAATAACAACGGAGACCTGCAGCAATTCTCCCGCGCTTTCCGGGAACGTTATGAGGACCAGGAGATCCCGCTGGCCATTGCACTGGATGCTGAAACCGGTATAGGATATGCCGGCAACAGTGGCGGCCACGCGGACAATACGCCGCTGATAGATGATATCTTCGTTCAAAAAGGCCAGGAGAATAACAGCATCTCATGGAGTAAGCTGCATGAGTTCCAGCTGAAACGCCTGCACGAATGCTTACGGTTGCAGCAACAGGAAATTGTGCTGACAGATAAAGACCTGGACGAACTGAAAACAGGCGATACACCTGCATTGCCCGACAGCATGTACCTGATGGGCAGCATATTAAGCAGCAGCGCAGCTGCAGCTGATGAGGGCAATTATCTGTTTGAATTAAGTACCTGCGGCGGCCCTTCAGCAGCCAACCTGCTGGGAAGATTCTGCCACGGGGATAACACACTCACTGAAAAAGTAAAAGCCTGCCTGGAAGAAGAAGCGCAAATGCATCCTGATCACATTTATGCTGAGATCATACACCTGCCCGAAGCCAGGGCCGGAAACATCTTATTGCGCCCACAGCTGAGGGAGTATGAGATCGTATACCTGGGCAACGGCAGCGTAGATACTGCACACCAGATTCCGGTAGCAGACCTGATGGTGAGCATCCAGCCAGACAATACCGTTGTGCTCCGGTCAAAAAGGCTGAACAAGCGGGTAATCCCCCGTTTAAGCACGGCGCATAATTACCGGGCCGGCGGCTTGCCCATTTATAAGTTCCTGTGCGACCTCCAGTTCCAGCAGCTGAACACCGGCCTTGGCTGGCACTGGGATCACCTGGGCAATGAACCCTTTTTACCAAGGGTACGCTACGGAAAGATCGTTCTCAGCAAATGCACCTGGGTGCTGCAAAAAAAAGACTATCCTGAGTTGACGGCAAAAGACAAAAAGAACGGTGCAGCCATCCAGCACGCCCCGCTGTTCCGGAAAATAAGGGAACAGTTGCAGTTGCCACGCCATCTTGTAATTGCAGAAGGAGATAATGAGTTGCTCGTTGATATGGAAAGTGAAGCTTGCTTACACATTCTGGCCTCCACACTGATAAAAAAAGAACGGGTAGTATTGCAGGAGTTCCTGCATACAGACGGTCAATGCTGGGTAGAAGGCGCGGAAGGCCGTTATACCAACGAAGTGATCATTCCGCTTAAGAGCGCCGCTATAAAGCCCCAACAAGCGCTAAATGCCCCTGTCCGGGCAACGCAGCTTCCCCAAAGACGTTTTGTAACAGGCAGCGAATGGCTGTACGTAAAAATATACTGTGGCACCAGCAGTGCTGAAAGGATCTTAAAGACCGTGATCAAACCCCTTACAAAGGAACTGGTAGAGGAAGGCATTATCGACAAATGGTTCTTTTTACGGTATGCCGATCCCGAACACCATATCCGGGTCAGGTTTCATCATGGCAGCGATAAGGCATTCTGGAAAACCGTACTGGAAAGGTTATACGCCGTTTTGCAAGAGGACCTGGACAATGGACTGGCGTATAAGATACAGACAGATACCTACGACCGGGAGATTGAACGTTATGGCCCAGCCACCATGGAATTAAGCGAGGATCTCTTTTATTACGATAGTGAAGCCGTACTGGACACCATAGATCTGCTGGAAGGCGAAGAAGGCGAGCATTACCGCTGGCTGCTGGCAGCCAGGGGCATTGATATGCTGCTACAGGATGCCGGCTATACGCTGAACACCAAAGCTGCCTTGCTGAAAAGAATGCAGCAAAGCTTCTTCCAGGAATTTGGCGGAGACAAAGGCTTGCAGAATCAGCTGAACGATAAACACCGGGAACATATGCGGCAGCTTGCCAGTTTCCTGGACCCGCAACAAGACAGTGAGAACAGCATAGAGGAAGTAACGGCTATTTTTACTTTACGCTCCATGCGAACAGTGAACGCTTTGCAGGCTGCAGGTCTGCCTGTTCATGACCAGCTGTCAAGCTACATCCATATGTTCCTGAACAGGATGCTGCTGTCTAACCAGCGCAAACATGAACTGGTGATCTATCATTGTCTGAGCAGGTATTACGAATCACAGATCGCCATCCAGAAAAAACAATTGCAGCAACTACCCAGCAATCATGGCCTTCCCAATATATAAGCAGTTGGCAGAAATGGATTGTGGCCCTACCTGTTTGCGCATGATCGCCAAACATTATGGAAAACATTTTGCTCCCGGGCTGTTGAACAGGTTAACCTGCATCACCCATAAAGGCACCTCCTTACTGAAGCTTCGTAAAGCGGCAGAAAAAATGGGATTTAAAACGCTGGCGGCGGCCGTTACATTTGAACAACTAGATAATGAAACGCCGCTCCCTTGTATCGTGCTCTGGAAACAAAATCATTTTGTGGTCATCCCACCCCAGAACTACTCCAGCAATAACCCCCGCAGTAAAATACTGATCGCCGACCCGGAAAAGGGACTGGTAAAAATTGACAAGACCACTTTCCTGGAAAGCTGGATAGAAAAAGACGGCGACCAGGGAGTGGTATTGATGCTGGAACCTGCCAAAGCGTTCTACCGGTAAAAGAAACCTCATTATTTATTATCTTACTCCATACTAATTAAGTTTTCTTCATTATATGGGAAAGATCCGTTTTTCTCTTGCCGGCCTGCTTGCAATGCTTGTGCTGCCTGCGGCCGCGCAAAAGGCAGTAAGCCCTATACGTGTTAATCAGCTGGGATATTACCCGGGGGCAGCAAAAATTGCCATCGTAATTGTACCCGCCGGTACGGCGGCCCAGCGCTTTTATATCCTGAAGCCGAACAGGCAGGATACTGTTTACCGGGGAAGTACCAGCGCAACACTAGCTTCTAACTACTCTTCCGTACATACGCAGGTGATCGATTTCAGCGGTTTGCAGCAGGAGGGCAGTTTTGTGATCGCGATACCAGGTTTGCCACTCTCCTACCCTTTCCAGGTAAAGCCATATGTGCATCATGATGCAGCCGCAGCGCTTATAAAAGGATATTATTATCAACGTGTTTCCATGCCGCTGGATATTGCTTATGCGGGCAAATGGGCCAGGCCGGCCGGGCACCCGGATACTGCGGTATTGATCCATCCTTCGGCTGCCAGCTCCCAACGACCGGCAGGTAGTCGCATTGCCACTCCGGGCGGATGGTATGACGCCGGTGACTACAATAAATACATCGTGAATTCCGGTATTACCATGGGCACCTTATTATCCGCCTATGAAGATCTGTCCCCTTACTTTGATACGCTGAAAACTAATATACCGGAAAGTGCCAATAACATTCCTGATCTGTTGGATGAAGTATTGTACAATCTCCGCTGGATGCTCAGCATGCAAGACCCTTTTGACGGAGGGGTTTATAATAAATGCACCAACGCCGCTTTTGACGGAATGGTGATGCCCGGTGTTACAAAGGCGCCGCGGTATGTGGTACAGAAAGGCACTGCGGCCACGCTGGACTTTGCCGCGGTAATGGCGCAGGCCAGTCGGGTATACAAACGGTTTGACAAGGAGCTGCCCGGCCTGGCAGACTCTTGTCTGCACGCCGCTGTCCGCGCCTGGCAATGGGCAGACCGCAATCCGTCCGTAGAATATAACCAAAACAGGATGAATCAGCAATATGAGCCTAAGGTATCCACCGGCGGCTATGGCGACAAGACCTTTACGGATGAACGTTTCTGGGCCGGCGCCGAGTTGCTGGTCACCACCCGTGAGCTTCAGTATTATACCGCCCTGGCGCCGTACCTGCCGGATAGCCTCTCTATACCTTCCTGGTCGGGCGTTCACCTCCTGGGCTGTTATACCTTGCTGCGGTTTGAGCGGGCTTTAAGCCCCGTAGACGTTGATATCAGCGCTTTGAGGAAGCGGTTCATCCGGTTTGCAGACAGGCTGCTGCCGAATGTTCAGCAAAGCGCCTTCAGGACCGTAATGGGGCAAAACCGTCGGGATTTTATATGGGGCAGTAACGCTGTTGCTGCTAACCAGGGTATTGTGCTGATAAACGCCTACCTGCTGACGAAAGAAAAAAAATATATCGCCCATGCGCTGACTAACCTGGATTACCTGCTGGGCAAAAATGCCACAGGCTACTCCTTTATCACCGGCATAGGCAGTTTTTCACCCCTGCATCCGCACCACCGCCCCTCTGTGGCAGACGGAATTACCGGGCCGGTTCCCGGTTTGCTGGCTGGTGGGCCCAACCCCGGCAGGCAGGACAGCGTCCACTATGAGTATACAGAACCGGAAACTGCCTATACAGATGACGATGCGTCCTATGCCAGCAATGAGATCGCCATTAACTGGAATGCGCCTGCCGTATACCTGGCCGCTGCCCTGGAGGCGCTGGAGCGGGAAGCCGGGCATACGAAAGATTAAATATTGCAGCGGGGAAATATTGCATAATTTAGCAATTGCGGAAACGTTAATACATAGTTACGTTCATCTATTATTTAATCCATCACATTATGAAACTGAGGATAAAAAGGATCCTGATACTGGCCGCGCTCATTTTACCGCTAGCATTACAGGCGCAAACCAAGCTTACGGATGCGCTGATCAATGAATTTTCCGAAAAGGCGGCAGAGCGCTTCCAGTTGAAAAATGATCCAATATTGGTATTTATAACAGACCAGATGTCGCGCAGCGGGGCCGGTGGACTGGAAGTAGACAAGACCATGGCAGAGCTGAAAAAAGACCCTGCCGCCCTGGATGCTGCTTTGAAATACCTGTACCAGTACAGTGACTGTAACCGCCAGACGCTGATCGCCAACCTGCGCTCCATGAATTTCCCGAGTAACAGCACTTTTGCCCTGGCCACTTATACCGTAAATAAGTTCAAGGGAGAGGCTAAAGAACTGATAGAGGAAAAGGCCACTCTTGCCAAGACCGGCCAGATCGGCGCTACGCCAACGGCTCCGGTTGTTCAGGCAGCAGCTCCCGCCGCGGCGCCTGCTACCGGCAATGCAGCCAGCACAAGTGCCAGTGCGGCTGCAGCCACCACTGCTCCAGCTACTACGACCACTACTGCGGCCGCCGCAGCACCAGCCGTTGCGCCAGCGCAACCAGCTCCGGCAGAAGATCCTTACGACTGGGACGTACGCAATATATTTCCTATTACCAGCCAGGATCAGCTGATAGCCAAATATGGGCAGGGCAACGTAGCTACGCGTGATGTCTATGACCTGGAAGGTAATAACCTCGGCCAGGGCTACATCGTTTTCCCGGACACGGATAACGAAATGGAGCTCTTCCTGGATGGGGACAAAGGCAAAGTGATCACNTTCACCAGGGAAAATTCCAAATGGAAATCTCCATTCGGTATCAAGGTGGGCGACCCGCTGGAGAAGATCGTTAAAGTTAACGGGCGTAACTTCAGGCTGAATGGCTTTGAATGGGTGAACAGTGGTATGGTAGACAGCTGGGAAGGCGGCGCCATGGATGGCAAAGGCGTAACCCTGGTATTTAAGGCGGTTAACAGTGGCGACCCGAAACTATATGACCAGGTGACTGGTGACAAGAAAGTAAAAACCGATCAATCTGTATTAAAGAAGCTGGGTGTNGTAGTGGAAAAAGTTTCTTTTAAAACCACTCCTCCCCAACCTTAGCCGTTAAAATTAGACTTGTTATTCAAGATGCCGGCGCTATTGCAGCCGGCATCGCTCATTTTAACCCAGGACGATCTCCTTCTGGAGGAATTCAATAAAGCGATGCTGGTATTCAGGAGATTGCTTGTTGCTTAATGTAGCGGCAAAATGCGTTCTTTTCAACCCATTCCGGCCAATCTTGATCGCCTTTAAGGTAGTATCTCTCAGGTAAGGCTGCAAGGCCCATTTTGCCATTACCATGATCCCCATTTCCGCCTTTACCATTTCTATAGACGCTTCGGTTAGCGGAAGCACAATGACCTTTTTAGGTGAAACGCCTGCGGGCTCCAGCAGAAACTGATGCACGGTGACTGTTTCCATAGGCAGGGAATGGATAATAAGGTGCTGCTCTGCGAAATCTTCTGCTACCACAAACTTCTTAGCCGCCCAGGAATGGGTATCCGGTACAACGGCCACCATTTCGTCCTGGAACAGCTCTGTGTATGCAATGTTATCGTCCTTTACCGGGTCGCTGGTGATGGCAATATCCAATTGGCCTGACAACAGTTTTTGCAGCGGATGATGGGTAGCTTCCATCACGATGGTCAGCGCCACATTGGGATAGATGAGGTGGAACTGCTTCATCAGGGCGGGCAGCCAATGATAACTGGTATAACATTCCGTGCTCAGGCGAAGTTCTCCTGCCTCTCCGTAGATCAGCTTTTTGATCTGTAACTCGGTGTCTGACATGCGGGACAGGATATCATTCGCCATCTCATATACTTTCTCGCCTGCTTTTGTGAGCACCATTTTCTTATTGATACGATGAAAGATCCTGGTACCGAGATGATACTCCGCCTCCCTGAGCTGATGGCTTAATGCAGACTGTGTGAGATGCAGTTTGTCTATTGCTTTGGTAATGCTGCCCTCTTCCACTATCGCCTTTATCAGTTTCAATTGCCTTATCTCCATAGGCTATAAAATTACAGGTTCCCTTTTAGGACAACTATTAAAATTTTAGATGATGATCATGAATTCTTTGAGTTGGCGCCGGCCGCGCTCCTGCTTAGTTTTGCGTATCAATTCAACCAAAAACATTACTTATGACTATGCAAATTGAACATTACGAAAACAAGCTTGCTTATGAGATAGACGCTGCCGACCTGTTTGATGCTTTGAACAAAGGAGAGCAGATTGTAGTAGTAGACGCCAGGAGCGCGGTAGGATATGAGCAGGAACATATACCGGGCGCGATCAGCTTTCCGCACCGCACCATGGATGCCGCCACTACCGCACATCTTGACAAAGGCATTTTATATGTGACCTATTGCGACGGTATTGGCTGCAATGCTTCTACCAAAGGTGCGCTTAAGCTGGCGCAGCTGGGTTTTCGTGTAAAAGAACTGATAGGCGGGCTTGATTGGTGGAAGCGGGATCAATATACCACTATTGGCAGTGCAGGCGCAGAAAGAAAACTCGGGATAGCATGCTTTTGCTGAAGACATTTATATAAACCGGAGAGGACACGAAAGTTTCGTGTCCTCTTTTCTTATCTTGTTAACCCTATTTATCATCATGTTCTAATCCCATTCTAATATTTCAATCGGTTGCTTTCTTTCCGGGATAACACTAATGTTGCATTTAGTGGCCATGGGCCTTCCTTTCATCAATGATAATTTGCTAAATCGTTTTATGCTATATATATTGAGCAAAATTTTTTCAACCAAGTATGCGTAAACGTTTCACTATGATCTAAACACGTCAGTAGTAAAATTCAAAGCACGTTATCATTAAAGGTTTAAACTAAAACAAGAGAGACAGACACAGGGACAGATTTGTAGTCAACCAACACTGGTGGGGCTAAGCCACGTTTTTAGCACCCGCCGGGGAATCACTTTTTCTATCATTTATTCTACAGCATTAGCTGCCATTTATTCACTCTCAATCGTAAACAACAATCTATGAAAAGATTACTGATCTTTTTATGCCTGTTCTTATCTGCATACCAGATGGTATCAGCTCAGGAGAAACGAGGCGTCACGGGTACTGTGAGGGACGCAGAAGGAAATCCCCTGCCCGGCATCACTGTTCTGGAAAAAGGAACTAACAATGGCGCTGTATCAGATGGTGCCGGTAATTTCAAACTGCAAGTAAACCCCAATGCTACGCTGGTACTTTCAGGTATCGGATTTGTAGCACAGGAGATCCCTGTATCCGGCAAATCCAGCGTAGATGCACGCATGGCAGTAGACAACAAAAACCTGGGCGAGGTGGTTGTAACTGCGTTGGGTATTAAACGTGAAAAGAAATCACTGGGCTACGCCCTGCAGGAAGTAAGCGGAGAATCGCTGACCAATTCCAGGGAAACCAACATTACCAATGCGCTTACCGGTAAAGTAGCCGGTTTGCAGGTGGTACGCTCCAGCAATGGTCCGGCAGGTTCTTCCAAGATCGTATTACGTGGTTTCAACTCTCTTACCGGCAGTAACCAACCGCTGATCGTGGTAGACGGTGTGCCCGTTGATAACACTACCGGCGCCACCAACAACGACTACTGGAATCCTTCCAGGGATATGGGTAACGGTCTGCAAGACATCAACCCCGATGATATTGAGAGCATGTCTGTATTGAAAGGCCCCAGCGCAGCAGCGTTGTATGGCACCCGTGGTGGTAATGGTGTAATACTGATTACAACCAAGAGCGGTAAAAAACAAAACGGTCTGGGCATCACTTACTCTTCCCAGATAGGTTATTCAGAGCTTTTTACAACTCCTAAAAAACAGCGGTCCTTTGCACAAGGTACTGAAGGCACATTTGGAGCCGATTCAGAAAATTCATGGGGCCCTCAGATCAGCGGGCAGACTGTAACCGATTGGTCTGGCAAACAAGTACAACTGCAGGCATATGATAACACGGATGCGTACTTGAATAAAGGACTGAATTTCAAAAATACAGTCTCTTTTCAACAACAGGTAAGTAACGGAACCTCTATCTACTCTTCAATTACGCATCTGACTGATAAAGGTATCATTCCCGGCAGCAAATTGGATCGTACCAACCTGACAGCCCGTGCGGTATCTCGCTTTGGCAAGGGTGATCGCTGGACTACAGATACCAAGATCCAGTATGTTAATTCAAGGGCAAAGAATCGCCCGAATACAGGTAACAACAACGGCAACGTCTTCAATACCCTGTACATGCTTCCTGTAAACCTGAATATCCGCGACTTCAGCGCGGCCACCCGGGATAACGGAAAGATGCTGTGGTATGGTTCCAGCCAGAAAGTAAATCCTTACTGGAGCCAAAAGTACGATCTGAATGAAGATGCAAGGGACCGTTTCATTATGAGCGGATCATTGAAATATGACTTCACCTCCTGGCTGAACGCTGAGGTAAGGGCTGGTGCTGATATCTATACCACCAACTATGAAGCTAAGCTTTATGCCGGCAGCCCGTCACCTGCCAATGGTAGCTACAGCAGCGGCAAACAAACTTTTAACGAAACAAACTACAGTGCATTGATCAATGCGCGCAAAGATAACGTGTTCGGCAAATTAGGTGGATCTGCATCTGTAGGCGGCAACCTGATGCGGCAAAAGAACAGCCGACTGGAAGCCAACGCCGGAGAATTGCAGATACCCAACCTCTTTGCGATCAACAATAGTAAAAACAATCCTACCATCACAGAAAAATATTCCGAAAAGAGGATCAATTCAGTATATGGTACTGTTGGCCTGAACTGGGATGCTTATTGGTTTGTTGATGCGACATTCCGTAACGACTGGTCATCTGCCCTGGCACCTGCCAACCGCTCGTTCTTCTATCCTTCCGTGAGCACTTCAGTGATCGTAACCGATATGATAGACCGCTTAGGTGGCCAGGTCCCGGCTTGGATCAGCTACGGCAAGGTACGTGCTTCTTATGCACAGGCGGGTAATGATATGGATCCTTATCAATTGTACAACACCTTCGAGGTTTCTAAAGATCCTAACGGCAACACAGTCATTAAAAGAAAGAATGTGTTGTTCGATGCAAATGTGAAAAATGAGCTGATCAAGTCTACTGAAGTGGGTGCTGAGATCAGGTTCTTTAATAACCGTGTAGGCCTGGATGCAACCTGGTATAAATCCAATGCCACTAACCAGCTGATAGATCTGCCGATGGACCCGCTCAGCGGCTATACCGCCAGGAAGATCAATGCTGGTGACATTGAAAACAAAGGCTATGAGCTCATGCTGAACGGCCGCGTGCTCGATCAGCCAGGCAGCCTTATCTGGGATGTGACCGTAAACTATTCTTCCAACAAGAACACCGTTAAAAAACTCACCGACGGGATAACCTTATATCCTCTAGGTGGTTTTGACGATGTACAGATCTATGGATCTGCCGGTGAAAAGTATGGTGAAATATGGGGTACTGCCTACCAAAGGGTGGAAGATGCAAACAGTCCCTACTTTGGAAAGATCATTGTGGATGACAACGGTTTGCCAACATCCACCAGTAATAAGGTAAGGTTGGGCAACCAACAGGCCACCGGCCTGCTGGGCGTAACCAATACTTTCAATTATAAAGGCATTTCCCTGGGCTTCCAGGTTGATGCTCGTTTTGGCGGACAGATATTCTCCGGTACGATCAACTCCATGCAGAGAAGCGGTACATGGGAAGGTACTGTCGTAAACGGACAACGCAGTGAATTTGTAGTAGA
>JGI24739J22299_10000540_pt1 | contig 13488 bp, 11 predicted proteins | sample KBSCornC5_FD_22299 | JGI IMG/M metagenome (IMG submission 22299)
GGATATCACGGAACTTGTTGGCGACGTTGAAGCGACACCATTGACAGTGCTGCTTACATTGCCAATTAAATTTATTACCCGGTTGGCATTGATATGCTGTACCGAAAGCTGTTCATTATACCGGCCATGATTTCCTTCTTGCGATACGATCCGGGCAATAGTACCAATTGACTTATCGGCCCTGGTGGTGATGTTCAATGTTTTTGAAGGGGCGCCATCTTTTATCCCGGTCCGGGCAGCCTGATCTCCATAATCATCAACTATCTGAATTTTATCCACGATGGAAGCCGGCAAATTCTGGATGGCCTGTGCTACATTTCCCCCTCCAAATACTTTTCCGTTAAGCTTGGCTTTTGTCACTTGTTGACCCTGGTGTACCAATGTCCCATCTGCTCCAACCTCCATTCCCTCCATCTTCTTCAGTAACTGATCCACGGTAGAGTAAGCGGGTACTTTATAGTCGCTGGCCCTGTATTGGACGGTGTCCGTTTTATAAACAATCGTGGGCGTTCCGTTAACGTTGACTTGTTTAAGCTGATAATATTGATCTTTGAGTATTATTGGTGCCAGTACAATTTTTTTTGTCTCCTCATTATTTAAATACCGGCTCACCTTGGTTGTAAATCCTACTTCGGATACGGTAAGTAAAAATGTCGCCTCTCTTACATTCTCGAATATAAAAATCCCATCTTTATCAGAGCTTGTCGCCATCGAATCTTTTGCAGACTTTAGTATGACCGTAGCCCTGGCAACCGGCGTTCCGGTACTGTCCTGTACAATCCCGCTAACCTGGCGAAACTCCCGCGCAGGCAACTTCGGTGCGTCTTTATTGATAATTTGTTGCGCCTTCAAATTTGTCGCTACCATTAAAAAAAGGATAAAAAAAATATGTTTCATTTTATCCCTCTCATTAAGCTGTTAATTAAACGGTGAAATAAAGTGGCTTTGGCTGTTATAATTTCGGCGTCGGCTATCATCCCGTTCTTCAATAATAAATATCCGCTTCCATGGTTATCAAAAGCCACCTCTGCAACATATTCTCCTGTTTTTACTTGATCATCGGTAACATACCTGATTACACCGTCCAACGTACGTTGGTCATCAACAGGATTTCTAAGTTTAATTAATACTGTTTGCCCTGATTTAACCTTATAAATATCATTTTGCGAAACAATCATTTCTCCGTAAAACCCTCTATTCTCACCAACTATAAAAAATACATTCTGATTAGGATGTAATTGTTCATTTTCATGTATCACCCCCGCATAAATTAATTGCCCATCGACCGGTGCTTTAAGGTTCTTTCTGCCGGTCGAATTTTCGAGGACTGCCAAATAATCGTCTTTCTTGACGGAGCTATTATTTTGTACCAATATCTTGATTAATCTCGCCGAATCTTTTATTGACAAGCTATATGGTGAGTTTACCGAATGTATTTTTATCTGTGTTTGAATAGCTTCGGGATAGCTTATAGTTGATGAAATGAACACACATATTATTGCGATAGCTAATACCAGACTTATTCCCCACCTATACAACCACATTGGCGGTGTACCGATAATATCCTGCATTTCTTCAGCATGTACCGGCTCTTCTTGATTTAATAATTCCTTTGCCATGTAATTATATGCCTAATTCAAGTTGATTTTTCACCAGGTTAAAATACTCCCCCCTCATTTCAGTTAGTTGGCGATGAGTACCTTGTTCAATAATTTTGCCCTTATCCATAACAATAATATTATCAGCATTTCTTACGGTGCTTAAGCGATGTGCAACCACCACCACGGTTTTTCCGTTAGTAAACTGGTTCAGGTTGTCCATTATTATTTTTTCGTTGTTTGCGTCCAATGCATTCGTTGCTTCATCAAAAAATAAGTAAGCCGGATTTTTATAAACAGCACGGGCGATAAGCAGGCGTTGTTTTTGGCCCTGACTTATTCCATGTCCGCCTGCTCCAATCTTGGTATAGAGACCAAAAGGCAGCTCGCTTACAAAATCATTCAGGTTCGCTGTTTCAATGGCCTTATTTAATTTATCCAAATCCGGAAAATCATCTCCAACCGCTATATTATTGGCTATAGTGTCTCCAAAAATAAATCCGTCCTGCATTACGGTCCCGCAACTGCTCCGCCAAATCTTATAGCTTAAGCTGGTTAAGTGTATTTTTCCAACTTTTATTTTTCCGGTTTCGAGCGGATAAAAACGGAGAAGTAATTTCAGCAATGTGGTTTTACCGCTACCGCTCATTCCCACTATTGCCGTAGTTTTACCCTGCGGAATGTTTAAATTTATATTTTCCAAGGCGGGATTGGCATCGGCTCCCGGATATCTGAAAGTAAGGTCTTTAATACTAATGCTTTTGTCAGCGGGCAATTCATTGATAAACGTACAGTCAGCAGGCTCTTCATCTTTTAGCTGGTGCACTTCATTTAAACGTTCCAGGCTAATTTTGGCATCCTGATACGCCTGTATAAAACCAATCATTTGTTCGATAGGGTTACTTACCTGACCAACAATGTATTGTATAGCCATCATGCCGCCTAAAGTAATATTGCCGTCAATAACAGCCTTTACGCTTATAAATGTTATCAGTATGTTTTTTCCCTGATTTATGAATGCTGATCCGGTTTGCTGTATCTGGCTTAGGGCAAGATTTTTTATTTTAAATTTGTAAAGGCTTGCCTGTATATTTTCCCAGTGCCAGCGTTTTTGTTTTTCACAATTATTCAATTTAATCTCCTGCATACCATTTACAAGCTCTATTACATTGCTTTGATTATTTGAAGCGATGCCGAACTGTCTGTAGTTAAGGTCACGCCTGCGTTTCAAAAACAGAATTATCCATAAAACATAGAGTACGGTACTAATAAGAGAAATTAAAAAAATCAGCGTATTATAATAAATCAATACAATGGTAAAAACCACCAGGTTAAGCAATGAAAACAAGGTGGTTAATGCGGTGCCGGTTAAAAAGTTTTCTATCTTTTGCTGGTCATTCATTCGCTGCAGAACGTCGCCTGTAGTTTTTGTTTCAAAATAGCTGATTGGCAACTTCATGAGTTTTACCAAAAAATCGGTTAAAATAGAAACATTGATACGCACACTTATGTGAAGCAGTATCCATGATCTGATGAAATTGATGCTCATACTTCCCAAAAAAAACATCAGCTGAGCAATCAAAATCAAATAAACGAAGTTAAGGTTACGGGTATTGATGCCTGTATCTACCAGGGCCTGCGTAAAAAACGGGGTGACCAACTGTATTAATGTGCCAACACCCAGTCCAATAATCAACTGAAAAAAAAGTTGTTTATATTGGAAATAGTAACGGAGGATGGCACTCCATTTGACCTCATTTTGCTTATCTTCTTCAAGTTCATAAAACGAAGGCATTGGTCCTAGTAAAAGTGAGATGCCATCATAAAGCTCTTTGTGCGAAAACCAATTTGATTTAAATTCTTCTTCCTGTAGCATAACCAACCCTTTGGCCGGATCGGCGATGTAGTAGGCCGTGCCTCCTATTTTATAAAGTATAACATAATGGTTTTGACGCCAATGCAAAATACAGGGCAGTTGTACTTGCTTAAGCTGTTCAATAGTTACCCTTACGCCTAATGAGCGTAAGCCTATTTTTTCTGCCGCGTCGCTGATGTTCCATAAAGTTGTCCCCCCTCTGCCCGTAAAACACAAAGCCCTCAATTTTTGAATGGAATAATTGCGATTATAATACTTCGCAATCATCCGCAAACACGTTGGGCCGCAATCTAAATTGTCTTGCTGTTTGTAAAAGGTAAATTTCAATTGACTTGAGTTATTTTATTGTTTTCTGCCAAGGCATACTTGCCGAAAAAATCTATAGTTTGAATACCCAGGTATAAAGCGTTCTTGGGCATCAATGCGCTGAATTTGTTTTGCTTTTAATTTTCATACCGGCAGGTTCACGCGGACTGTTTTTTGAAAGATGTAGAGACTTTAAGCTTTCTTACCAGTAATGCTAAGCGCCATAACAAACAATATCAGTTTAAAATTCATTATTTATCCATTTACTTTTTTGCTAAAGTATATTCACTCCAAAAATCTGTGGAGGAAGTAAAAGCCTCTATATGGACTTTAACAGGAAACGAAGGCTGGTTATTTTTGATGTATTCGTCGCTAACCCCAGGCAGGGGCCCGATGGGGACAACATATACTCCCCCAGCCAACGTTGTTGCTTGGCCGGCCGCGTTATATACAGCGGCCATATCTACGCCCGGCAATTTAATATTATAAGTAAATTTTGCAGGCGCATTTGCATCAAGTCCCAATTGTTTTAAACTGATAGACAACTCATAGGTAAAAAACAATTTATTATTAAAAGCTCCGGCTGCTTTGATGCCATCATGATTATATACCGAAATAAGGCTGTCCATGCTTTTTATTCCGGTTACCTTAATGAGTTTGGATGCATTTGCGTAATCTGTATTTTTTACCTTCATAATCGAGTCGGCTTCCGTCTGAGAAGCTGGCTGGTATTTTAGATTAACCCAGACCCGGTTGTGCATATCTGGGAAAGGATAAGTTATACTAATGCCATTTTTGATGTTTTTTTGATTAGATGGATTAATAGTCAGAATGATACCGCCTCCCAGTATTTTATTGATATTGGTATGTTCCGTTGCCTGTATAGTTAAATACAAGTTATCATCATCGTTAGCCATCGTATAAAAAATATCTGTAGCATGGTTATAAGCCTGAAATTTGTTGCTCCATTCCGTTGATTTCCCGTCAATTTTCACGTTCGACGGAGCGCGCAGGCTGCTTTGTTGGATGCCGGGCAGCTTTTGAGCATAAATAATAACGGGTATTACGATTGACAACAACAGTAGTGAGAGGTGTTTAAAGTTCATTTTTTTACAAAAAAAGATTCACGGAAAAAACAACCATGATTTTTGTTATCATGGTTGTTTACTCAAAAATTAATAACAATCAACATTGTCGCAACAATCGTTCGTATTGCAATTATTATCTGCACCAGATTGAGTACCACTTGTGATACTGGTGTGAACTCCTACTGCCCCTGCACAACCGGGGGCACTACTCCAGTACCATGTACATGAGCCCCCACTAATCATTTTCATTTGATCTTTGGTGAGCATTTCCTTAATGTCTCCAAACTTAAGTTCCAACTTTTTCATAAATTTTTGTTTTTAAATTGATGCCTCTATTTTAGGGTTGCGGCTTTCCTTATCCTGTTTTACCAAGGCAGGCAACTTTTTTGTTCGCGAAACAAATTCTTTACACCTTTTACAAAACATATTTAATATCTTCTGCCTGGTAAGCAGAAGGTAATCTGCGACCGTTGATGAACAGCGTTGGCGTACTTGTAATTTCTACCATCTTACACCACTCTTTTTGCGCTGAAAGTGCGTTAGATTCAATCGCAGTTCCCATAGCCGGGTATTTCTCTTTCCATAATTCATATTTTTTTTTCTCCTGTTTATACCAGTCATTTATTGCTTCTTTAAGCCTGATTTCGTTCTTTTCAAACTTTAATGTCATAAAGTGGCTGATAACATTTTTGTCCAGTTCTTTTTGATATAGTCTGTTAACAAAAACCAATTGAAGTTTTATATCATCTCTTGAATCAAGTAAATTATCCAAAAGCATATGTGTTTTTGTACAATGAATGCAAAAAGGGTTAGATACCAGCGTAATCACGTTGGTAGCTTCTTTGTTACCTATCATGATAGTATTTTCTTCGGTTGGCAAAGCATACTTATTCTCCCGGTGCAGCATATTTTGGAATAATTCTTTATTGTATTTATACCTATACAACTCCAGTCGAAGCATTTGTAATTGCATAGAATTAATCAAGTAAGGCTTTATGAAGACCCATAAAAGGATCGGAACAAGTATTCCGACAAACAAATTGCTCAAGGTATGTAAATCGGGATACTGAATTCCATTGGATAGATAAGGTATAAAAGCAGCAAACTCCAGCCATAAAAGAGCCTGGACCGTGCAACAGAAAATACACCATTGCTTTGCTACCCGCCACTGATAATAAATGGAATAAAAAGTATAGGGTAAGCTTAGTAAATTTAGAATTCCCAATATTTGTATTAAGTGGGCGTTTGCGGCATTAAATAGCAAAGCAACCAATGTACCTGAATAGTAAAAAAAACCAATTTCGCTCCAACTCAATTCTTCGGTTACTTTTGCAGCCTTTGATGATAATATGACATGGCAATTTTTACTATTATCGTCCCCGCAAAATTTTTGTATCAGAGGATTATTTGCATCGATGCTTTGTATTAGTAACAATATGGAAGCTAATAAGCCTACCGTCTTAAAAAAAGCTAAGATGCCGATATGCCAATTTATAGTTTGTAGATAGGATTGATTGAAAAACAAATAAGCGAGAAAAACAATGATTAGTCCTGATACAACAAACGGCATGCGTAGGGTCTCGATGATTTCTTCCCTGCGTTTGGCAGAATAATCATACTCACCGGATGAGTCATCTTTTTGAAACGCTAATATAGATCCCTGATAACGACTTTTAAATTCGTCTATACTAAATGAATGGTTATTCCAATGGTCATTCGATATGGTGATTTGGCTTTCATCTTTTTGGTTTACTAAAACAAATTCCCCTTTTGCAAAACAAGCTATAAAAGGCAAAGGTATTTCCGTCTCAATTAATTCTTCAACACTAACCTGGTAAGCTTCATTGGGGATATTCCAATAGGTCAATACCTCACTGATAGCAAGTAGGCTGGAAGCATCGGTATGTTTTTGCAATTCACTAATAATGCTATTCCGGGTGACGGGAATACCCAATTGTTTCACGACAAGGCTTATTACCTTAATTGAGTTACGGTGTTCCATAGGATATTAAAATGGCTAAGCGATGGTCAATAAACGAGGACGATCAGGATGTTTTTCGAATTCCTCAGTGATATTATCACCAATAACGGATATATCAAATGCGTGGCCAATACAGGTTATTACCTGCGAAAAATTACTTTTCATAATAAGGTTTAGATGTACAATTAATACTCTTCAGTACTAATTAGTTGTATTAAATTGATCGTATTTAATCGGTAGTATAAATTGGTATTTCAAATATATAATTATATATGTCAATAACACAAGTATTTTTAAAAATAATTTTCATTTACATGTATACCGGCCTATTTAATCTGGATCGTTGTGTTTTGTCCATATCCAAATCCGCAATTAACCCCCTTGAATTCGAATTTTCCAACTTCGAATAACTGCTTAAGCAAGATATTGTTATGAATTCCAAATTTTGTTTGACTTTTTCCCTGATTGTCATTTCGAGATTTGTGAATTGCGGTTTTCTAATATCGATCTTAGCTTTGTATTTCCAGCGGCAAGAGGTCTTTTTGCCCTACAAAAAGCCTCTTACCCTCCGGGGATTTGTCGGAATTTCGCAACTCTTTCCGATGTATTAAATATTTTAAGTTCTATTTGAAAATATAATTTCGAGTATCTGAAAAATATCGATTTCAATTTTTGGAGTTTCATTACTACGTCGTCGTTAAATCGGCAGACACTTTTCTTTCAGTAGCCAAATGTACGAGCCTCATTTTTGTTGCCTGTCGTTTAACGGCGGTTGACAAACCAGGCAGGACAGCGCCGGAATTCCGCAATCATGAACAAGCCTGATTCTACCATGGGATCTGATTTAAAAACATTTTCTAAAGTGATGGCTGATTGCTTCCGCCCTACTATTGAAGATTTCTTTTTGGGGTGGTAAAACGTTTGCTTTACTTTATGCTTAAGCTGATGGTCCGAAGGGGAAAATAACCCCTTCGAATGAAAAATACGACTTTCCATGTTACGTATTTTACATTTTTATTTATGCCGGATTACCACCCTTTTCGCACTGTTTTCGCTATCTAAAACCCTGTTCATTTGCTCGTAAGAAACAATTCTTAAAAATGGAACAAGCATCAGTCAACGAAAAAAGATCAGTAGCAGCACTCGGGTACTCCATTTACCTCATGGAACAAGGTATTACATTTTCGCATACCCCACCCTATCTGATCTCGGGCGCTCTGACCGGTCCGGAATCCTGGCTGATCCACCTCTCTATCGTAAGCCAGCAATTTGATTCGTACATCAGGCCAATCCTGGATTTCCTGAAATCGGAAGGTCTGCCATTGGCTATACCCGCAGACGCTGTACAACATAACAGCATATTGGGTGGCACAGGCGGCTTTCAGTTCACCGGCAAAGTGATCTCGGTCAGGGTTAGCAGAACCAATGACCTGACAAGAATAACCGAAAAGATGCGCGATCTGACCAGGCACTGTCGTTTCTGGAGCCATGCGGCGCTCCTATTTACCCTCCCGTATGCTACTTACGTGATCCTCATGTACTGGGTACAGTTGGCGACGGTGATCCCCGAATCGCTGCGTGACCCGCGCGAAACCACCTTAACGGTAAAACCGCATTCCATTTTCTGGACGCTGGATGCGCTCGGTTTTATCTGCATGGGAAGTTCCACGTTTTTGGCGGCCTTGCGCTGGAAAAGAGCGACCGGAAAGCTTGCCGGCTGCGCGGCTTTTTACTGGCCAACGGCTTGCCTATTTCTACCCGCGTTTTTCCACCTTAGTGCTGTTCATCGTTTCGCCCTGGCTGGTCACCGCGCCGGGGTCGATGCTGGCGATGGCGATGTTTCTATGGAGGACACAGGATGAACTTTAATGACCGGAAAACGCTGCTGCCGGCTTATGCGGCTTCCAAAGCTGTATCGCAGCTTTCTTTTCTCTGGCCGGACCCATGAACGATACCATATGGTATCGGTTTGATACTTGCAATATTATCTCGATGAATTCATCTTTAAATATAATTATAGAGGCAATAGACAATCTTTAACTTTTTAGTCAAAAAAACGGCTACTGCCTCCTGATGGGCTATTACTTTCAAGAGCCTCCGCCGGGGCAAAACAAACTAAAATAATTAAGCGCGCGACCAGTGGGATCTTTACTATTTTAGGGATTCCGATCGGANAATGCATCGATTATTTACTNAAAAGCTTAATAAAAGCCTGCCCAAAATTGTCACCATTTTCTATTTCAAAATCNTTTGATATAGCGAAACTGAAGATACAGCCCAATAATAACCGCATAACACATACTGCCTACAATCGCCACAATTAATCCTGTTATAAACAGATGCCCGTTATAACAGGCGGGGCGTGGTACGTCGGTCTTTTTTTTTGCCATTTTTAATGCGTAATCCGGAATTATATTAACAAAGTATCCATTTGATTAAATCACCCAAGAGACGATCTGCTTAAATGTCGATGGTAAAACCAACCCGCTCTTATTTGAAATCAGCTGATAAATCGGCTGTTTGATAATAATCTGTAACAGCATTGGCATCGCCGTTAGGCATAATCGAAATAAGCTGACTGTCTCCCTTGGCAAAAGTCACAAATTGTCCGTAGTTGTTTTCTGGGTCGGCTATAAAAACGTGCTCATTGCTCTTATATGGCAACTCCTTTGTTCCGGATTTATAAACCTTGAAATAATACTGATGATCGGGTTCCAGTGGAGGCAGTTCTGTAAAATCGCTGAAGGCGCCGCTTACATTCTTAATTACTTTATTCAAAGGCTTGTAAACAAACTCAAATTTGTCATAGTCTATGTATTCGTCAAAAAACTCGACATCTACAGAACCTCCGTAAAAATCGATAAAAGTTGTTGTGAACCGGAGACGAAAGCCCATGTTTTCAGGGTTTTTAACAGGTGTAATAGCGACATTATCAGAAAACGTCACACCGTCATAAAAGATCCGTTTGGTCTGATTAAAGGGATTTTCTGAAAGGCTGATCGTACTGACAGCCTTATGGTCGTTTTTTTTGCGGACCTGTATCTGATCCCTGGAATTGAAAAGTGACACATTAATTTTAAACTCGTTGTTGATGGCTTCGCCGATATTTTTATCATTCAGTGTAAATTCAAGTGTATCAGTCAGCACCAGCCCTTTAATGTTGAGTTGTACAGCTTTTACAGGATTGTTATTTAACAACTGCTCTTTCTTACAGGCAAATAAAAACAACGATAATATTGGGAGCAGGTATTTTATTTTGATCATATGTTAATTATTTGAAGAAAACCGGGACATCAGCTGATGCCCCGGTAAATCACAATTCGGTGAAAATATTAGAAAGTAAATTTGGTCCAGTTGGCAACCCAGTTACCTGAACCAACGGTTAATGCACCGCTTGTACCAGGAGCAAGGAAATTAACCGCGCCTGCATTGTAGAATGGCTGGCTCATGCCCCAGGTAGGTGCAGTGGCAGCTGTTGATGTAGGATTGGCTACAGTGCTGGAATAAGCGCCGGTTGCTACAGAGATAGCAGCGCTGAAGCCGTGAACACTGGTACCATTGATGGTTGATGGTGTAGCACTTGCATCAGCATCAAAGACAACACCGGAAGGATAACCGGTAAAGAATGAGTTGCTCAAAGTAACTTCAGTACCACGACGGTTACGGAAGCCGTATTTAAAGCCTGGTGAGGTGATAGCCGGCGATAATGTAGCAGTTTTTGTACCGATAACACTAAAATTAGCTAACGTAGGGTGTGTTTTTGGTAATAAGCTGAAGGTAGCATCTTCAGTAGGTGCATTATTATCAGATTCGATACCGTTTGAATCACTTGCACCACTGCTGGCACTGTGTGTAGAGTAGGCATCAGCCACAGCGATGGCGTATTGGATAGAACCTGTAAAACCGTTATCAAAGTCAAACTGGTCGTCATCGTTACCAAATGAAACCAGGTATTTAGGGCTTACTTTACCACCAAAGAACTCAAACCCGTCATCCAGGCCGTATGAAGCCTGTACGTGATCAATGGTTGTTCCGCTACCGACGCCACCTAAAGTTAAAGAGTTTACCTCCACATTTGGTGCCAGTACGTAACCAGCATATTCAATACGGGCATATTGCAGGGTACCGCTGTTGTCTGCATCGTTCGAACCACCGTAATGGAATTTAGGATCATCAGCCAGACCTTCGATCAGTTTATCACCAACGTTGATCTTCGCGTTACCTAACAGGATGACACCGCCGAAATCACCAGGATGACCAACAGTGCTTGCGTTACCGTCCAATAAATAACGGCTGGTGAATACAATCGGGTTTGTTGAAGTACCAACTGCGTTGATTTTAGCACCTTTGGCAATTACCAAAACACCATTTTGAACACCAGCAGTGTTTACAGTTGATTTGATGAAAGTACCGGCATTGATGGTCAGGGTAGCACCGCTTCTAACAGTAACTACACCGCTAATTTCCCATACATGACTTGCGTCCCAGGTGGTATTGGTAGTAATATCGCCACTGACTGTTGTAACCGGCAATGATGACGCGCTGTAATCGGCAGCTGATGTACTGCGATTGTCAAATGCTTCGCCGTTTTTGGCTTCCTTTTTACAAGATGATACGAAAATACCTGCAGCAAGGCACAGGGTAATTATTGATAATTTTTTCATTTTTTCTGTTTTTCAGGGAGGTAATTTTTGTTTTATGCTCCCACTTTTTAAGGTTCATTTTTGGATTTGGGTCATACCGGTAAACTTTATACTGCTTTGCGAGATTAGATCAGCTCAATGTTTCCGGCATACATTTTTTATTATATCTTTGCCGTCAGTCCAAATCCAACAGCAACGATCTTATGTTTATACCCTTGGTTTAAACACGTATCCCTTTCGGGGGCTGATATATTACTTTCAGGTTTTCCTGTTTGTGCCGGTAGCGGGCAAGCTAATCGGTTTTAAACGAAGGGCAGTACAAGCGCCCTTCGTTTTATTTTATGGCACAGCGGAAATTGTTTTATCCTCCTTTTTTTGTTCAACCATTATATCTCTACATACAGAATGTATTCGTTCTGTTAAAAATTGTAGGTGAGCGATGTGCTGAAGGTCCGTCCAAAACGCTGCTGAAACATCACCTGGTCACCTTTTTCATAATTATTACTAAATCCGCTTTTTAAGCGATAGGCTTTACTTTTATCGCCGCTGTTATCGCCTGATATAAGCTCATAACTGGCTGTGTTACGATAAACATTGAATATATTATTGGTAAGATTAGCCATGTTGAATTTAGCCTCCATCTTATTTTTCAGGAAACGATAGCTGATCTGAATATCCAGTTGTTCTCTTGGCCTTTCATATTCAATAAAAGTAGGATCGTCACTAACAATGTAGGTTTTGCGCCCCGACTTATTATAAGCCGCGTTGAAACCAAGATGATTGCCAAGATATTGCAGACCGATATTATACAAATAAGGTGATTGCCCATACAGCGATCGTTTTTGTTGGGATGGAACCTGTATGTAGGGTTTGCCGCCTCCGGGATCTACGGTATAGGTATTTTGAACAGTTGATTTTTGAAAGGTAAGGTTACCGTACCCTGCTATATTTTTGAAGATCTCATTATCAGCTATAAAGCTGAAGTTTTTTCGCAATTCAAATTCCAGGCCGTATACTTTTGCCCAGTCCGCGTTTTGAAGGTAATAATTAGGATTGCCGTTTACCATAATAGCGTTCAGCTCTACGGGCTTATCAAAGCGTTTATAAAAACCGCCCACCGAAATAATCTCACCCAGGCCGGGAAACAATTCCGCTTTAAGGTCATAACTGTTGATACGGGTACTGTATAAGCCTTTATTACCGTATAAAGCATCAAGCGTGGGGCTATATCTCAAAAAGGGATTATTATCCATCAGCTCGGGCCGTACCACGCTGCTGGAAACAGCTCCCCGGATGTTTAGCGACTGTATAGGGCTATAGGTCAGATTAACCGATGGAAGCCATTGCCNTCTTTTATCAGGTTTTACCGCGAAAATATTCTCACCACCTCCCTTAATGATCGCGCCTGCTTTGATCTCGGTATATTTATAATATTCGCCCCTTAAGCCCCACACTAACCGCAGCTTATCAAATAGCCGGTTATCAAACATCACATAGCCCGCGTGTGTCTGGCTTTTGCCTTTATAATTGTCTACAAAGGAAGGATCAATCGCATATACATATTTATCATAAGCTATATTTCCAGGACTGATCAACTGTCCAATTGGCTTATAGCCTGAACTGTCCGCATATTTTTCAGTTGTGGCCAGGGCTGCGATCTGCCAGTCAAATTCCGCTTTTTTATGCGTGCCGAAATAGCCGGTTTTTATGGTGCTGCGGAAACCTGCCAATGTGAAAGGCAATGTGCCGGAGAGGTTCCATGAATAATGAGTTTCTTTATTAGCAGCATGCTGACGCGAGGTTTGCGATATCCTGGGTTCCGTAAGTTTACTCCCGTTATAGAAGTATTGATAGCGATCACCGACCAAAACAGGTCCGCTTGTGGCAATACCAGCGTCCTTTTCCTGCCTGTTTACCGAAGTTCTGGCTACGTCCCACTCTATCTTTAATTTTGCCACCTGGTGCTGCCCGTTTAGTTTATTTTGCAGCAAAGAGG
>JGI24739J22299_10000543_pt1 | contig 13459 bp, 8 predicted proteins | sample KBSCornC5_FD_22299 | JGI IMG/M metagenome (IMG submission 22299)
TTTTAACACTGTCCAGATCACCACGGCACCGAGCAAGTCGAACACGGCCAGGGCGGCAAACAGTGGGCTAAAGCCTAATGTATCGGCCAGCGCACCGACGACCAGCGCAAACAGGGTGCTGGCTGTCCAGGCCGCCATCCCGGTCAGGCCGTTCGCCGTGGCAACTTCGTTACGGCCAAACACATCGGAAGACAGGGTAATCAACGCACCAGACAGCGCCTGGTGGGCAAAGCCGCCGACGCACAGCAGCGCGATAGCAATATAAGGGCTGGTAAATAAACCAATGGTGCCCGGGCCGATCATTAAGATCGCGCCCATGGTGACCACCATCTTACGTGACACAATCAGGTTGACCCCAAACCAGCGCTGAAACAGCGGGGGCAAGTAACCGCCCAGGATACAACCGAAGTCGGCAAACAGCATGGGCATCCAGGCGAACAGCGCGATCTCTTTCAGGTTAAAGCCGTAAACTTTAAACATAAACAGCGGAATCCAGGCGTTGAACGTTCCCCATGCCGGTTCAGCCAGAAAGCGTGGCAGGGCGATGCCCCAGAACTGCCGATTGCGCAGGATCTGCAGGGCCGACATTTTGGTGGTGTTGCCGGTTTGATGCTGCAGCTCCTGACCCGAAATAATGTAGTGGCGCTCTTCGTCACTCAGCTTTTTCTGCTGCTTGGGATGCTTATAAAACACCAGCCAGCATAGCGCCCAAATCATGCTCAGTACGCCCGCGATAATAAAGGCCATCTGCCAGCTGTGCGCAACAATCGCCCAGACCACCAGGGGAGGTGCCAGCATCGCGCCGATGGAGGAGCCGACGTTAAAATAGCCCACCGCTACCGAGCGTTCTTTCGCCGGAAACCATTCGCTACTGGCTTTTAGCCCGGCAGGGATCATTGCGGCTTCTGCGGCACCCACTGCGCCGCGCGCCAGGGCCAGACCGCCCCAGCTTCCCGCCAGCGCCGTCGCGGCGCAAAAGATCGCCCACAGCACAGCAAACACCGCGTAGCCCACTTTGGTGCCCAGTAAGTCAAGAACGTAACCTGCGACAGGCTGCATGACGGTGTAGCAGGCAGAGTATGCCGCCACAATATAGGAGTANTGCTGGGTGGTGATATGCAGTTCGGTTTGTAGCGTCGGGGCTGCCACGGCAATCGTGTTACGCGTCAGATAGCCGAGTACCGTACCCAGGGTAACCAGGCCAATCATATACCAGCGTAATCCTTTGATCTTACGCATTCTGTACCTCTTCCAGTTGTTTGCGCGGTCTTACCGCTGTTGTTATCTGGAGCGGGACATCTCGTGATACAGCTCTGCTCACGCCCGCCGGCCCTGCACCAGCGACCGTTATCTGCCTTGCCTTGTGTAAGAAAGTTGTTACCTTGCGGTAAAGCGAGAGCCTAACTTGTTATACAACTTTAAAAGTTGAAAGCCATCACAAAAACCCGCAATAGCTTGTGGGATACTGCAAACAGACGAGAACACAGCCAGTTAGCGCGCTGCGGGCGGCAATAAGGTCCATATGGGATGTGATCATCTTGCTTAAATGTGACCTGAGTCGTAAAAAAACCTGCAGTCAGCCAAAATTGGTATGATAACTTTGAGCCATTCAGGGGTCATCCCATAAGGAAGCTTTTTATGTCGCGTTTCATGACCGAGGATTTTTTGCTGGACACTGAGTTCGCCCGTCGTCTCTATCACGACTACGCCAAAGACCAGCCCGTCTACGATTATCACTGCCATTTACCGCCGCAGCAGATTGCTGAAAACTATCGTTTTGCTAACCTTTACGATATCTGGCTGAAAGGCGATCACTATAAGTGGCGGGCGATGCGGGCTAACGGTGTGGCCGAAGCGCTGTGCACCGGCGACGCCAGCGATCGGGATAAATTCAATGCCTGGGCGCGCACCGTGCCGCAAACCATTGGCAATCCGCTTTACCACTGGACGCATCTGGAATTACGTCGTCCCTTCGGCATTACCGGCGTGCTGCTGTCCGAAAAAACAGCCGATGAGATCTGGCAGCGCTGCAACGATTTACTGGCGCAGGACGCTTTCACCGCGCGCGGCATCATGCAGCAGATGAACGTTAAGATGGTCGGGACCACCGACGATCCGCTGGACGATCTGACGCATCACCGGGTACTGGCAGAAGACAGCAGTTTCAAGGTGAAGGTGTTGCCAAGCTGGCGTCCGGATAAAGCCTTTAATATCGAAGCCGACACCTTCCTGCCGTGGATTGAAAAACTGGAAAGCCTGACCGATATCAGCGTGCAGCGCTTTGATGATTTACGTCAGGCGCTGAGCAAACGTCTGGATCACTTTGCGGCACACGGCTGCAAGATTTCCGACCATGCGCTGGACGTCGTATGTTATGCAGATGCTGATGAAACCACGCTGGACAGCATTCTGGCGCATCGTCGCGGAGGCGCTAAGCCGGATGCCCAGGCTATCGCCCAGTTTAAAACCGCAGTGCTGGTATGGCTCGGGGGGGAATATGCTCGTCGCGGATGGGTGCAGCAGTACCATATTGGCGCGCTGCGCAATACTAACCAACGCCAGTTCCAACTTCTGGGCGCAGATGTGGGCTTTGACTCCATCAACGATCAGCCCGTCGCCGAGCCGCTGGCCCGCTTACTCGGTGCGCAAAACCTCAATAACGCCTTGCCTAAAACCGTCCTCTATTGTCTGAATCCGCGGGATAATGAAGTGCTGGCGACCATGGCCGGAAATTTCCAGGGCGAAGGCCAGGCCGGGAAAATGCAGTTTGGTTCCGCCTGGTGGTTTAACGATCAGCTGGATGGCATGCAGCGCCAGATGACGCAGCTGGCGCAAATTGGCCTGCTGAGCCGCTTCGTCGGGATGTTAACCGACAGCCGCAGCTTCCTTTCTTATACCCGTCATGAATATTTCCGTCGTCTGCTGTGCCAGATGATTGGCCGCTGGGTCGAACAGGGCGAAGCGCCTGCAGATGAAGCGCTGTTGGGCCAGATGGTACAAAACATTTGCTTCAACAATGCCCGTGACTATTTTGGCATTGAGCTGGGAGCCTGACCATGAAGCGGCTAAACCGCCACGACTTTCCCGGCGCGGTCTACCACGATCGCGTGATTCAGTTCGGTGAAGGTAACTTTCTGCGTGCCTTTATCGACTGGCAACTTGACTGGCTCAATGAACATCAGGGAACAGACGCCGGTGTGGTGGTGGTCAGGCCGCGTAATCGCGACGTCAGCGACAATCTGAATCAGCAGGACGGTCTGTATACCACGCTGATCCGCGGGCTGAACGCGCAAGGCGAACAGGTGAGCGAAAGCCGCCTGATCCGCAGCCTGAACCGTGAGATTCAGCCTTACCAGCAGTTTGACGATTTTATGGCGCTGGCACGTCAGCCTGCTATGCGGTTCGTTTTCTCCAATACCACCGAAGCCGGCATCGCGTTTACCGAAACGGATCGCTTGGACGATCGGCCTGCATCCAGCTTTCCGGGCAAGCTGACGCAACTGCTGTGGGCGCGTTACCAGCATTTCGACGGTGATAAAGAGAAAGGCTGGCTCATCGTGCCCTGTGAGCTGGTCGATCACAATGGCGATATGCTGCGTGAACATGTGCTGCGCTATGCCGATCTCTGGCAACTGCCCAGGGAATTTCAACGCTGGGTTGATACGCGCTGCGCATTCTATAACACGCTGGTGGATCGCATTGTAACCGGCCTCCCGTCAGAGAGCGCCACGCTTGAAACCCAACTGGGCTATCAGGACCGTTTTCTGGTGGCCGGTGAAGTTTATTATCAATTTGTTCTTCAGGGGCCAGCTGCGCTGTTTGACGAACTGAAGCTTGCCGCACTGGCGCCGCATGTCCGCCACGTTGACGATATNGCCCCGTACAAAGCGCAAAAAGTCGCGATTCTGAACGGCGCTCACACGGCCATGGTGCCGGTTGCGTATCTGGCGGGGCTGGAGAGCGTAGGTGAGGCGATGGACGATGAGCAAATCTCTGCTTATGTTGATGCGCTGCTGCGCAAAGAGATTATTCCCACGCTGGATTTGCCCGCTGATGAGCTTAACGCTTTTGCCGATGCGGTGTTGCGCCGCTTCCGCAATCCGTTTATTCGCCATGCACTGCTTTCCATCGCCCTGAACAGCATGACCAAGTTCCGTACGCGTTTGTTGCAACCTTTGCTGATGTCGCATGCGAAAACAGGGCAGTGGCCACAGCACCTGACGTTTGCGCTGGCAGCCCTGATTGCGTTTTATCGCGGGGAATCGGCGGATAAAAGCTGGCCTCTGCAGGATGAGCCGCACTGGCTGGAACGCTACTCAGAGGGCTGGGCCGCCGTGGCAGCAGAGCAGATCTCTCCTTTAGCGTTGGTCAGTCGCGTATTAAGTGATGCCGAGCACTGGGGACAAGATTTAACACAGCAACCCGGCCTGGCCGAAACGGTCAGCCAGCACCTGCAACGCATCCTCGCGCACGGTATACGTGACGCGCTGAGCCAACGGAGATAACCATGCAAGACGCCATAAAAATTCATCCGCAGGACAATGTTGCCGTGGCGTTGCATGATATGGAAGCCAACACCACGATTGAACTCGCCGCCCAGCCCGTCACGCTGCTTCAGGACGTGGGACGGGGGCACAAGTTTGCCTTGCGCGCCATCGGCAAGGACGAGTTGATCATAAAATATGGTTTGCCGATTGCGCATGCGACTCAGGCCGTTGGGGCAGGGGAGCTGATTCATTCCCACAATGCGCGCACCAATCTTAGCGACCTGGATCACTATGAATATCAGCCCGACCAGATTGCGTCAGCCACCCAGCCAGGCGACCGTGAGGTACAACTTTACCGTCGCGCCAATGGCGATGTCGGTATTCGGAACGAGCTGTGGATCTTACCGACCGTCGGCTGCGTAAATGGCATTGCGCGACAGATTTTACAGCGCTTTCTGAAGGAGACGCAGGAGGCCGCCGGTACAGACGGCGCTTTTCTGTTTAGTCACACCTTTGGCTGTTCGCAGCTGGGCCAGGATCATGACAACACCCGCACCATGCTACAAAACATGGTGCGCCATCCCAATGCCGGCGCGGTGTTGGTCATCGGCCTGGGCTGCGAGAATAACCAGGTGGATGTGTTTCGTGAAACCCTGGGCGCGTTTGAAAGCGATCGCGTTGAGTTTATGGTGTGCCAGCAGCACGACGATGAAGTGGAAGCCGGACTGGAACGGCTGCACGCACTCTATGAAAAAATGCGTCACGATCGCCGCTCGCCCGGCACACTCAGCGAGCTCAAGTTCGGTCTGGAATGTGGCGGTTCCGATGGCTTCTCAGGCATTACGGCGAATCCGCTGCTGGGGCGCTTCTCCGATCAGATGATCGCCAACGGCGGTACCACGGTGCTGACGGAAGTGCCGGAGATGTTTGGGGCCGAACGGATTCTGATGGGCCGTTGCCGGGATCGGGCTACCTTCGACAAAACCGTGTCGATGATTAACGACTTCAAACAGTACTTTATCGATCATCATCAGCCCATCTATGAAAACCCGTCACCGGGTAATAAAGCAGGCGGTATTACCACGCTGGAAGAGAAGTCACTCGGCTGTACACAAAAGGCGGGGCAAAGTCAGGTGGTGGACGTGCTCAAGTATGGTGAACGTCTGACAACGCCGGGCCTTAACTTGCTCAGCGCGCCGGGGAACGATGCGGTGGCGACCAGTGCGCTGGCCGGTGCGGGCTGCCATATGGTGCTGTTCAGCACCGGGCGCGGCACGCCGTACGGCGGATTTGTCCCTACGGTCAAGCTGGCCACCAACACGCCGCTGGCCGAAAAGAAACCGCACTGGATTGATTTCAACGCCGGAAGGCTGGTCGAAGGCATGAGCATGGACGCGCTGTTAGCCGACTTTGTTGACACCATCGTGGCGATTGCCAACGGGCAATTAACCAACAATGAAAAGAATGATTTCCGTGAGCTGGCTATTTTTAAAAGCGGCGTGACGCTGTAAACGCAAGGGCGGCATGTCTGCCGCCCTTTTTCACTGTGTTTCCTTACCCTGNCGTTAAGGCTTAGTCAGCTTCTTCTTNTCGTTCTTGTGATTCACCCAGGCGTTGATCATCAGGGTTGAGGCAAGAATCGCGCCCACGACGCCCAGCGATATCGCCACCGGGATATGGTAAATATCGACAATCAGCATCTTGATACCGATAAACACCAACACGACAGCCAGGCCGTATTTCAGCATTGAGAAGCGTTCCGCGACGTTAGACAGCAGGAAGTACATGGCGCGCAGGCCCAGAATCGCAAACAGGTTTGAGGTCAGAACGATAAAGGGATCGGTGGTGACGGCAAAGATAGCCGGGATACTGTCGACGGCAAAGATCACATCACTTAATTCGACCATGATCAGCACCAGCAGCAGCGGTGTCGCAAACAGCACGCCGTTCTTGCGGGTAAAGAATTTCTCCCCTTCCAGCGTGTCGGTCATGCGCAGGTGTTTACGCAACCAGCGCACCACCGGTTTGTCGCCCACCGCCGCATCATCCTCTTTCGCCATCGCCATTTTGATACCGGTAAACAGCAGGAAGGCACCGAAGATATACAGGATCCAGCTAAACTGCGTGACCAGCCAGCTACCCGCGAAGATCATGATGGTACGCAGCACGATAGCGCCCAGTACACCGTAGATCAGCACACGACGTTGCAGGTTGGCAGGAACAGAGAAGTAGCTGAACAGCATCAGCCAGACGAAAACGTTATCGACCGCGAGGGATTTTTCCAGCACGTAGCCGGTCAGGAAAGCCAGCGTCTGACTGGTGGCGACTTCGCGTCCGGCGGTGCCGTCCAGATACCACCAAAATGCAGCACTGAACAGGAGCGAGACGGAAACCCAAATCAGCGACCAGACCGCAGCCTGTTTAAAGGACATGGTTTGCGAACCGCGACGGCCCTGTAAGAACAGGTCAATCGCCAGCATGATAACTACTACAACCGCAAAACTGCCCCAGAGGAGTGGCGTACCTACAGTTTGCATAATCGTATCCTGTCTGAAAAATAAAAAAACGGCTGAAGTCAGAAGACGTCAGCCGCTTATTCAGTGTAAGCAAACCTCGCCTTCCGGCAAGGTCTCACTTACAACTCAGGAATTGATTCTGGGTTGCCTGATGACCGGATGCGTGCGCAACGTAGTGACGATCAATCAGCTTACAAGTTACTCCCCTTTGCAAGCGGGTAAATTACGTGGCTGGCGCTCAGGAATCAATCATTGCCAGTCATATTTTGAAATATTTACATTCAGGATGCATCGGCCGGAAAAACGACGCCCGTCTGACGTCGGATCTCGGTGAGTAATCCGGCCACGCAACGAGAAACCGCCAGCGCCGGATGGCTGACATGGCGCTGTTCAACCAGCCGCACAAAGGTCTCTGCTTCATACAACATGCTGTTGATATGCTGCGGCTGGGTTAACGCCTGTTTATCCCCTTCACGCGGGATAAAGGTCACTGACTGGCACTCAGCGATGCGGTTTATCACCAGCGATCCCGCCTCACCCTGAATTTCACTGGCCAGCACNGAGTCACTGACCTTGGAGTGCACAATCGTGACATCAAACTCACCATAATTGAGGATCACCGTGCCGTGCGCATCGACGCCGCTTTCCAGCAGGGTGGCGGAGGCGTTAACCTGCTGCGGCTCGCCCCATAGCGTGACGGCCAGCGCCAGGCAATAGTAACCGATATCCATGATGGAGCCGTTGGACCAGCGGGGATCGAAAGTATTAGGCCGCTCGCCATTCAGGTAACGCGGATAACGAGAGGAATACTGGCAATAGTTCAGCAGCGCCTTGCGCAGTGTGCCAGTCTTTGCCAGCCCCTGTTGCAGTTGAATAAAGTTCGGTAAGCTGGCGGTTTTAAAGGCTTCAAACAGCACGACCTGATGCCGGAAGGCGCAGGCGATCATCGCCTCAGCTTCCTGCAGATTCGAGGCCAGCGGCTTTTCGCAAATCACGTGTTTACCCTGCGACATAAACAGCATGGCCTGCTGACAGTGCAGGGCGTTGGGGCTGGCGATATACACGGCATCGATTTCAGGATGGGCGGCCATGGCCTCCAGCGACGTAAAAAGCTGGTCGCAGGGATAATCATGACGGAATGCCTCTGCCTGCTGCAGAGTGCGCGAATAGACGGCACAGAGCGTCATCTTGCCGGTTTCATGTGCCGCTTCAATAAACTGACGCGTAATCCAGTTGGTTCCCACAATGGCAAAGCGAATCACAGTTAGCCTCCTGCACAGATAAAAACGCAGAGTAGCATCTGAAACCGGGCAGGCAACGTCAGACGTTGATCCTGAGATCTCCATTCCAATAATATGTCTCGATAACGCACGTTAAGCACAAGACGGGGAGCGCAGGTGAAAGGAAGTAAACATGCACTAAACTGGACCACATTGCTTATCGCCATCCCGGTTGGCTGTGCGGCGTCGTTAGTTACCTTGTTATTTCGTGAAACGATCGAGTTTATCAATCAGTTGCTGTTTGGCCGCAGCAACGACATTACCGAATCTCTGCATCTCTGGCCCTGGATATTCTGGCCGGTTCTGGTCGGTGTCGGCGGACTGCTGGCGGGATTCTTCCTGCGCTATGCGGTGGCAATCGAGCAGCAGCAAACCGTAAAAACAGATTATCTGGAAGTCATCAACGCGCGCCTTGATGTCGTGCCCACCAAAACCTCGCTCTTCCGGGCACTGTCGTCGATAGCCAGTATTGGCAGCGGCGCGTCAATCGGTAAAGAAGGCCCAATGGTTCAGCTTGCCGCCCTGTGCGGCAGCATCATTGGGCGCGTGTTGCCCGGCGCGTTGCAGTTAAAAAACAGTGACGTCGTCGCCATGGCCGCCGCCGCCGGTCTTTCGTCGGTTTATCATGCGCCGCTGGCGTCGGCTATCTTCGTGGCGGAAATTGCTTTTGGCATGTCGGCTTTACAACGGCTGATTCCGCTGGTGGTGTCGTCCGCTGTGGCGGTTATGACCATGTGGACGTTAGGCTTTCGTAATGCGCTGTATCCGCTGGCCGATGTCAGCTTCACGATGGATAGTTACAGCCTGCTGATTACCATCCTGATCGGTTTACTGTCTGGTCTGGCCGGCTTACTCCTTATTCGGCTGATTGCGCGCGCTAAAACGCTGTTCAGTCGGGTCAAGTCCTTGCCGTTGCGCCTTGGGGCAGGGGGATTTGCCGTGGGCCTGCTGGCGCTGATTTCAACCGATATCCTCGGGAATGGTTACGAGGTGATTGTGAAGGTGATGGCGGGTCATTATCTGCTGTCCGGGTTACTGCTGCTACTGGTGTTAAAAACCCTGGCGACCACTCTTTCCGTGGGGTCCAATGCGGTGGGCGGGCTGTTTACGCCGTCCCTGCTCATTGGCGCGCTGCTGGGCATGGTCATTGCACTCGGCGGCGTGGCGCTGCATCTTCCGCTAGATAACGTTTTGCTGTTCGCCGCCGTAGGCATGGCGGCGGTGCTGGCTGCCGTGAGTCAGGCTCCCCTGATGGCGATGCTGATGGTGCTGGAAATGACGCTCAACAGTAGCTTGCTGTTCCCGGTCATGATCGCCTCCGTGCTGGCGACAATGGTGGTTTATCGCCTGCAAATGGCAAGTACCTATCCGGTCGTGACTCACCACTTCAACCGCTCTGAAGCCAAATATGACTTCGATAATATGCGCATCAGCGAGCTGATTATTCCGGGCGCGGCGCTCCAGCCTGAAGCGTCGGTGGGCGAAGCGCTGGCGGTGAGTTCGCTTAAGCGCGAACGCTATGTTTATGTGATCAACGCGGAAGGTGCATTCCTGGGCGTTGTCTCGATTCATGAGATATCGCGCAGGGTGCTGGCACAGGAGATTAATCTGGATTCGCCGGTGCAGTGCGTGATGGATCAGGATTTCCCGGTCGCCTATCAGAATCAAAGCCTACGGGAAGGGTGGGAAGCCTTTGCGGCCGTGACGCTGGAGCGCCTGCCGGTGCTGAATAACCCGCAGGAGCGGCGTTTCCTGGGGGCGCTCACCAAAACCAGCCTGATTCAGCAAGCGCAGCAGTTTCTCTAAGCTGCGTTGCCCCGCATCGCCTGTTCCGTCATCCACAGGCGCGCATCGAATTCGAGCTGGTGGTAGTCCGGCTCCATATGGCAGCACAGCTGATAGAATGCCTTGTCGTGGTTTTTCTCTTTCAGGTGTGCCAGCTCATGCACCACGATCATGCGTAAAAAGGGTTCGGGCGCCTGGCGGAAAAACGTCGAAATACGGATCTCGGCTTTGGCCTTCAGGTTGCCGCCCTGCACGCGGGAGATGGCGGTGTGCAAACCCAGCGCATGCTTCATCACCTTAATCTTGTTATCCCATACCACCTTATTGATCGGTGGGGCATTTCGCATGTAGCGGTTTTTCAGCGCCAGTGTGAAGTCGTACAGCGCCTTATCACTCACTCTGTCATGCATATCAGGATAGCGCTGTTGCAGCACCGGGCCTAAACGCTGGCGATCGATAAGGGTCTGCACCTGCTCAAGGATGGACTCAGGATAACCCTGAAGATAGATAAGTGAGGACATTAGAGATTCCCGGCGAAAGACAGTATACTGCGCCCCCTTTTTGGGGCGAAAATCAACCAAAGTGTACCACGCCGGAGAATTCATGAGCCAACTTGAACTGAACGATCGCGCACTAACCCTGCATCGTTTCCCGCAGATGCGTGACGAGAGTCCGTTACAAGCCTGGGATGCCGCTGATGAATATCTGTTGCAGCAAAGCCTGCCATCGGGTCCGGCGTTGATTTTTAACGACAGTTTCGGGGCGTTAACCTGCGCGCTGCATTCGCGTCCGGTGTGGCATATTAGTGATTCCTGGCTGAGCCAGCAGGCAACGCGCCAGAACCTGCGCCTGAATGCGCTGGATGACAGCGACGTCCATTTCCTCGACAGCCTCTCTGACTTACCGGCGGCGCCCGCACTGGTGTTGATTAAAGTTCCTAAAACGCTGGCCCTGCTGGAGCAGCAACTGCGTGCGGTGCGTCAGGTGATTACCCCGGAAACCGTAGTGCTGGCGGCGGGGCGTGCGAAAGAGATTCATACCTCCACGCTGCAACTGTTTGAACAGATCATTGGTGAAACCAAAACCTCGCTGGCCGTAAAAAAAGCGCGGGTGATATACAGTCAGTTCACCCAACCCGCGCTGCGTGAAAAAGCGCCAACGCAGGTCTGGCCGTTGGACGGAACGCCTTACCAGATTCACAACCATGCCAACGTGTTTTCCCGATCTTCTCTGGATATCGGTGCGCGCTTGTTCATGCAGCATCTGCCGGAAAATATTGAGGGCGAAATCGTCGATCTGGGCTGTGGCAATGGCGTTATCGGGCTGATGGCGCTGGCGCAGAATCCTGAGGCAGAGGTGCATTTCCTTGATGAGTCTTATATGGCAGTGGCCTCCAGCCGGTTAAACGTTGAGGTCAACCGCCCAGACGATCTGTCGCGCTGCCAGTTCCGGGTCAACAACGTGCTCAGTGGCTATCCATCCGATACCTTACATGCCGTGCTCTGTAATCCACCCTTCCACCAGCAGCACGCGGTCACCGACCACCTGGCCTGGCAGATGTTCCGCGATGCGAAACGCTGCCTGCAATATGGTGGAGAACTGCGCATCGTTGGCAACCGCCACCTTGATTATCACCACAAGCTGAAAAAGCTGTTCGGTAACTGCACGCTGGTGGCCTCCAACAAAAAATTTGTGGTGCTGCGCGCCGTAAAAATGCGTTAACTAAAGCGTTAACGCCAGTGCGGTGGCCTGGGCGATTGCCCGACGGGCATCCAGCTCTTGCGCCACATCGGCCCCGCCAATTACCTGCACCGGTTTGCCGTTTGCCCGCAATGCCGCTTCCAGTTCGCGTTGCGGCTCCTGACCGGCGCAGATAATCACATTATCAACCGGCAGGACAAGCGGTTCGCCGTCGCGTTTGATATGTAGTCCTTCATCATCAATCGCCAGATACGTAATCCCGCCCCACATTTCAACGCCGCGTGACTGCAGGCTGCTGCGGTGGATCCAGCCGGTGGTTTTCGCCAGCGTTGCGCCGGGCTTGCCCGCCTTACGCTGAAGCAGCCAGATTTGGCGAGGGGATCGCAGCGGCGCGGGGGCGATCAGACCTCCGCGCTGCGTCAGGCTGTGATCGATGCCCCATTCACGATAAAAGTCGTCCACCGTTTCGGTCTGATGCGGTTGAGAAAGGTATTCTGCCGTATCAAACCCGATCCCGCCTGCGCCAATGATCGCCACGCGCGGCCCAACCGGACGTTTATCCGCCAGCACATCCAGATAGCTCAGCACGCTGGGATGATCGATACCGGGAATCTCTGGCGTGCGGGGTTTAATGCCGGTTGCCAGGATAACCTCATCGACGTCAGCCAGCATAGCGGCGCTGACCCGGCAACCTGTTTTAATGACCACACCTGCCGCAGGTAAACGATGACGAAAATAGCGCAGGGTTTCGCTGAACTCTTCTTTGCCAGGGATCTGACGGGCGATATTGAACTGCCCGCCGATGTCTGGCGCGGCATCATAAAGTGTTACCTGATGCCCCCGTTCTGCCGCCTGCAACGCAAACGCCATGCCCGCCGGTCCGGCACCGACCACGGCCAGCCGTTTAGCTGCGCGCGTCGGCGTAACGGGCATCAGGGATTCATGGCAGGCGCGGGGGTTAACCAGGCAGGAGGTCACATGACCGGCAAAAATCTGGTCCAGACAGGCCTGATTACAGGCGATACAGGTGTTGATGCTGTTGTCATCCCCCCGCTGCGCCTTGCTGACAAAGGCAGCATCGGCCAGAAAAGGTCGCGCCATCGACACCATGTCTGCACAGCCATCCTGTAATAGCTGTTCGGCCACCTGTGGGTGGTTGATTCGGTTAGTCGCCACCACCGGCACCGCGATGTGCTGACGCAAACGGCGCGTGACCCAGGCAAAGGCGGCGCGGGGTACGCAGGTGGCAATGGTTGGAATTCGCGCCTCATGCCAGCCGATGCCGGTATTAAACAGCGTCACACCGCAGCGTTCCAGCTCGCTGGCCAGTTGCAGCGTCTCTTCTAACGTGCTGCCGTGGTGAATTAAATCCAGCATCGACAGCCGGAAGATAATAATAAAGCGCTCGCCAGTGGCCGCGCGTACCGCACGAGTAATTGCCAGAGCAAATTGCATGCGCCCGGTAAAATCACCGCCCCAACGATCCTGGCGCTGGTTGGTATGCTGCACCAGAAACTGGTTAATCAGATAACCTTCGGAACCCATGATTTCCACACCATCGTAGCCCGCCTTCTGGGCGAGCCGGGCACAGTGGGCGAAATCGGCAATGGTCTGTTCAACCTCGGCATCGCTCAGTTCACGCGGAGTAAAGCGATTGATGGGGGCCTGTATCGCAGAGGGGGCAACCAGA
>JGI24739J22299_10000547_pt1 | contig 13427 bp, 12 predicted proteins | sample KBSCornC5_FD_22299 | JGI IMG/M metagenome (IMG submission 22299)
CCGCGAGCACCGTCGGTTCATACAGCGCCCCGCGCCGCCGATGGCCGGTCAGCACCGTCGCACCGCCCGCGACTGCTTCGTCGACCCAGCGCTCGATGCGCGTCGCCTGCTCCTCGCCGATCATCGGCCCCATGTCGGTCGCATCGTCCAGCGGATCGCCGATGACCATCCTGCCGGTCAGTTCGACGAAATACCGCACGAACGGCTCGTACGCGGCCTCGGCGACGAAGATCCGCTGCGTGCCGATGCAGTTCTGTCCCGCGGCCCAGAACGCGCCCGACACGCACGATTCGGCGGCATCCTTCAGGTCGCAGTCGGCCATGACGATCACCGGCGCATTTCCGCCCAGGTCCATCGCGATCTTCTTGAGTCCCGCATCGCGCGTGATGGCCTCGCCGGTCTGCGGGCCACCGGTAAAGGTCACCATCCGGATCCGCCGGTCGCGCACCAGAGCGGACGCGATATCCGCGCCGCCGTGCACGATCTGCAGCGCGGCGCGCGGCGCACCGGCATCCCACAGGACCTCGACGAGCGCCTGTGCGGACAGCGGTGCAAGCAACGAGGGCTTCAGGATGACCGCATTGCCGGTCGCGATCGCCGGCCCGAGCTTGTGTGCGACGAGGTTCAACGGGTCGTTGAAGGGCGTGATCGCGAGAATCACGCCCAGCGGCTCCAGCGTGTAGTAGCCGCTGCGATCCTCCGAGCCGGGATACCCGTCGAACGGGATCGTCTCGCCGTTGAGTCGTTTCGCTTCCTCGCCCGACAGGCGCAGCGTGTTCACGCAGCGCGCGACTTCCTTGCGGGCCTGCCGCAGCGGCTTGCCCGCTTCGAGCGCGATCGTGCGTGCGAATGTTTCCGCTTGTGCCTCCACGCTCACGGCTGCGCGAAACAGGATGTCGGCCCGCTGGCTGCGCGACATGGTTGCGGCCGCGCGCGCGCCGTCGAGCGCGCGCTCGACGAGGACCGGCGCCGCATCGGCTCGCGACAGACGAACCTGGCCGACGATCGAGCCGTCATACGGCGACCGAACATCGGCTACGCCGACTGCCGTGCAGTCGCTCATCACCGCATCGCGCGCGCTCATGCCGCCACCTCGTGCGAGGCTGCGCCAATCCTGTCCGCCAGTTCGATCAGGTCGGAGAGGATCGCGAACGCCGTTTCCTCGCGGCCGGCACCCGGCCCGCTGATCGTCACGCCGCCGAGCACGTCGGTATCGAACGTGATCGCATTCGTCACGCCGCTCGCGGCAAGCAGCGGATGGCCGGCCGGCAGCTTGCGCGGTTCGACGCTCGCGGTCACGGTGCCGTCCGGATGGCGGGTGGCTGATCCGATCAGCCGCCAGGACATGCGCTCCGCCACCGCTGCGCGCACGTCGTGCTCGGTCAGTTCCACGATGCCGCGGCAGGTCACGTCGCCACGCTTGAGGCCGGCATTCCACAGTGCGTTCGCCAGAATGACGACTTTCAGCTGGACGTCCGAACCGTTGACGTCGGCCGCCGGGTTCGCCTCCGCATAGCCGCGCTGCTGCGCATCCCGGATCGCTGCATCGAAGCTCGCGCCTGCCTCGACCTCACCGAGCACGTAATTCGACGTGCCGTTCAGGATGCCGGCGAAGCCGTGGATGTCGCAGCCGCGCAGCGACGTCGCGAGCTGCCGCAGCACCGGCGTGCCGCTCATCACCGTGCCCTCGTACATCACACAAGCACCCGATTGCGCGGCGATCCGCGCCAGTGCCGGCTGCGCGAGCGCGATCGGCCCCTTGTTGGTCGTGATCACGTGCTTGCCGCATTCGAGCGCGGTACGGCAATGCGACAGCGCAGGCTCACCGGTGTTCGGATCGGTGAAGGTCGCCTCGATGACGACATCCACGTGGTCCGATGCGATGGTCTTCAGCACCGCACCGAGGCCGACGTCCGGCGACACCAGCGTGCCGGGATCGCGACGCAGCGCTTCGGCATCGACGCCCCGCCGAGCGGTTTCGTCGAGCACGTCCAGCGCGATACCGCGTGGATTCGTCGCGATCCCGAGCCGCAGATCGGCGACCATCGTCACCGATACGTCGAGTCCCGCCGCACCCAGCATCGCGCGCTTCTTTTTGAGCAGTTCGACCAGTCCCTGATTGACTCCGCCGAAACCGACCAGTGCCAGTTTGAGTTCCATCTTGATCATCTCCTGTTCATTGACAACATGACACAGGTTAGTTATGCGAATCGATTTTCAAATTAGTCGTTTCGCCCGATTCAGGTAGTCACCCGTTACGGTTTGTCATGCGGGACGGGCGGATCGCCAGTTCCCGAGCGAAACAACTACGTCAGGTGACCGTCGGTTCGTCGTCGCCGTCCTTGTCGACCGGCACGAACAGCCCGACCTTGACCGCGCTCAGCACGACGTTCGTATTGATCCGGCGGATCATCGGGTTGCTCTGCATGATCCGCGCGGACAGCCGGTCGTACGCCTCGACGTCGTGTGCAGTGATGATCGCGATCAAGTCGACAGAGCCGGTCACGTAGTAGATCTGCTGGATTTCGTCATGCGCCTTCGACCACTCGCGGAACCTGGCGACTGTTTCGTAGTTTTCGCGTTCGATCTCGATCGCCGCAATGAACGTCATCGGCCTGCCGACCGCCGCGCGATCGACAACGGCGATTTCCGCCGAAATGACCTTTTCGGTGCGCATGCGCTTCAGCCGCTTCTGCACGGCCGACGTGGACAGACCGATCCGTTCGGCAATGGCGTCCGCGGTCGCGGTGCAATCGCGCTGGACGATATTCAGGATCTTGCGGTCGAAGGAGTCGAGTGCGTCGGTCATGGCGTGGCCTGCCGGAAAACGGGTACTTGCGTCAAAGATAGAAAGGTCGGGCAGATCTGAGCCCGACCAGATGCCGGACACGGTCGAACGCGGTGACGAGCGTTTCGCGCCACTGCGCCGCCGGGCCGCGGATGCATACGGGGGCGAAATGGATCGTGTCCACGCCCGCAGGAATACGGAACGGACGCTCGATGCCGTCGTCCGATTCGGTCACGAGTGCAGTGCCGTCGACTTCGGTCAGGCTCATCAACAAATGGACGGTGGCACTCGCACCAAACAGGTCGTGCAGGGGCGAATCGTTCGCGGACAACTGCTCGAGCAACGGCAGTTCGTACGCGCCGGGCCACCAGGCATCGTGCTCGTCGAGCCACGGGCCGACTGCCGGCATGCCTACCATCTCGAGGATCCGGTCCGCGCAGAGATGCGCATACGCGCGACATCGGCCGGCCCCATCGGTCGAAGAGCGCACCAGCGAGCCACCGTCGCTCGGGGCGGCGTCCGTCAACACGACGCTCGCAGGTTTTAGTCGGCCAAGCATTTCAGCCGTGCGTGCCATCGACCAGTGCCCTTCGCGGGAACTCTGTGCGTGATCCGGGACGATCCTGCATACCCACTTCGGACCATCCCGCATGGCGGTGGGAACGTCGCCGGCTCGGACTTGAGCGGTTCGCCTGCGGGCGTGTTCAACGATGACGATTGGCGTGTCCGGCATACAACTCTCTCGTGCTTGAGGGGCCGCGTGGTAGGGATGCTGGCGCACTTCGTGGATTGGCTGAGATGTTCGGGGCTGAGAAAATAATATCGCGGGGAAGCGACCGAAAAAATCTCAACAGCCGTAAATTTCGACGTAAAGCGTCAAAAAATCCGCACATCAGGCTGTTTGGCATCCAACCCGGTCTCGACAGCTCCGGTGACGGGTACGGGCTGGAAGACGACGACATCCTGGACGCAGGCCAACACGCTCGGCGGCCGCCCGATCGCGCGAGGCGAATCGGCTATCGGGCACGGGTGACTCAAACCATGAAGCCACCCCAACGAGTACGGTGATTGCCTGAGCATCGGGTCGCCGAGGCAGCCCGCAATCATGGAGCGAACGCGCCGCTTGCACCACCACGCTCAGTCGGGGATCGGATGATCGAGGGCTCACAGCAGTCCACCCATCGAGCATGCGTGTCGGCAATGAGTTGATACCCTATTCCGCTTACATCGATACGCTGAGCTAGATGCCTTCCTGCAGTTGCAAACCCACGATGCCCACGACGACGAGAGCAATGCAGAACAGCCGCCCGAGCAGGACGGGCTCATGGAACCAGACGATGCCGACCAACGCCGTTCCCGCNGCACCAATTCCTGCCCATACGGCGTAAGCGTCTCCCAGTGGGAGAATTTTTAATGTGAGACTCATTAGCCACACGCTCAGTACGGCCGCCACGATCGATATCCCGCCAGGCAGTGCTTTTGAGTAGCTGTCAGAGAGCTTCATCGTCACGGAGAAGACAACTTCCAATAAACCGGAAGCGACAACGATCGACCAGGCAGCAAGCGGACTAGAGACGACAAACATGGGTTCTGCCTTCAGATTGGATGTTGTCAACAGGGCCACCTCCACCCTCATAGAGCTAAAGTCGAAAGTGGTGTACGGGGGAGTTGAGGCGGGAAATTGAAGGCGGTGGAGGTTTCAGCTGAGAATCTGATTGTCGAAGTCGGAAACCAGCGAACAACAAAACCATCCACCATGAGCAAGTTTACGGAAAAAGCAGTCATCGGTCTATCGGGAGCCGGCCTCGGGCTGGATGAATTGGTCCGTCAAGGGACGCGGCAAGTGATGCAGCAGGCGATCGAAGCGGAGCTGGCAGAGCTGCTTGAACGGTTCACGAACGTGAAGACCCTGCAGGGGCAACGTGCCGTGGTACGCAACGGCTACTTGCCCGAACGCCAGGTGTTGACTGCGGCCGGGCCGATCCCGGTGAAGGTTCCGAAGGTACGCGATCGATCAGGATCGGGGGTGCCCGCCCGGTCGGTCGCCTCTCGGATGCCGGTCCCTGACGACGTCCTGCTCGAGAAAAGAAAAACGGACCTGACGGTCCGTTTTCCGATTAGTGCTCTAGCCGCCACTCCGGCAACTCTGGAAATGTGCTTCGCGTCGATGTTTTAGCACGCTTGCGCAACTGGGCCTTCATCTCGGGGGTGACGACGACCTTCTTCTTGCTGGAGCGCGCGAGACGCACCACGACGGTCGGCGTCGTCGACGCCTCCGGCCTAGGCTTCTTTAGGGTTTCGCTCATATCAGCTCCTTTTCACGAAGATAGTCTAGCAGCTTTGTCCAGGCCGGGCTGTCCGCCGCGAGGTCAAACTCCATCCATCGTTGGGCACCGTTGTCGTGCCACCACTGCTCATCGACCGCCAGTAGGTCCTGGACCGACACGCAGGCCGCGAATTCCGGACGGGCACTGATTTCCTGGGGCTCCAGCGGCGCATCGAAGCCTAGCTTCGGCCAAAAAAAGTACCCGATCATGTTCGCATTATGCCCGACGCCACCGCCTGCGATCAGCGAGATATGGGTAAGGCCGAGACGGTGCGCAACGATTGCACACAACGCAAAGGAGACAGTGCCAAGATAGTCCGGTGCCTGCCGACGGAGAAACAGGTGGTCGACGTGAACCGCTCGCACCGGCTCCGCCCGCCCCTCCCTTGGAAGCTCGACCGGAAGCGCGTCTTCGTCTGGTTGCCCCGGATCGGCGTCCTCGCCGAGATGCAATGACGCCCCGTCGCCTTCCTCGATATAAATACCGATCCGGTTTTTATGCCCCTCGTGGATCACTTCGCGGTTCACGATCGTGAAATAGGTGCCGGGTGGCGCGTCGTCTAGGCCGAAATCGCGCTGCTCTTGTTCGTGCACGCGGGAGCCGTCGAAAACCATCAAAAGGTGGGCGGCCTCCCGGCTCGTCATCACGATGTCGTCGAGCTGGAATGTCGACGCTTCGTCCAGTGCGTGGCCCTGAAACCGGAACACACCATTCAGGTGAAGAACGGCCGGGGGAGAAGCGCACAGCGCTTCGTAGGCCGGGCGCAACGTCTGCTCAAAAAAAACGGTTGTCGGTAAGGGCATGGGAGAAGCAGTGGGCAAAAGCGCTTTCATTCTATCTGCGCTCACCCGTCTCAAGCGCGCCGTCTGCGGATCCCACCGGCCGCTGATCGACACAACTTTAATTGTGTGAGCGCTCCCGAAATGGCGCACATGCACCAATGTCCCGAAATGAAGGGTAACATAGTCCTTACTATGTTACCGTCTCAGCTTATCGACAACGTCCCAGCCAGAGTACCTTGCTGACCTGATCCTGAAACGTTCACCTCAGACCGGGAAGATTCGGAATCTCAGACTGCTCTGATGCGGGAGATCGTCATGATGCGCGCAGGAGAGGTGGTATTCGATCGTACTGTCGGACATAGGGTAGATGGGCAGCTTAATTTAAAAGTCAGTCTCGCGGTCAATTCGACCGCTTCGAGAAGAAGAATACGCTGCGTGTCCTTAGCGCCCATAAGGCGCGTTGGACACTTCGCTATTTCAAAGTTGGATCTCGCCCCACTCCGGGGACTCGACAAAATGACGCTCCACGAGTAGTCCTCGTTCCGCTTAATAGAGTCAGCCGGTGACCTTTGAGGGTCACCGATAAAAGGGTAACGCTTCGCGCCCGTGCCCTTATGGGCACATAGGGCGCTCCGCTCGTCTGATCGCTTCGTTTCACTCGCTCAAGGGTGGACTCTCACCATCTCCGTAGGTTCTTCCTCTCTCCAAGAATCAGGAAAGAGGAAGAATGCGATGCACTTGCATCGCTACCTATAAGATAGATACTCGACACAATAATTTTTTATGCGGTTCACGAATTACTCCTGTACACACTACTGGGCGCGAACGCCCTATCGTATGAACAGGAGTAATTCGTGGACGTGCGGTATTGTTCTATGCACGGGATCCTGTCAAGGCACGCATCACGATCGGGCTCTGCTGCGCCCCTTCTAAACGGGCCGCAGAGCCACCGATCGGCACTGACTAGTGTCCCATCCTCCACCGGAAATAGATGGTCTGTGCGGCGTGCCCTGAGCCACAATGCCGCCGTGGAAATCAACTAGCAAAATGCAGGCTCATCGCACATCGTTGAAGGCTAGCTACTCTGCGCACCCTCACAAGCAGTTACTGCTTGAATCAGTCGAGATCGTGCTTCCACCAAGAATCCGAAATGCATCTGAATGGCACTAAGTCACCGCGAAGTAGGCATTGGGATCTGGCAAAAATCCGCCGAGTACTCACTGAGATTCGTCGCGGATTCACAAAGTATCAAACAAGGTTCGGACAGATCCGCTGAGACAAAACGCATGCCGGTTTCATTGCGTGCATATGGACGCGGCGCGCTCAGATGGCGCGCCGCGCTGGATGCGGCAAAGTACACCGCTATACATAGAATGGCTACCTTGGCTGTCTTAGTACAGGTGATGGCCTTGACCGCATTCGTAGATGCCCGGTTGATACTGCGCTACATAGCGGAACCCGCTGTCCGGCATCGACGTTGACGCCCCCGGCAGATGCTGTGTCATCGGGATGCCATAAGGGCGAGCAGCGGGGCCGCCCTGCTGCGGCATTCCTCCATGCGCCGGATGGGGATTCCCGCGCGATGCCATTTGAAACGCAGACGCGCCATACTGCTCCTGGTCAACCTGGTCGTACCATTGCCGGTCAATTTCTGCCGCCCTCATTCTCCGGATACGATTCAAAGCAGACTTCAATGCAGCCAACGAGCCCCGTACGCCGTACGCTTGCGATAACCCGTGCGCGATCGCTTCCAACGGAGTACCGTTCCGAATTGCCTCCTCGATGTCATGGTGATGTACTCGCACGCACGCGGCAAAGGAACGCATTTCTTTGTTTAATACGTGCAAATATCCCGTAAATTTATCAGCGGGTGAATGAGCGTCGCATTGAAATTGGGCGGTATCTGTCATGATTATTTTTTGATCTCTAGAGAGTTGATTTAAAATTGAATAGTGTTTTCACTTACATTTGCTTGATCGCTCGTGGACGACTTTCCAGCCAGGCATCTACATCAGATTCTCGCCACCCCACCGAACTTCCACCGAGCCGAATCGGTCTAGGAAATTCGGCATCGTAATATTTGCTATCAGGATTCATCTTGTTATAGACAGTACTCCTGGAGATTCCCGTCTTTTCCTTCAAGTGCTTGAGACGAAGGATGTTGATCTGTGTTGCTTCTCTTCTCATCGGCTACTCCGCTGCTTCAGTTGGATTCGATGGGTTGAGTTTAGAAAAGGAGAACACCTCTTGGATACGCCACGTGCCGGCAAACTGGGTATGTTTGCCCGCAAAGTGGGTACTAAATTTGGAAATTTGTCGTCGACGAACCTACATAGAGCATTTGGATCAGCAGGTCAGCGGCAGGAACCCATTCCTCGGAGCGCAACGACCAACCCATCACAGAGCACGAGGGTCGCTGGGGTGTAGTCGGCCGGAATCGGGAATGGGAATGCGTCGCTAGCTCGAGGCCAGCCGAGGGAGTGCGGATTGCGCCACCACAATCTCGCGACGCATCCTTGAGGATAGGGGAATTTATTAATGGAGCTACTTTGGCGCACTCCCCATTTCGCTAGCTGTCGACAAATGTTGGATTGATTGCATCAAGCATGTAGCCAATATGCGATTCATCTCGACTACCGAACTCGCGCGATCAAACATTTTTTGAACGATTTCCGTCCACGTTAACGATCTCAAACCGAATGAGATCGTGACGGATACATTGAGATTGGCCCACGTATATTGCTGGCAGCCACCCAATCCGAAGCTGGCGCACGCCTCCCTCATCAGCACCAGACCGAAAAAGGAGGCAATCGATCACCCTTTCACCTTTCCAGGAAAGAGTCCAGCGGAATCCGGCATGCCAGCCAGCCATTTGTCGAGAGTCTTTTCAAAGCCGCTCTCCTTCAGGCGCGGAGGATGTTCGATCGAATACTCCAGAACTAAACTGCTAATCCTCTTAACAGCTTGCGAACGCGAGCGCCAACCGGATTCGGGCTTCATCTCCCGCGCCAGCTTGTATGCGTAATCCCGAACCGGCTCATACGCCTTGACGCGCGCTTCAGCACCAGATTTTCCTTGATTGGCCAGTGCCTCGGTCGTCGCCTTCTCACGCGTCCTGACTATCGTCCGCTCGCGCGCCTGGTCAATTCCCATCTGAGACCTAGAAACGCCACACCAGAACCGCGCATCTGCCAAGTACGACCATGCCAGAGACGCATCCCCTTTCTTGAGCGCGACCCCGGCCCGGACCCAATACACGCTTGAGACCACAATAGCGCCGTACGGAGATTTCGCAACTTTGTCCCGACCTGCGGCCTTGTCACTCGCAGAGGCAAACTGCATCAAGATATCGACCGGATCCTCAACAGTCTGGTCATCTCCCGACATCACTGGCAACATGATGCGGTCTGCGAAATCGCCCTCAGATGCACCGGGCTTTTGATATATATAGCAATCCATCAAAGTGTCGAGCGTGAGATCCAGGTACTTCTTGAGATCCAGCTCTTGACGAGTCGGTCGGTCCATATTTGTTGTTTATCCACTAGTTCACTAAGAAATCAGCTCGGAGGAAAGACATGTCTGCTCCGGCCGAGCCCTCAAGAATACGAATTTTCGTGAACTCGTGCATTGCCGTGCGCCGTTTCATGGCGACCAAGTCGGTACTACCTACGCCGCCCCAAGGCGCAGCACCTCAGCCCCAACTCTTATGCTGTCGAGGTAGTCGGCCCAACGCTGCATCATATTTCGTCGCTCTCGCAGAAATGTCGTCCGGTTGTATGCCCTACCCAATGGATCTCTGACTGCGTGCGCCAATTGCGCCTCAATAATCTCTGCCGACACCCCAAGGACTTCTGCCAAGATCGTCCGCGCCATGGCTCGAAATCCGTGCCCAGTCATCATTTCGCGGTCGTAGCCCAAACGACGAAGCGCAGCATTGACCGTGTTGTCCGACATAGGCCGATCTTTGGTGCGAACGCTGGGAAACACAAAGCGGTCGTTACCAGTGAGTGGACGCAGTTCGCGCAGAATCTCTACCGCTTGGGTTGGCAACGGGACGATATGCGCACCACCGGTTGCCTTGCCCAGCTTGGTACGCTTCATCCTTTCTGCCGGTATTTCCCACGCCCCCTCTTCTAGATCAAACTCCGCCCACTCAGCGGCCCGCAGCTCTCCTGGACGCTGAAAAAGCAATGGGGCGAGCCGCAATGCGCATGCAACAGGCAACGTCCCCGCGTAGCCATCAATGGCGCGCAACAATGCGCCGACTTGGATCGGATCGGTGATTGCCGCGTAATGCCGAACTTGATTCGGAGGCAATGCGCCACGCAAGTCGACAGTAATGTCGCGTGCGACACGCCCTGTCGCAACACCGTATCGAATCACTTGACCAATGATTCCACGCAGTCGATGCGCCGTTTCCAGTGCACCCCGCTTTTCGACCCGGAGCAACACATCAAGCACTTCAGGCGGCGTCAGTCCGGCGATGGGACGCGCCCCCATCCAAGGAAAGACGTCCGCCTCCAGGCGCGCTAGATTGCGCGTGGCATGGCTTTCCGACCACGAAGGGGAATATTTCACATACCACTCCCGAGCGATGGCCTCGAAAGTATTCTCGGCGCCGAGTCGCGCAACACGTTTTTCTGCTTTTCGAGTCTCCCCCGGATCAGCCCCGGCACCCAGCAACAATCGAGCCTTGTCGCGTCGCTCACGCGCCTCTTTCAGACTGACCTCTGGGTACACGCCCAGGGAAATGCGTTTTTCCTTACCGGAGAAGCGATACTTCAACCGCCACCACTTGCCGCCACTTGGGGCAACTTCAAGATACAGGCCGCCGCCATCGAACAAGCGGATCGGTTTGTCAGCAGGTTTGGCGTTACGTATAGCGGTGTCGGTTAAAGGCATCGTATAGACCTGGGGGCAACAGATAACAAGGAAAGTACGCTTGCCCCCAATATTGCCCCCAGTTGCCCCTGGCTGTCCATGGAATCGCTTGGACACATCTGGAATTAAAAAACCCGCGAAGCCTTGCGGCCTCGCGGGTTTCGAGACTTCCTTGGACAACCTTGGAAGGGAATTTGGTGGGCCCGGCGGGGTTCGAACCCGCGACCAATCGATTATGAGTCGACTGCTCTAACCGCTGAGCTACAAGCCCTGATGAGATACGACGCGTGCTACACGCAGCCCCGGCAAGGAAGCCGGGCCGGCATTGTAACAACAAAGGAGACGAACGCCACCGGCATCACGCAGATGCCGGCGGCGTTCGCGGGAGAAACGCTGGAAATCAGTTCCCTTCGAGGAACGACTTCAGCTTGTCGGAACGGCTCGGGTGACGCAGCTTGCGCAGCGCCTTGGCCTCGATCTGACGGATCCGCTCACGCGTGACGTCGAACTGCTTGCCGACTTCCTCGAGCGTGTGATCGGTGCTCATTTCGATACCGAAGCGCATCCGCAGCACCTTCGCCTCACGCGGCGTCAGCGAATCGAGCACGTCCTTCACGACGTCGCGCATGCTTGCATGCAGCGCGGCATCCGCCGGCGCGACCGTGTTGTTGTCCTCGATGAAGTCGCCGAGATGGGAATCGTCGTCGTCACCGATCGGCGTTTCCATCGAGATCGGCTCCTTCGCGATCTTCATGATCTTGCGGATCTTGTCTTCCGGCATNTCCATCTTCTCGGCGAGCGTTGCCGGATCCGGCTCGAGACCGGTTTCCTGCAGGATCTGCCGCGAGATGCGGTTCATCTTGTTGATCGTCTCGATCATGTGAACCGGAATACGGATCGTGCGCGCCTGGTCNGCGATCGANCGNGTGATGGCCTGACGGATCCACCACGTCGCATAGGTCGAGAACTTGTAGCCNCGACGGTATTCGAACTTGTCCACCGCCTTCATCAGGCCGATGTTGCCTTCCTGGATCAGGTCGAGGAACTGCAGGCCGCGGTTCGTGTACTTCTTCGCGATCGAGATCACGAGACGCAGGTTNGCCTCGGTCATTTCNCGCTTCGCCTGNCGNGCCTTCAGTTCGCCGGCCGCCATCTGGCGGTTGGTTTCCTTCAGGTCCTTCAGCGGCAGCACGACNCGCGCCTGCAGGTCGAGCAGNCGCTGCTGCTGTTCGCGGATCGCCGGGATGTTGCGCGCCAGGACCGCGCTGTACGAATGGCCTTCGGCCGTGATCTTCTCGGCCCAGTCGAGATCCGTCTCGCTGCCCGGGAAGCGCGCGATGAATTCCGAACGCGGCATGCCGCACTTGTCGACGACGATGTGCAGGATCTGACGTTCGACCTGACGCACTTCGTCCACTTGCGCACGCAACGTGTCGCACAGACGCTCGACGGTACGCGCGGTGAAGCGGATCGTCATCAACTCGGTCTGGATCGTTTCCTGCGCCTTCAGGTAGGCCTTCGATTTGTAGCCTTCCTTCTCGAACGCGCGGCGCATCTTGTCGAACCACTCGCTGATCTGCGAGAACTTTTCGAGCGATGCACGCTTGAGGGCTTCGAGCTGGGCGGCGTTGGCCGACGCCTGTGCGGCACCGTCGTCCTCCTCCTCTTCCTCTTCTTCCTCTTCCTCTTCGGCTTCCTCGTCCTCGTTCTCGATCGCTTCGGCTTCCTTCGCGGAGAAACCGTCCGTATCGGCGGAGTCCGAAGCATTCGGATCGAGCAGGCCATCGACGAGTTCGTCGACGCGGATCTCTTCGTTCGCGACGCGCTCGGCCATCGCGAGGATGTCGGCGATCGTCGTCGGGCACGCGGAAATTGCCATCACCATGTGGCGCAGGCCGTCCTCGATCCGCTTCGCGATCTCGATTTCGCCTTCGCGCGTGAGCAGCTCGACCGTGCCCATCTCGCGCATGTACATCCGGACCGGATCGGTCGTGCGACCGAATTCCGAATCGACGGTCGACAGCGCGACTTCCGCTTCTTCCTCGACTTCATCGTCCGACGACGCAGCCGGCGCGTTGTCGTTCAGGAGCAGCGTTTCCGCGTCCGGTGCCTGCTCGTATACGGCCACGCCCATGTCGTTGAACGTGCCGATGATGCCCTCGAGGGCTTCTGTCTCGGTGAAGTTGTCCGGCAGGTGGTCGTTGATTTCGGCATACGTGAGGAAGCCGCGCTCCTTGCCGAGCTTGATCAGCGCGCGCAGCTTCACGCGGCGCTCTTCGAGCTCCTCGGCCGTGCCGGGCGTGCTCGTCGCGAACGCTTCCTTCAGCAGCGCCTTTTCCTTGGCGCGACGATCGCGCACCTTGGATTTGCCCGGAGCAGCCGCGGGTGCGGGCTGCTCGTCGCTCTGATTTGCGTCGTCATCGACGGATACTTCGTTCAGCTTTTTGGTCATGGAGTTCGCCGTACCGGCTATATCGACTCGCGGCTGCTGGACGACAGCCGGTTGAACCGTGGGTGCATGAGTAGTACGTACTGCCGTTTCGTCCGCGGCGGCAGTCGTGTCCCTTGCGCTTTTCGCACTTGCCCGCTTCGCCGCCGGCTTGGCCGGCCCGGAGTCGGGTCTGGCGGCAGCCCGTGTTCTGGCTGCCG
>JGI24739J22299_10000550_pt1 | contig 13408 bp, 13 predicted proteins | sample KBSCornC5_FD_22299 | JGI IMG/M metagenome (IMG submission 22299)
CCTCCGAACGCCCTGTCGTTACTCGTGCGCAAATCGCGGCGGGCCGATCCGGGCCTTTCACGCCTCGGGCCGCGGAACAGCGATCGAGCCCAAGCGATTCACGCTATGCTCCCCAATCGGTGACGCTCGGTGCCTGATCGCTGACGCCCTTCCGGGGAGCGCGGCGCGGTTGAGGAGGAACCCTATGTTCGATCCCGCCCAGGAACGTGAAGACATGGTCCGCTACCAGCTGGCAGGCCGCGACATCAGCGACGAGCGCGTACTCGCCGCGATGCGCGAAGTGCCGCGTGAGCGCTTCGTGCCGACAGAATATGCCGGCCAGGCTTATGACGACGGCCCGCTGCCGATCGGCAACGGCCAGACCATTTCCCAGCCCTATATCGTTGCCCTGATGATCCAGGCAGCAGCGCTGCAGCCCGAGGACCGCGTGCTGGAGGTCGGCGCCGGCTCCGGCTATGCGGCGGCGGTCATGAGCCGGATCGCGCGCGAGGTGATCGCGATCGAACGCCATGCCGGGCTCGCGGATGAGGCGCGCGAACAGCTCGCCGCGCTCGGCTATGGCAATGTCGAGCTGATCGTGGGCGATGGCACGCGCGGCTGTGCGGACAAGGCGCCGTTCGATGCCATCATCGTTTCGGCGGGCGGCCCCGGCGTGCCCCACGCGCTTCAGCAACAGCTCGATTTGGCGGGGCGGCTGGTCATCCCCGTGGGCGACGATCGCAGCCAACGCTTGCTCAAGGTAACGCGGACCGGCGCGACCCATTTTGAGGAAGAGGATCTGGGCGAAGTCGTATTCGTGCCCTTGATCGGCGAGGAAGGCTGGCGCGAAGAACCCGCCGACTGACGGCGCGTACTTAGTTTTGGAAGGCGCGGCGCGTCTTGGTCATGGTGATTTGTGGGCCGGTGAAGAAGACGAAGTTCAGCCGCGGCTTATAAACCAGGGTTATATCGACATAGGGAACGCCGCTTGACGTCCCATGGGTGAATGTCGGTGCGGTCAGATATTCGGATTTGAGCGAGAAGCGCGTCTGCATGATCCTCGCGCTGATCACGTCGTCGGCAGGAGCGGGAAAGAGCGTAGCCAGGCGTGCACCTTCGCCCAGCGCCTGCTGCATGCCCGCATTCGCGGCGAACAGGATGCCCATCTGCGCGGTGCCGATGATGAAGAGCACCAGCACGGGCAGCGCCAGCGCGAACTGCACTGCCGCGCTGCCACGTACGCAGCTCATGACGCGATCGAGCAGCTTGGTCATTGCACGCGCACCGATGCGCTGCCGCTCACCGCAATTGCACTGTTGGTGGCGGTCCGGCCGAATAGCCATGGGAAGGACGGCGTATAGCTGCCCGCGATGCTTACGGACGCAAAGCGTGCGACCTGGTCGCCGGTGTTACAGTCGCCATCGAAGTCAGCCTGTTTCGTCCCGTTGCATTCGAGCCAGGTCGAGACGCTAACCTGCGAAGAAGATGGCGCTGCCGCGCTGGCTTCTGTCTGCATCGCGGTTTGCACCGACCCTGATTGGGAGGTGCGTATGCCGCCGGCACTCGCCATCTCGACGGCGCGCTCCGCCGCCTGCTGCAAGCGCACTTTGGTTGAAAGCAGCCGCGCGCAGTCGATCGATCCCGCCACCGTCACGAGGAGGACCGGCGCAATCATCGCCAGCTCGACCAGACTGGCGCCGCGGTCGTCCCGGCGCAACCGGGCGACCAGATAGCCGAGCGGGCTCATTCGACCAGCCTCACGATGGTCGCCTGGAACGAATTGCCGCCTCCGCCGGGCTTGTCGCAAGTGTTGTTCACGGCAGTGTTACCGATGAAGGTGAGCCGCAGTGCCACTAGCTGAATGCACTTGGTGGTCATCCCGCTCGTTCCGCTGAAGTCCAGCTCCTGCGAAGGGAAATAGAAGCCACCATAAAAGCCAGAACTGGCATTCCCGTTGATAGTGTTTGAACCTGAATCCAGGGCACGGCGATCCTGGTAAAAGATGAGTCCATGGTAAGGATTGGTAGTCAACGTGGTCGCGGCGAGGTTGATCGTTGCGCCGCCGGCGATGTCGAGTGTCGCAATTTTCGAAGCATCAGACGAGCTACTGGTCAGAATGAAGGTAACCCCGGTTTCGCCACCTTCAGGAACGCCGCTGGCATCCACACTGATGTTTGCAGTCGACATAACGTTGAACGATCCGCCATCTATATAATAAATGCCGGGTCGAAACGTCACTGTTCCTTGGATTTTTGTTCCACTAAAGCAGTTCGTCCCCTTAATGCTGCCATAGTCTGTCGCCGATACATTTAATACCTCTTTCGGGCTTACATTCAACGACGTGCACTTCGTGGGAACGGTCGGGTTTGGAACCGATGCATACGGATCCTGTTGTGGCAGCGTATAGGGCAGCAACTGGGTGGTACCGCTATAATTGCTACTGGCGCTCAAACCGCCGACGGCCGCAATCGGCGAGGCCGTGATGCTGCTGCTGCCGCTCGCAATAACGGCTTTCGTCTTGGACGTCGAATTGGTCGCCATGCCGCAGCCGAAATTCACCGACGCACTGCCTGACATTGTGATGCCGGTGACACTGCCGCCCCCGAGGGCCAGCGCGCAATATTGGCCCGCCACGATGACGGCGGCAGTCGCGTGCGCGGAGATGACGGGTACGCTCGACATGAAACTACCCGAAAAGGGCAGCCGCTTCTGGGTGGAAAGGGCGACGCGCACCGCCAAGGGATTGCCCGCGAACGCGCCCGTTGTTGGCGCATTCTTGATGTCGGCGGGCGTGGAGAGCGTGATCACATTGGTGCGCGCCAGATCGGTGTTCGCGGCCGCGACGGCGTCTTTGCCCTGTGCCCTCGCATAGGCGCCCGCTAGCGCGGCCGAATCGGCCTCGCGCTGCAATTGCCGCTTCCAATAGGTCCAGTTAGCCGTGTCGACGGCCAGCCCGGCCGCTCCGATCAGAAGCGGCATGCATGCCGCGGCGAGCACGAGGACGTTCCCGGCTCGATCTCGCCACAAGCGTTGCAGATATACTCGATACACCCCCTGCATCGGATACTTATACAGCGGGAGCGGCTAAATATCTTTCAAGTATTAGGGTAAACAGATTGGCTGGCGCCGTTAACCAATTGTGCCCGATGCAGCCACGGCAGAACCGGAATGCGGGCGCCGATATTGATCCGCGAGGTGGATGATCGTCCGCGCGTGCCGCCCGGCCACCGCAAGCCGGTCCCCGCCATAACCGCCGCCGAGCGCGCTCGCGAGGGGGATGCCGCGCCGGGCCGCCTGCGCCGCGACGAAGCGGTCGCGCGCTTCGAGGCCGGCATCGGACAGTGCCAGTCGGCCGAGCTTGTCGTCGGCATGCGGATCGACGCCGGCCTGCAGCAGGATCAGGTCCGGCCCGAAAGCATCCAGCGCGGCGGGCAGGGCCTGCGCCAGTGCTGCCTGATACGCGTCATCGCCCGTTCCATCCGGCAGGCCGATATCGAGCGTCGAGCGCGCCTTGCGCACGGGGAAATTCTTCTCCGCGTGGATCGAGAGCGTGAAAATATCGTCGCGGTTCGCGGTCAGCTCCGCGGTCCCGTCGCCCTGATGCACGTCCAGATCCAGGATCATGATCCGCCGCGCCTTACCCTCCGCCAGCAGCCGGTTGGCGGCGATCGCCAGATCGTTGAACACGCAATAGCCCGCGCCCGTTTCCGCCCGCGCATGGTGGCTGCCGCCCGCGCTGTTGGCCGCATAGCCATGCGTCAGCGCCAGGCAGGCGGCGAGATAGGTCCCGCCGGGAGAGAGTTGCGAGCGTAGCGATACGCGTTCGGTGATCGCAAAACCGATCCGCCGTTCGGTTTCCGCCGGCACGTCCGCGCGCAACACCCGATCGACATAGGTCGGGTCATGCACCGCCTCCAGCCAGGTGCGCGGCATGATCTCGGGCTGGTGGACCTGCATCGCCACGCCGCTCATGCCCAGCGCGGCCATCACGAGCGCATATTTGTCATGCGGAAAGGTGCCTCCGGGTGGCGCCGGCACGGCATAGGCCGCGTGATGGACGACATGGAGCATCGCGCGTCCTTACCCCGTCGTAGCGCGGTCCGCAGCGATCAAAAGCGTTTGCCTCGTCCCGATACTTCGATATTATCCGAAATATCGAATCAATGGAGAAGCGACAATGCGCCTGCACCTGCATGTGAGCGTGCCCGATCTGGAACCCGCCATCGAATTTTACAGCACCTTGTTCGATGCCGCGCCCGCTGTGGTGAAGCCGGATTATGCCAAATGGATGCTGGAGGAGCCGCGCGTGAACTTCGCCATTTCGGCGCGCGCGCGGACGGCGGGCGTCGACCATGTCGGCATTCAGGTGGACAGCCCCGAGCAACTGGCTGCGCTGGCGTCGCGCCTGAAGGCGGCGGGTGCGACCACCTTCGATCAGGAGGCGACGACCTGCTGCTATGCCAAATCCGACAAGAGCTGGGTGACCGATACGGCGGGGGTCCGGTGGGAAACCTTCTTCACCCATGGCGAGGCGACCGCTTATGGCGAGGATGAGGTCTTGCCCCAGCCCGAGGCTAGCGCCTGCTGCGGGCCGAAGGTCGAAGCGGCCTGCTGTTGATGCAGCTGCCCACCGCCGTCGAGGCGCTCTCCGCGCTGGCCCATGCCAGTCGGCTCGCCGTGTTCCGCCTGCTGGTGCGCGCTGGCCCTGAAGGCTTGCCCGCCGGAGAGCTGGCGCGCGAAGTCGGCGCGCTGCCCAACACGCTCTCCAGCCATTTGACCATCCTCGCCCATGCCGGCCTGATCCGATCCCGCCGCGAAGGCCGGTCGATCCTGTATTCGGCGGACTATGAAGGCATGCGCGCGCTGCTGGGTTTTCTGATGGAGGATTGCTGCGGCGGACGGCCGGAAATCTGTGCGCCGCTGACGGGATCGACAGAACAAGGCGTCTGCTGCCCGTGACGATCGCCCGGAAACTGGTCGCCGAATATGCGGGCACCGCTTTGCTGCTAGCGGTGGTGATCGGGTCGGGCATCATGGGCGAGCGTCTCGCGGGTGGGAACAGTGCGATCGCCCTGCTCGGCAATACGATCGCCACCGGGGCCGGCCTGGTCGTCCTCATCCACATGTTCGGGCCCATCTCGGGCGCGCACTTCAACCCGGTCGTGACGCTTGCGGTGATGTTCGGCGGTCAGATCGACCGGCGGATCGCCGCGCTGTATCTCGTCGCGCAATTCGCGGGCGCGGTGGCGGGGGCCTGGCTGGCGCATGCCATGTTCGGCGAGCCGCTCTTCCAGGTCTCGCATAAGCTGCGCGCGGGCCCGGCGCAGGGCCTGTCCGAAGCGGTCGCCACCTTCGGCCTGATCGGCACGATCCTCGCGACGCAGGCCAAGCGGCCCGACTTCACGCCGATCGCGGTCGGCCTCTACATCACCGCGGCCTATTGGTTCACCGCTTCCACCTCCTTCGCCAATCCGGCGGTGACGGTGGCGCGTAGCCTGTCCGATACGTTCGCCGGGATCGCGCCTTCGTGCGTGCCGCTGTTCGTGGCGGCGCAGGTGGCGGGCGCGCTGGCCGGGATCAGCTTTTTCGGCTGGCTTTACAGGGAGACGTGCCGCCAATGAGCGACTTTCCGATCACCATCTATCACAATCCCGATTGCGGCACGTCGCGCAACGCGCTCGCGATGATCGAGGCGGCCGGATACAGCCCGACCGTGATCGAATATCGAAAGGCCGGATGGTCGCGCGCGCAACTCGAGGCGCTTCTCGCCGCGATGGCGGCCCAGCCGCGCGATGTGCTGCGCGAGAAAGGCACGCCCGCGGCGGAGCTCGGCTTGCTCGATCCGAATGTCAGCGATGAGACAATCCTCGACGCGATGATCGAACATCCCATCCTGGTGAACCGCCCGATCGTCGTCACCCCTCTCGGCACCAAGCTTTGCAGGCCATCCGAAGCCGTGCTGACCTTACTCGATCGCGCGCCCGAGAGTTTCACTAAGGAAGATGGCGAGGTGGTACGCCGGGGCGCCGACCATTAATCTTGCGCATGTGGGCGTCGGGGCGGCAAGCAGATCCTCCCCGCGCATCCGGGTTTGATTCGGTAATCATCCCGACCTGATTTGCAGCAATATTGCTGGGATAACAGGCATAGGCGCATAAACTGTCGCTTGTGGCTTTTCACAAGCTGTGACACTTTGCGCCCATGAATGCGTTTTTCAGTACGATTTGTGTTATCGATCGCACCGGAAAATGATGGCGAGGCAATAGCTTGAACCATCATTTGCCTTCGCACTTACCTCACGGCGCGCGGCGGCAAGACTTGTTTAATCCTCTCGCTCTACCCAGCCAGAGGGGATTTGTATGAGTAACCTGAAGCATTGGTCCAACAATCGGACCGTCCGAATATCAACGCCTGAGGCGGCGGCTGGCTTCGTGCCGGCTGCGACGCTGCCGGAGCCTCGATCCGCTTTGCGCGTCGAGCTGATTCTGTTCCTGCTCCTCGTAGCTACATTCGCGGCGGTTCTGTTCAAGGGTGCGATCGTCGACCGACGTTTCACGCTTGATGCCGATAGCGTCGGCCAATTCGTCCGCTATTGGTTTGCGGACCAAAGCTCGGGCGGCAAATCGACCGCCAGCGGCAGCTCGGCCGGCCAGATGCAGTGGAGTTGCGACCTCCGCGCCGGCTTTGCCTATCCTTATTGCGGATCGGGCATCATCCTGGATGGCGCGCGCAACGGGCGGGGCCGCGACTTTTCCAAATTCCGCACGGCCATTGTCGATCTGGATTATAGGGGACCGTCCCGCCAGCTGAAGATGACGTTCAAGAATCTGGGCCGGGTTGCCGCGACGACGAAATCGAATGCGCCCGAAAAGCCGGTCTTCCTGCAGTTTCCTGCCGTTGTCGGCCACAACCTGGTCGAGCTGAAGCTTGCCGATGCTGCAGTCGAACAATGGTGGGCCTTTCTGAATCGGTCCGCAGCAGATGCTGCCACGCCACAGTTCGACAATGTCGTCGCTATCGAAATTCAGACGGGCGAGGGCGCCTCGCTGGGGCATCATGATTTCAGGCTACGGCGGATAGAATTCGTCGGCTCCGCTTTGTCGGTGGAGAGCTGGTACCTGATCCTGCTGGGTTGCTGGACTGGGATCGCCGCGCTTTATCTGGTCTATCGGATGGTCGGGATAAAGCGTGCTTATGCGGCGCGTCAGCAAATCCTGCTCGCCGAAAGCCGCCTGCTCCAGGAAGCGCGCGATGCCGCCGAGAGCGCCAGTCAGGCCAAGTCGCGCTTTCTCGCGCATATGAGCCACGAGCTGCGCACGCCGCTCAATGCCATCCTGGGCTATGCCCAGATCTTGAAGGCGGGCGGCGAGAGCGAACGCCAGCGCAACGCCGCTCGCACGATCCAGCAAAGCGGCGAGCATTTGTTGTCGCTGATCACCGACATTCTCGATCTGTCGCGGATCGAGGCGGGCAAGCTCGATCTCGCGCCACGGGCGGTCGATCTGCGCCAGATGGCCTGCGGCGTTGCGGATATGATCGCAGTGCGCGCGCAGGAGAAAGACGTCGGCTTCCACTGGGGGGTCGCGTCGGACGTCCCCCGCGGCATCCTGGCGGACGACAAATGCCTGCGGCAGGTTCTGATCAACCTGCTCGGCAATGCGGTGAAGTTCACCGATCGCGGGGAGGTCCGCCTGCAGGTGGGCGTGCTTTCGACGGGCGGGGGGGAAGTGCGGCTTCGCTTCGACGTGCGCGACACGGGCGTCGGGATCACCGCCGATAAGCTCCAGGCCATTTTCGAACCGTTCGAGCAGGCCGGCGATCATGCGCAGCGCGCCGGCGGCACTGGGCTCGGCCTGAGCATCAGCCGCCGCCTGGCCGAAGCGATGGGTGGAAGCCTGCAGGTCGAAAGCACGCCGGGCGTGGGCAGCCGCTTCTGGTTCGATGTGACGCTGCCGCTTGCCGACAGCAGCGCCCTGCCGCCGGCCGTGGTGGAGGCGGAGAGCGGATCGACGCCCCTTCGCGAGCCCCGCGGCGATTTTCCGGCCGTGCCCGCCGGTGCCAGCATGGATCGGCTGCACGATTTCGCGATGGCCGGGAACATGCGCGCGATCCGGGGCGAGGCCGAACGCCTGATCCGCGACGAACCGCATGTCCGTGCGTTTGCGGAGGCGCTGCTGGCGCTGACGCGGAATTACCAGTCCCAGGCGATCCTGGAACTGATCGAAAAGCATAAAAGCGAGAGGGTTGCGGTATGAGTAAGCACGAGGATGAGGAAGGAGCGGCCGGAAAGCTGCTGATTGTCGACGACAACCCGGTCAACCTGAGCGTCGTGGTCGAGCATCTCGAAGAGTCGGGCTACGAGGTGCTGGTCGCGCTCGATGGTCAGGAAGCGCTGAAGCGCGCGGCTTATAGCCGGCCAGACCTGATCCTCCTTGATGTGATGATGCCGGGGATCGACGGTTTCGAAACCTGCCGGCGGCTGAAGCAGGACACGGCCACGGCCGAAATTCCCGTGATCTTCATGACAGCGCTGGACGATATTGCCGACAAGGTGGCCGCATTCCAGGCGGGCGGCGTCGATTATGTGAGCAAGCCCTTTCAGCCGGAGGAATTGCTGGCGCGCGTGCGCACCCACCTTACGCTCCGCCGCGCGCAGCTCAGCCTCGCCGCACAGAACGAGATGCTGCAGGCGGAGGTTGCGGCGCGACGCGAGGCCGAGGCCGCTTTACGCGCATCCGAGCAGAGCTTCCGGCGCCTGTTTGAAACGGCGGACGACGGCATCGCCCTGCTCGATCCCGAGCTCGGCACGATCGTGGATGCCAATGCGCGCATGCAGCACGTCGTGCATCGCTCCCGCGTCGAGCTCATCGGCCGGCGCTTCGACGATCTGCCGACCTTCGCGCTGGTGGACGATCATCGCGCCGCGGCTGACGAGCTCCGGCGCATCGGACTGTTCAAAAGCGATGAATGGACGCTCAAGAGACCCGATGGCTCGGCCATCGCGGTGGAGGTAACCGCCACCGCATGCGAAGCGGGCGGGCGCAAGCTTGCGCAGTGGAATTTCCGCGACATCAGCGATCGCAAGGAGGCCGAGGCGCGCATCCGCTACCTGGCGCTGCACGATCCGCTGACCGGCCTCGCCAATCGCGCCAAATTCTTCGACCGCATGCAGCAGTCCATCGCCGCCGCGCGCCGCAACAGCGGTCGGGTCGCGGCGCTGGCGATTGACCTCGATCACTTCAAGGCGGTCAATGATACGCACGGCCATCTGATCGGTGATCGCCTGTTGGAGGCGGTGGCCGATCGGCTGGAGACCAGCCTGCGTGAGACGGACCTGGCGGCGCGGATCGGGGGCGATGAATTCGTGGTCGCGCTCACCGGCATCGCGCGACGCGAGGATGCCGAACACGTCGCCGACAAATTGCTCGCCGCGATCAACGCCCCGTTCACGATCGAGAACAAGCAATTGCGTCTCTCGGCCAGCATCGGCGTGAGCCTCTATCCCGATGACGGCAATGACGCCTCCGGCCTGATGTCGGCCGCGGACGCCGCCATGTATCGCGCCAAACGTAGTGGCCGCGGGGCGGTACGGCTTTTCTCGCACGATCTGTCCGTCGCCGCCGAGCGCTGGCACATGCTGAGCCACGATATCGGCGGAGCATGCGAACGGGGCGAGTTCGTGCTTCATTACCAGCCCCAGGTCGCGCTGAATGGCTCGGCAATCGTGGGTATCGAAGCGTTGTTGCGCTGGATTCACCCCACGTTGGGTGAGATTTCGCCGGACCTCTTCATTCCCATGCTCGAAGAACGCGGCATGATGGTGGAGGTCGGGCGATGGGTGCTGGAAACCGCCTGCCGCCAGAATGCGCAATGGCAGGCACAGGGGGTTCCGCCCGTGCGTATCGCGGTCAACCTGTCGGCCCAGCAATTCTACCGCGACGACTTGGTGGCTACGGTGGCCCGCACCCTGGAGGTTTCAGGTCTCGCGCCGCGGTGGTTGGAGCTGGAACTCACCGAAAGCCTTACGCTCGATGATGCCGAAATGACGTTGCACATCATGCGCGAGTTGAAAGCGCTGGGTGTCGCGCTTTCACTCGACGATTTCGGTACGGGCTGGTCGTCGCTCGCTTATCTGCGCCGCTTCCCGCTCGATCGGATCAAGATCGATCGGACCTTCATCCGCGATCTGGCGCATCACGAAAGCTCAGCGGCGATCGTCCACGCGATCCTCGATCTGGCGCGCCGTCTCGGCCTCGATTGCATCGCAGAGGGCGTGGAGACGGAAGAGCAGCAGCGACTGCTGATGAAGGAACTCTGCCCCAGCATGCAAGGCTTCCTGTTCAGCCGGCCGGTTCCCGCCGAGGAGATGGCTTCGCTGTTGCACACCGGGGCGCGAGCCAAAAGAATCGAGTCGGTTTAGGATTGCCCCAAACCGCCTCGTTTATCGTTCAAAGGATAGCGCGATCAGGCCGCGGCGGCGCTCCGGCGGCGGCGGCGCATCTGCGCGCCGATCAGGCCGAAGCCCGCGATCATGGTGANCCAGCTGGCGGGTTCGGGTACGCCGGTTACGTCCGGAGCCTNCGTCGAGAACAATATGGCGCTCGAGCTNGCATCGTAGGCGAGATGAAGCTGGCTGACGCCCTGCGCCGCATCCAGAACGTAGAAAGCGGTGCCATTGCCNGGGCTGCCTCTGCCAGCACCATAATGCACGGCAATGTAGGAAATGCCGGTCAGCTTGACGCCGAAGTCGAGCGTCTTCGAACCGTTGAGATTGTCGATCTTGATCGCGCTATTGGCGAATTGACCGTCCCAGCCGCTGTAGCCGAGCGCGGCGAGGATCGTCTTGTCCTGCGTCGCGTTCGCTTCGTTCAGCAGATTTTTGTCGAGGAAGCCGGTGCAGTTGAGCACCTGCGCCCCGACGATGTCGCTCGCCGCGCATTCGGCAAGCGACGGCACGGGGTGATTAACCGCGGGCTTTCCAGCAAAGGCAGCACCCGCAAACAATGCGGCCGAAGCGGCGGCCAACGTCAACGCAACAACACGATACACAGCACATTCCCCTGTAAACCGCGCCCCCAATAGCGGGAATTTCCTTACAGGATCTTAACCCTGTTCGGTTACCAAGGGCCCTGACGGAAATGCGGGGGCAACGGCGGCGCCCCCACGCCCGTCGCGCTTACCAGCGGTGACGCCAGCCGCCGCGATAGCCGCCCCTGTAGCCACCCCGCCAGCCGGGCCGGCCCCAGCCGTAATGCCGATAATACCAGGTGTGATACGGGTATGGCCGATAGGTCCAGCGTCCCCCGACGAAGATCCATGGACGATACCAACCCGGCGCCGAATAGACGTAACCCGCGCCATAACCGTCATAATAGAAAGCCGGTGCCCCGCGCCGCATGACATAGCCGGGCGGGCAGCCTGGGCTGGTCGCATTGTCCTGCGCGCTGCCGACCGCTGCGCCCCCGGCCGCGCCGGCGAGCCCGCCCACCAGCGCGCCCGTACCGCGATTGTGATAGCCGGCGACGCTCGAGCCGAGCAACGCGCCGAACAGACCGCCAATCACCGCGCCCGTGGCGGTGTTGCCGCTGGACCGCACGCAATTTCGCGCCGCCCAATCCTCGGCATAGGCCTCGTAACGCTGGTCTGCGGCGGTATTCGGGGCATAGATCGGGTCGGCGGTATAGCCGAGGGGCGGGGGCGGTGGTTGGTTGCCGTCATAGCCGGCCGGCGGGGGAGGCGGGGCGCCATCGGCATCCTCGTAATCGCCTTGGCCCTGATAGCCCTGGCTCTGCCCTGAATAGGCCTGACCCTGGGCCTGGTAGCCCTGGTCCGGATAACTTTGGCCCTGATAGGCTTGGTCGGGCGGGGCTTGCCCGCGGTCGTCGGGGTCGTCCTGATCCTGATAATCGCCCGGCGGAGGCGCCTGATCGCCGCCCTGGTTCGCCCGCGCCGCATCGGCGCGTCCGGCCTGATAGCCGCGGTCATATTCGCTCTGCGTCGATCCCGCCTGTGCCGCTGCCGCGGACGTCAGTAGCGGGGATGCCGCAGCGATCAGGCCGACGGCAAATGTGATGGTCCTGGCGGTCATGCGGAATCCTCTCGAAACCTTGCCAGTTCTTACGCCCTATCGGGTGAACCCAGACTGACGATATTGTTAAAGGATACTGCAGCTTGCGCCGGATTGCGGCAGTCTTATTCGCCGAAATGCCAGCGCAAATTCACGCCGAAATTGCGCGGCTGGGCCACGCCCCAGACGGTCGATGGCGTCAGCTCGCCGCCATTTTCCGCACCATAATAATAAGTGCTGTCGAACAGGTTCTGGACATAGGCCTCGACCTCCCAGTTGCGGCCCGATTTGTAGCCCATCCGCAGATTGGCCGCGTGATAGCCTTTGCGTCGCGCGATGCCGCGCCAGTCGAAGCTCGGCCGCGTCCGGCCCAGATAGGTCCATTCGCCCGAGAGAAAGGCTTCGGCCTTGCCTAACGGGTAGCGCACCGTCGCCACGCCGCTCGACGACCAGATCGGGTTGGGCAGCCCGCCGCAATCCTTGGCGGTGCAGTCGCGGTCGCCCGACTTGGTCGTGTGCGTGTAAGCGGCATTGCCCGTGATATCGAAGAAGCGCACCGGCTTGAACGTGGCGGAGGCTTCTATGCCGTAACCGTGCACGCGGCCGACATTGATCTCCTGCTGCGTGCGCGTGTCCGGATCGAAATAGACCGTCTGCAGGTTGCGATAGACGTAATGGAAGCCGGTCAGGTCGAACTGCAGCCGGTGCCGCAGCACATTCCCCTTGATGCCCACTTCCTTGCTCCAGATCGTCTCCGGCGCGAAATCGTCCGGGCGGGCGCCCGGCGGCACGAGACCGTACGTGTCGAGCGGGCTCGGCGCCTCGACCGTGAAGGAGCCGAAGCCGCCGGCTTTGTAGCCGCGCGTCAGGCTCGCATAGACGCTCATGTCGGGCGTTGCCTGATACCGGACGTACAGGCGCGGCGTGGCGCCCTGCCAGCTCTTGGTGCGGCTCAGGAACCCGTCGGTATAATAAGAGAAGGTCCAGATATTGCCCAGCGTGCTGTCGCTCGGCAGCACATTTATGCCGAAGCGCTTGCGATCCCAGGTGTAGCGCAGGCCGACGCCCGCCTGCAGGCCGGCTAGCAGCTCGTAATTGGCATCGGCATAAGCGGACAGGCCGATATTGGTGGACCGCGCGATGTTGCGGTCGTCCAGCACCTGCCCCGCCGCGGGCACATAGGAAATGCCGTATAGGTCCTGCGTCAGAGCGTCGCACGAGGGGTAGCCGTAACCGGCGAGGCAGACGAAGGTCTCATCCGCCCGATTGTCGTAGCGGGCCTCGATCTTCTCGCGATAGGCGGACAGGCCCGCCGACCAGGTCAGCCGTCCGCCGCTGGGCGACACCAGCCGCAGCTCCTGG
>JGI24739J22299_10000557_pt1 | contig 13384 bp, 15 predicted proteins | sample KBSCornC5_FD_22299 | JGI IMG/M metagenome (IMG submission 22299)
CCCCCCCGGCGGCCGGTGCCGTCGCTCCCCCCCCGGCAGCCGGTGCCGTCAACCCCCCCCACATGACTGGGCGCGCCTCCCCGAAACCGGGAGGCGCGCCCAGTGCCGTGCGGGGCGGCCGGCCGCTCAGGCCGTGCGTGACAGCAACCGGTGCACGACCGCCGACAGTTCGACCGCCGGGTCGGCGGGCTGTCCGGCCGAACGCCAGGCCAGGAAGCCGTCGGGGCGTACCAGCGCGGCACCGGAGGCGGTGATGCCGTATTTCTTCAGGAACTCCTCGACCGTCTCTGCCGGTTCCTTGCCGCCCACCTGGTGGAAGGCGAGGTCGATGCCGGTCAGCCGGGACACCCCGTCGGCCGCCCGCTCCCACAGTCCGGCCTGCGGGCCGGCCAGCAGCAGCCAGCCGCCCGTCAGCACATCGTGCACAGGGGTGTCCGTGTCGCCGCAGCGCAGCATGATGTGCGGGGCGCGGGTGCCCGGCCGGCCCGAGGGCTGGGTGGGGTCCTCCACCGGGGCGCCGTCGTCCGCGCCGGGTTCGGCCAGCACCGCGCCCGACCGGTAGACGTGCCCGAACAGCACGGTCGTCTCCGGCCGGTGCCGGGCCGCGGCCTCCTCGTCGAGGCCGCTGCGCTGCAGATAGCGGATCACGCCCTGCTCGACCGTGAACTCGGCGACCGGGATCCGCTCCTCCTCGTAGGTGTCCAGCAGCTCCACGCCGGCCTGCCCGCCAAGCACCAGCGCCAGCTTCCACGCCAGGTTGTGCGCGTCCTGCAGGCCCATGTTGCCGCCGAACCCGCCGGTGGGCGGCATGATGTGCGCCGCGTCCCCGGCCAGCAGCACCCGGCCGGAGCGGAACCGGTCCGCGACGCGCGCGGCGATCTCCCAGCTGGTGCTGGTCTCCACCGCGACATCGAGGTCCTCCACGCCGACCGCGGCCCGCACCATCTCGATGCAGTCCTGTTCGGAGTACTCGGCGTGCGTCTCCTGCGGCGGCAGGCTCGGCGCCAGCACCCAGCGGTCCGCGTCGTCGAGCCGGCCCAGCACGCCCTTGACCTGGTCGTTGCTGACGAAGCAGAGGAAGAAGCGGCGGCCGGCGACGTACTCGTCCAGCGCGGCGTGGAAGATGATGTTCATCTGGCGGCCGAAGACGCCGGGCCCGTGCGTGCCGATGCCCAGCCCGTCACGGATCGGGCTGCGCACGCCGTCCGCGGCGACCAGGTAGGCGGCGCGGACGGTGGTCTCGGTGCCGTGCCGCACATCGCGCAGCACGGCACTGACCCCGTCGGCGTCCTGCTCGTGGCTCACCAGCTCGGTGCCGAAGCGGACGTCCGCACCCAGCTCCTCGGCCTTCGCCCGCAGCACCGGCTCGAAACGGTCCTGCCCGATCAATGTCCAGCCGGTCGTGCTCACTTCGTTCGGGTCGTGCCGGAACGGGCCGTCGAACCGGCCGAGTTCAGCCCCGCTCAGCGACGCCACCTGCAGGATGTCGCCGTACTGCGCGTGCGGGTTCTCCCGCGCGCGCACCGCCTGCTCCTGGCCGAGCGCCCGCATCAGCTCCATCGTGCGGGGACTGGCCGCCTGCGCGCGCGGATGCGCCGAGATGTGGGCGTGCCGCTCGACCAGGATCGGCCGGACGCCCTGCTGGGCGAGGAACAGTGCCTGGGCCAGGCCCACCATGCTGCCGCCCACGATCAGTACGTCGGTTCGCTCAGCCACCTCATGTGCTCCTTGTCTCGATGCCGTCGTGCCCGGGGTGCCGGGCGGGACCCGATTGCGGACAGTCCCGGCCAGCCAACAGCGCCGCCCTCGAGGCCCGCTCGGACCGCGCCCGCGCCCCGCACCGCNGCCGGTGGGGGCGTCCAGACCGGTTCGAGCCGCGTACGAGGAGCCGCTGCGATCGTCGAACCGCTCATGACGTTGGCAATCCGGACGAAAGGCCACAGGCCGTGGTGGAGACACTGAGTGTGCTGGTGCTGCTGGGCACCGGCCTGGTGGCGGGGGTGCTGTTCGCCGTGGCGATCAGTGTCATGCCCGCCCTGATCGCGATGACCCCCGACCGCTACGTGGACACCCACAAGCTGCTCGGCAAGCGCTACGACCGGATCATGCCGTTCATCGTGAGCGGTTCGGTCATCGTGGACGCCGCCTTCGCGGTGCGCGCGCACGACATTGGGCCGCGTGCCCTGTTCATCGCCGGCGCGCTCGCCATGGCCGGTGTCGCGGTCGTCTCCCAGACCCGCAACGTGCCCATCAACAACCGGGTCAAGAAGACCCGGCCGGAGGATCTGGGCCCCAACTGGCCGGACCCGCGCCGGCAGTGGCGCGACTGGCATCTGCTGCGCACCTGCTTCGCGATCGCCGGCTGCGCCCTGACCGCCGCCGCGGTGGTGCTGTCATGACGGCGGCGATGGGAAAGCCGGCCCCCGCCGCCGCGCGCATCACCCGTGCGCCGCGCGACGACAAGGAGCAGGCGGTGGCCAACGCCCGCATGACCGCCCTGCTGTCTAGGCCCGATGCCGGCCCGGCCGCCACACATCTGGCGCTGGTCCACTTCACCGGGCGGCGCAGCAAACGGCCCTACACCGTGCCCGCGGGCGTGCACCGTCTGGACGGCGCCCTGTACCTGGCCACCTCCAGCTCCTGGCGGCACAACTTCACCGACGCCACCGACGCAGAGCTCACCTGGCAGGGCCGGCGCACCCCGGCCCGCCTCCAGCTGGTCACCGACGCCGAACTGACCGCCCGCGGCTACCTGGAGCTGTGGCAGCGCTACGGCCGCGAGGCCGGCCCGCGCCGCCTGGGCATCGCCGTGGCCGACGGGCCCGAGCCCACCCTGGACGACTTTAGGGCCGCCGTCGCCGACGTCCCGCTCACCCTTGTCGCCGTCACCCTCGAGACCGGCGACACCGCNGAACTCGCCGTGAATGAGAGGACCTCCCGATGAGCGCAATCGCCGGCTGGGTCGACTTCCAGCGGGACCTGTCCCCGCAGACCNNCGTCGTGGAGGCCATGGCAGCCACCCTCGCGCACCGCGGACCCGACGGCCGGGGCGTGTGGGCGCAGGGCCACGCCGCCCTCGCCCACCGCCGCCTGGCCCTGCTGGACGTGACCGGCACCGGCCGCCAGCCCGTCGTGCACCGCACCGAGGGCGGCACGCCCGTCGCCGTGCTCGCCCTGGACGGCGCGATCACCAACCACGACGAGCTGCGGGCCGAACTGACCGCCAAGGGCCACCGCTTCACCGGCGGCGGCGACGCCGANACCGCCCTGCACGCCTACCTTCAGTGGGGCACCGGCTTCCTCACCCGCCTGGAGGGGCTGTTCGCCCTCGCCGTGTGGGACGTGCGCCGCCAGGAGCTGCTGCTGGCCCGCGACCGCCTGGGCGTCAAGCCCCTGTGCTACTACCCGACGCCCACCGGCGTGCTGTTCGGCTCCGAGCCCAAGGCCCTGCTCGCCCACCCCGACATCCGCCCCGTCGTCGACGCCGACGGCCTGCGCGAACTGTTCGCGCACAGCCGCAAGCCCGGCACCGGCGTCTTCCGCGGCACCCGGGAGGTCAAACCCGGCCATGTCCTCGTCGTGCGCCCTTCCGGCAGCACCGAGCAGCGCTACTGGTCGCTGCCTGCCCGCCAGCACACCGACAGCCTCGAGGACACCATCACCACGGTGCGCGGCCTGCTCGCCTGCGCCGTCGCCGGCCACCTGCGCGCCGACGTGCCCGTGGGCGCCATGCTCTCCGGCGGCATCGACTCCAGCGCCCTGACCGCCCTGGCCCACCGGACCCTGACCGCCACCGGTGCCGGCCCGCTGCGCAGCTTCTCGGTGAACTTCACCGGCTACACCGAGAACTTCGAGCCGCACCCCACGATGCGCTCCACCCCGGACGCCCCCTACGCGGCGCTCGCCGCCGAGCACATCGGCTCGCAGCACACCGAGATCCTCCTGGACACCGCGGCGCTCACCGACCCGGCCGTGCACGCCGTGTCCCTGCGCAGCCAGGACGCCCCCTCCCCGCTCGGGGACATGGACGTCTCCCTCATCCAGTTCTTCGCCCGGCTGCGCAAGGCCGGCTTCGCCGCCGTCCTGTCCGGCGAGACCGCCGACGAGGTCTTCAACGGCTACTTCTGGGCCTACGACCCCCAGCACAGCAACTCCCAGACGTTCCCCTGGGTGTCCTTCGAACGCGGCCACGACGCCGCCGCGGGCGGCCTGGGCACCTCCATGATCGACCGCCGGCTGCGCCGCGACCTCGACTTCCTCGGCTACGCCGACCAGCACTACCGCGACGCCCTGACCGAAGTCCCGCACCTCGACGGCGACACCCCGGCCGAACGCCGGGCCCGCGAGGTCACCTACCTCGCCCTCACCCGCTGGGCGCCCACGCACCTGGACCGCGCCGACCGCATGAGCATGGCCCACGGCGTGCAGCTGCGGCCCCCGTTCTGCGACCGGGCCCTGGTCGAGTACGTCTACAACGTGCCCGCCGCCTTCAAGCGCGTGGACGGCGTCGAGAAGAGCCTGCTGCGCTCCGCGGTCGCCGACCTGCTGCCCGAGCCGGTGCTGCGCCGCAAGAAGAGCGCCTACCCGACCACCCAGGAAGCGGCCTACGGCGACTTCGTGCGCCGGCGGTTCATCGACCTGGCCACCGACCGCAGCGCGGCCGTCGCCAGCCTGCTGGACGCCACCGCCACCGCGGCGGCCGCCGACGCCGACAAGGCCCCCGAGGGCGCCTTCGCGTGGGTCGAGCGGGCCAGCATGGAGATGGTGCTGCAGCTGGAGACCTGGCTGAGCGACTACCGCATCGACCTGAAGCTGTGACCTTCCCGGCCGCCGGTCCAGAGCGTTTCAAGACAGCTTCGAGAGCCGCCCACGAGGGTGGAGCAACGACCCAAGAAGCCAGGAGGGCAACGTGCACCGCACACTGATCGTGGCGCGGATGAACCTCGCCGACGCCGAGGGCGTCGCCAAGGTCTTCGCGGACTCTGACTCGACCGACCTGCCGCACATGGTGGGTGTCTCCCGGCGGACCCTGTTCGCCTTCCACGACCTGTACTTCCACCTCGTGGAGGCCGACCACGACATCGGCCCGAACCTGTACAAGGCGCGCAGCCACCCGCTGTACAACGACATCAACACCCGCCTGCAGGAGTTCATCTCCCCCTACGACCCGAACTGGCGTGAGCCGCGTGATGCGATGGCCGTGCCGTTCTACACCTGGACCCCCAAGGACGGGCCCGTCACCACCCAGCCGTCCGGTCCGACCCTGGGCGGCACCCGATGACCACAGCGGCCCACACCGCCAAGGTGAACCTGGACGAGGTCGCCGCCAACCGCAAGCGCGGCGGCGACATCCGCATCACCCTCAGCCCCCGCACCGTCGGCTGCACCTCCGGCTTCGGCGGAACCCTGCGGCTGGGCCCCGGCGAGTTCGTCACCGAGCACCTGCACCCCTACTCCGAGGAGTTCTTGCACGTCGTCTCCGGCGAGCTGAGCATCACCCTGGACGGCGAGCCGGTGGCCCTGGGCCCCGGCGACTCCCTGCTCGTGCCCATCGGGGTGCGCCACCGGCTGGTCAACACCGGCCAGGAGGCGGCGCAGGTGGTCTTCCACCTCTCCCCGCTGGCGCCGCGCCCGGAACTCGGCCACGTCGACACCGAGACGCCGCTCGTCGCCGGCGGCACCAACCCGGACGTCGGAGGCCCGCGATGAGCCCTCGCGCCGTCATCACCGGCATCGGCGCCGTCGCGCCCGGCGGCGTCGGCCGCGAGGCGTACTGGGACCTGCTCGCCGGCGGGCGCACCGCCACCCGGGACATCAGCCTGTTCGACGCGGGCACCTTCCGCTCCCGCATCGCCGCCGAGTGCGACTTCGACCCGGTGGCCGCAGGGCTGAGCGCCCAGGAGATCCGCCGCATGGACCGCGCCGCCCAGTTCGCGGTCGTCGCCGCCCGTGAGGCCATCGAGGACAGCGGCATCGACACCACGGCCGGGGACCCGGGCCGCACCGGCGTCAGCATCGGCAGCGCCGTCGGCTGCACCACCGGCCTGGAGGACGAGTACGTCGTCCTGTCCGACAGCGGCAGGAACTGGCTGGTCGACCACTCCTACGGGGTGCCCCACCTGTACGGCTACATGGTGCCCAGCACGCTGGCCGCCGAAGTCGCCTGGCAGGCCAACGCGCAGGGGCCCGTCGCCCTGATCTCCACCGGCTGCACCTCCGGCCTGGACGCGGTCGCGCACGGCGTGCAGCTCATCGAGGAGGGCGCCTGCGACCTCGTCATCGCCGGCGCCACCGACGCCCCGCTGTCGCCGATCACCGCGGCCTGCTTCGACGCCATCAAGGCCACCACGCCCAACCACGACGACGACGCCGCCGGCGCCTCTAGGCCCTTCGACGGCCGCCGTGACGGTTTCGTCCTCGGCGAGGGCGCCGCGGTCATGGTGATCGAGGAGGCAGGGGCGGCCCGCCGCCGCGGCGCCCAGATCTACGCCGAGGTGGCCGGCTTCGCCAGCCGCTCCAACGCCTACCACATGACCGGACTCAAGGCCGACGGCCGGGAGATGGCCGAGGCCATCGGCGTGGCCCTGGACCGGGCCCGGCTGGATGCGAGGGACATCGGCTACATCAACGCGCACGGCTCGGGCACCAAGCAGAACGACCGCCACGAGACGGCCGCGTTCAAGCGGAGCCTGGGACAGCACGCCTACGACATCCCGGTCAGCTCCATCAAGTCGATGATCGGGCACTCCCTGGGCGCCATCGGCTCCCTGGAGGTCGCCGCCTGCGCGCTGGCCCTGCGCCACCAGGTGGTGCCCCCCACGGCCAACCTGTCGGTGCCCGACCCCCAGTGCGACCTCGACTACGTACCGGTCACCGCCCGGGAGCACCGCATGGACCACGTGCTCAGCGTCGGCAGCGGATTCGGCGGCTTCCAGAGCGCCATGATCCTCAGCCGCCCGGGGGCCGGCAGCGGAAGGGAAGCAGCATGAGCGCCCTCGGCATACCCGAGGGGCGGCGCCGCCCCTCGGTCGTCACCGGCCTCGGCGTCATCGCCCCCACCGCAATCGGCGCACGCCGGCACTTCGAGGCCGTCCTGGCCGGCAAGAGCGGCCTGGCACGCATCACCCGCTTCGACCCGACCAGCTACCCGGTCAAGGTGGCCGGCGAGGTGCCCGGCTTCGAGGCCGACCAGCACATCCCCGACATCCTCGTCTCCCGCACCGACCGCTTCACCCACCTCGCCCTGGCCGCGGCCGAGATGGCCCTGGCCGACGCGCAGGCCGATCCCGCCACGCTGCCCGAGTACGAGATGGCGGTGGTCACCGCCAGCTCCTCCGGCGGCACCGAGTTCGGCCAGCGGGAGATGGAACAGCTCTACCAGCGCGGACCGGCCTGGGTGGGCGCCTTCCAGTCCATCGCCTGGTTCTACGCCGCCACTACCGGCCAGGTCTCCATCCGGCACGGCATGCGCGGCCCCTGCGGCGTCATCTGCGCCGAGCAGGCCGGCGGCCTGGACGCCCTGGGCCAGTCCCGCAGGCTGCTGGACACCGGCTCGCGGCTGGTGCTCTCCGGCGGCACCGACGCCTCCCTGTGCCCCTACGGGCTGACCGCCCAGCTGCCCACCGGCCACCTGTCCACCGAGGACGACCCGACCCGCGCCTACCTGCCCTTCGACGAGGCGGCGCGCGGCTACGTCCCCGGCGAGGGCGGCGCCATCCTGGTCGTCGAGAGCGAGGACGGCGCCCGCGAGCGCGGGGTGGGCCACTACGGCCGCATCCTCGGCTACGCCGCCGGCTTCGACCCGGCACCCGGCTCAAGGCGGCCCCCCGTCCTCGCCGCGGTGATCCGCCGCGCCCTCGCCGACGCGGGTCTGAGCGCCGACGCCGTCGACGTGGTCTTCGCCGACGCCGCCGCACTGCCCGACGCCGACCGCGCCGAAGCCACCGCCCTCAACGAGGTGTTCGGAGCCGGCCGGGTGCCGGTGACCGCGCCCAAGACCCTCACCGGCCGGCTGTACGCGGGCGGCGCCGCACTCGACGTCGCCACCGCCCTGCTCAGCCTGGCCGCCGACGTCATCCCGCACACCGCGGGCCCCGTCGAGGCGGGGCACCTGGGCATCGACCTGGTCGTCGAACGGCCCCGGCACACCCCGCTGCGCACCGCCGTGGTCCTCGCCCGCGGACACGGCGGCTTCACCTCCGCGCTCGTGCTCGGCGCCGGGGACCGCACCGACCACCTCACATGAGCCCCGAATCCGAAAGGCAGGAGTGATGGCGGGACACACCAGCAACTCCATCGTCATCGACGCCCCCATGGACTTCGTCTGGGAGCAGACCAACGACGTGACGAAGTGGCCCGAGCTGTTCAGCGAGTACTCCCTCGCCGAGATCCTCGAACAGGACGGGCCGAGGGTCACCTTCCGGCTCGCCCTGCACCCCGACGAGAACGGCACGGTGTGGAGCTGGGTGTCCCAGCGCACCACCGACGCCGCGACCCGCACCGTCCGCGCCCACCGCGTGGAGACCGGACCGTTCGAGTACATGAACATCCACTGGCAGTACACCCAGACCGGCCGGGGCGTGCGGATGCAGTGGACCCAGGACTTCCACATGAAGGACGGGGCCCCGCTCGACGACGCCGGCATGAGCGACCGCATCAACCGCAACACCGTGGTTCAGATGAACCTGATCAAGGAAAAGCTCGAGGCTGCCGCGCGCGGCGTCCATGCGAGCTGACTCCGCTGACGCACCACAGGAGGGGAACACCATGGAACTCGCATTGCGCGGCAAGAAGCTGCTCGTCACAGGAGGCACCAGGGGCATCGGCCGTGGCATCGTCCTCGCCGCCGCACGCGGGGGAGCCGATGTGCTCACCTGCTACCGCCAGGAAAGCGAGTACGTCGAGAGCCTGCGCCGAGAGCTCAAGGAGACCGGCGGCGACCACCACGTCGTCCGCGCCGACGTCGGCGAGATAGCCGAGGTGGACGCGCTCCTCGAGGAGGCGAAGAACCGTTACGGGCGGCTTGACGGCATCGTCAACAACGCCGGCACGATCACCCACATACCGTTCGCCGAGCTGCCGGCCGACGAGTGGTCGCGCGTCATCGACACTAACCTGACCGCTTCGTACCGCGTCATCCAGCAGGCCCTGCCCCTGCTCGGCGCCGGTGGCTCGATCGTCAACATCGGCTCCCGCGGCGCCGCTGCCGGTATCCCGCTGCGCGCCCACTACACAGCCGCGAAAGCAGCGATGATCGGTCTGACCCGCTCGCTGGCCAAGGAACTGGGCGGCAAGGGCATCCGCGTCAACGTCGTCGCGCCCGGCGTCATCGAAACGGAGGCCTTTGCGGCCATGCCGGCCGAACGCGCCGAGGGTCTGCGCTCCACCTACTCCCAGAAGACGGCGCTCGCCCGCCTGGGTACGGTCGAAGAGCTGGCGGCGCCGGTCCTCTTCCTGCTCAGCGACCTTTCCGCTTACGTCACCGGCGAGACCATCAACGTCGACGGAGGCATCTGACGTGTCTGATGCGACGTTCCGGGTCATGCTCCGCATGCAGATCAAGCCCGGCATGGAAGCCGAGTTCGAACGCGTGTGGAAGGAGGTGGGCAGCTCGGTGACCGGCCACCCCGCCAACCGCGGCCAGTGGCTGTCCAAGAGCACGACGGACGACGAGGACGGCATCTACTACATCGTCAGCGACTGGGCCGACGAGCCCCGTTTCCGCGAGTTCGAGACCAGCGACACCCACCTTCAGCACCGCACCAAGCTGCACCCCTACCGCAGCGGCGGCTCGATGACGACGATGAACATCGTCGCGAACCTCTCCGTGGCGGCCGCATGACGGCCACCCCCGCCGTGGAGGTCGTGCTCTACCACCTTTGCGACCGGGGCGAGGACGTCCTGGCGGCCTACCACGAGGCCAGCCGTCGCATGGCCGGCACCCCGGGCCTGCTGGGCAACCAGCTCATGAACGAGCTGGGCCGTCCCCGCAGCTACGTCGTGGTGAGCCACTGGGACAGCTGGACGTCCTTCGAGACCTGGGAGCGCGGCCCGCAGCACAAGGACCAGACGGCGCCCTTGCGTGCATTCCGCGACACCGAGCGGGACCGCCCGTTCGAGATCTACAACGTTCTCGCCCATTACTGATTTCTTGCCACAAGAAGCCCTGTGCCGGACCGTCGGCGGCCCGGCACAGGACTGCCGTCGTCGCCCCGAAAGGGATCCGGAAAACCGTGATTGGAATTCCGCTCGAAACGGGCTCGAAGCAGCCTGGACCCGGCTGGGAACTCCCCTTTTCTTGTGGCTGAATGAGCTCCGAGGAAAAAGCCAGAGCTCGCCAACCGTACGCATCAATCTGCCGCCATACGAGGGAGCCCCACGTGGCCAGCGCAGCGACGACGAGCAACGTGCTCGAGTTGTTCGACTCCGATTTCATACGCGATCCGCACCCCACCCTCGCGCCACTGCGTGAGCAGTCGCCCGCGCACCTTGTGGCCACTCCCAACGGCCTCAAGACGTGGCTGGTGACTCGCTACGACGACGCCAAGGCGCTGTTGACCGACCCCCGGGTGAGCAAGGACATGCGCGTCGGTTACGGCCTGGTCCCGCAGAACTTCGTGGACCTTGAGAAGCAGGCGCACTTTCAGGCGCAGCGGGGAACCCGCAAGCAGTTCGCGACCGAGCTGAGCACCACCATGCTGGACAGCGACCCGCCGGACCACACGCGCCTGCGCAGGCTCGTGGCGAAGGCGTTCACCATGCGTCAGGTCGAGGCGCTGCGCCCGCGGATCACCGAACTGGTCACCGAGCTCCTGGACGCCATTGAGGCTCAGGACGAGGTGGACCTCATGGACGCCCTCAGCTTCCCGGTCCCCTTCACCGTGATCTGCTGGCTGCTCGGCGTTCCGCCGTCAGACCGCGATCAGTTCCGCCGCTGGTCCAATCTCCTCACCTCGGGCCAGGGCACCGAGGAAGCCCTCGACGCCAGCCAGGACATGGTCGTCTACCTGCGTGCCCTCATCACCGACAAGCGCGAGAACCCGGCCGAGGACATGCTGAGCGCGCTCATCGAGGCCACCGACGAGGGCGACAAGCTCGACGAGATCGAACTGATCTCGATGGCCTTCCTCCTCCTCGTCGCCGGCCACGAGACCACGGTGAACCTGCTCAACACCGCCACCCTGGCCCTGCTGACCCATCCCGACCAACGCGCCCTGCTGGAGGCCGACCCCGGCCTGTGGGACAGCGCGCTCGACGAGTTCCTGCGCATCGACGCGCCGTTGGCCAATGCCACGTGGCGGTTCACCCTGGAGCCCATCCAGCTGGGCGACGTGCTGATCCCCAAGGGCGAGTTCATCACGATCTCGCTGAGCGCCGCCGGCCGCGACCCGAAGCGCTACGCCAACCCCGACCGCGTCGACATCACGCGCAAGAACTCCGGGCACCTGGCGTTCGGCCACGGCATCCACCACTGCATCGGCGCACCCCTGGCCCGGCTCGAAGGCCGCATCGTGCTCGCAGAGCTGTTCCGCCGCTTCCCCGGCCTGAGCCTTGCCACCCCCAAGGGCGAGCTGTCCTGGCGGCCCAGCTTCAACCTGCGCGGGCTCGCCTGCCTGCCGGTGCGCCTGCGCTGACCGCCCGATCGGCCCCTTTCCGCTGCCAAGCCGCTTCCCTAAGGAGACAACCGTGACCCGTCCCTCCTGGGCCCCGCCCGAGGTCGACATCGACAAGCCGAGCATCGCCCGTGTCTACGACTACTGGGTCGGCGGCTCCCACAACTTCCCGGCCGACATCGAGGTCGCCAAGTCCATCGCGGACAAGAACCCTCTGCTGCCGCGCACTTTGCGCTCCAACCGGGCTTTCCTGCGCCGCGCCGTCAAGGAGCTGACCGCCCGGGGCATCGACCAGTTCCTCGACATCGGCTCCGGCATCCCGACCGAGGGCAACGTGCACGAGGTCGCCCTCGAGAACAACCCCGACAGCCGCGTGCTCTACGTCGACATCGACCCGGTCGCCGTGGCACACGGCAAGGCCATCCTCGCGGACCATCCGCAGGCCGCGTCGCTGCTGGGCGACCTGCGCAAGCCCGGTGACATCTTCGCGTCGCAGGAGATCGAGCTGATCGACTTCTCGCGCCCCGTCGCCCTGATCTTCGCCGCGGTTCTCCACTTCGTCAGCGACGCCGACGACCCGAAGGCCATGCTGCGCGAGTTCACCGCGAAGCTCGCCCCCGGCAGCTACGTCGTCATCTCGCACGCGGGCATGGACAAAAAGCCGGCGCCGCAGGACGTCCCCGCCTCCGCCCAGGAGACCTACGTGCGCAACGTCAGCGAGGTCTATTGGCGCGACACCGCCGAGGTCACGGGCCTGTTCGAGGGCCTTGAGCTGATCGAGCCCGGCGTGGTCCCGGTTCCGCTGTGGCACATCGGCCCGGAGGGCGACCCCGAGGGCTTCGGTGCCGAGGCCCACGCCCTGGCCGGCGTGGCGAAGAAGATCTGAGCCTGCGGACCCGGCAGGGAACGAACCCACGATCCGGCTGAATTGGAGTCAGTGATGCAGACCGATCTCCGTAACAAGGTCGTGCTGGTGACCGGGGCTTCCTCGGGTATCGGCCGGGCGACCGCCGTCGCCTACGGCAAGGACGGCGCGCGCGTCGCGATCACATACAACAGCAACAAGGACGGCGCGCAGGAGACCGCCCGGCTCGCCCGTGAGGCCGGCGCCGCCGAGACCCTGACGGTCCGTTACGACCTCACCGACGAGGCCGTCATCAGGGACGCGGTCAGGACCGTCGCCGACACCTGGGGCGGCATCGACGTCCTGGTCAGCAACGCTGTCGTGTGGTCCGAGGGCATTCCTCGCCCCGGCCGGGTGATGCCCGCCTTCGAGGACGCCGACCCGAAGCTGTGGCAGGAAGTCCTGCGCACCAGCGTCGACGCGACCTTCTACACGGTCGCCGCGGCGTTGCCGTTCATGCGCGGCCGCGCGTGGGGCCGCATCGTGCTGGTCTCCTCGGGCCTCGCGGACTACGGCATGGTCGGAGGCGCCGCCTACGGTGCCGCCAAGGCCGGCCTGCTGGGCATCGCCCGGAGCCTGACCTGGGAGCTCGCCCCGGAAAACATTCTGGTCAACGTGGTCGCGCCCGGCCAGACGCTGACCGAGAACGTGCGCCGGATCGCACCGGCCGCCGCGCTGGAGGCCAAGGCGAAGACGCTTCCGTCGGGCCACCTGTCGGTGCCCGAGGACGTCGCGAACACGATCGTGTTCCTCGGTTCGCGCGCCAACGGCAACGTCAACGGCCAGACCATCCGGGTAACCGGCGGAGCCTGACACCTGGCAGAGCCGCCCGCCGCCGCGCCCGCCCCCGCGGGCGCGGCGGCCCGGG
>JGI24739J22299_10000564_pt1 | contig 13329 bp, 13 predicted proteins | sample KBSCornC5_FD_22299 | JGI IMG/M metagenome (IMG submission 22299)
GAGGATTTGCGGCCTGCGCCGCCTCTTCCTGCTGCGTTTGCGCGGCGGCCGGTGCGGCGACCGCGAGGATCGATGTGGTAATCAGCAAAGTGGTCATCAGGCGCATGACATTCCCCCTGTTGGATTGCGTCGCCGAGCCGACACTATGCCTGAAACATCCGTTCCCGAGGAAGGGCGCGCGCGCCAGCGCGGCACGTTCCTGCTGCACCTGTTGCGCCCCCGTAACACTAACGAAGGCATGGCTGCTGCTACGCGAACGGAAGCAGCTCTCGGGGCGGGTTCGGCTGCACGGCGACTCCGCGATCGGCGAGGAACCGGTGCCGGACGATCTCGGCCTGCTGTTCCAGTCCGTAGCGGCGGAACGGCCTTCCCGGCTTCACCTCATAGGAATAGCGGCAGAAGGGATGGCGCATNAGCGGAAGGTAGAGCGGGCCCCCGCGTTGCGCCTGCCAGACGTGGGTCATTTCGTGAATGAAGAAGCCCTGCCGGCCCAAATTCTCTTTCGAAAAATCTTCGGACCAGCCGCCCGCGACGGGATGGAACCAGATCCAGCCGCTCGGCGCCATCGCCGCGTTCGCGGGCTGGAACGGCCACCACTTGCCCTTGAGCAGCCGCACCTTGGGATAATCGATTGCGTCGCCGAAGACCGAGCGGCACATCGCGATCTCGCCTCCGGTGAGCGATCGGGACTCCATCGGCGCGGAGGTAGCGCTGCATGGCTCCGCGCGCCACTTGCGGCGTTAACAGCGCATCGCTAGGGCAGCGGCAAAACAAAACACGGAGGAAGCGTTCCATGAGCGAGACTGCCGATCGGGTGAAGAAGATCGTCGTCGAACATCTCGGCGTCGAGCCGGACAAGGTCACCGAAGACGCGAGCTTCATCGACGATCTGGGCGCCGACAGCCTCGACATCGTTGAGCTGGTCATGGCCTTCGAAGAGGAGTTCGGGGTCGAAATCCCTGACGACGCCGCGGAAAAGATCACGACGGTTCGCGACGCGATCGAATATATCGACCAGAACAAGGGCTGACCGCTTCGCAGCCGTTCGCCCTGAGCTTGTCGAAGGGCTGCCCTTTTTCTTCCTGACTGCGTTCTAAGACATTACAGGGCTTCGACAGGCTCAGCCCGAACGGGTTTGGGCCTGTCGATGTGTTTGGAGATGCAAATGCGCCGTGTCGTCGTGACAGGTCTCGGGCTCGTGACGCCTCTGGGCGGCGACGTCGAGACCAGCTGGAAGAACATCCTGGCGTCGAAGAGCGGCGCCGGGCCGATCACCAAGTTCGACGCCAGCGACCAGAAATGCCGCATCGCCTGCGAAGTGAAGCCGGCGGACCACGAATATGGCTTCGACGCCAACAAGCGTGTCGACTTCAAGACCCAGCGGCAAGTCGATCCGTTCATCGTCTTTGGAATCGATGCGGCGGGGCAGGCGATCGAGGATGCCGGCCTGACCGACATGGACGAGGAGACCCGGCTTCGCGCCGGGGTCTCGATCGGCTCCGGCATCGGCGGCCTTCCGGGCATCGAGAGCGAGAGCATCGTCCTTCACGAGAGAGGACCCGGGCGGGTCAGCCCGCACTTCGTGCACGGCCGCCTGATCAACCTCATCTCCGGCCAGGTTTCGATCAAGCATGGGCTGATGGGTCCCAACCACGCGGTGGTCACCGCCTGCTCGACGGGCGCCCACTCGATCGGCGATGCGGCGCGCATGATCCGCGACGACGATGCCGACATCATGCTTGCGGGCGGCGCGGAAGCGACCATTTGCCCGATCGGTATCGCCGGCTTCGCTCAGGCGCGCGCGCTCAGCACCGCATTCAACGACCAGCCGGAGAAGGCGAGCCGGCCCTACGACAAGGCCCGCGACGGCTTCGTGATGGGTGAGGGCGCGGGCGTCGTCGTGCTCGAGGAATATGAGCACGCCAAGGCGCGCGGCGCGAAAATCTACGCCGAGGTCATCGGCTACGGCCTGTCGGGCGACGCCTATCATGTCACTGCGCCGCATCCCGAGGGTTCGGGCGGCTTCCGGGCGATGCAGATGGCGCTTCGCAAGTCGGGGCTTCAACCGTCGGACATCGACTATATCAACGCCCACGGCACCTCGACCCCGCTCGGCGACGAGCTGGAGCTGGGTGCGGTGCGGCGGCTGTTCGGTAACGCCATCGCCAATGTNTCGATGAGCTCGACCAAGTCGGCGATCGGGCACTTGCTCGGCGGCGCGGGCGCGGTCGAGAGCATCTTCTGCATCCTTGCCATGCGCGACCAGATCGTCCCGCCGACTCTCAACCTCGACGATCCCGAGGAGAGTTGCGAGGGCGTCGACCTGGTGCCGCACAAGGCGAAGAAGCGGCCGGTCCGCGCGGTTCTCAACAACAGCTTCGGCTTCGGCGGGACCAACGCCAGCCTCATCATGCGGGCGGTGTGAAGCGGCTTCTGCTAGCCGGCGCGGCGGCGCTGGTCCTCGCCGCGCTTATCGTCATTTACGCCTTCTGGTGGGCGCCGGGACCCAAAGCCGGCCCGCACGACATCGTGATCAAGGAAGGCACCACGCTCCGGGCCGTCTCGCGCCAGCTGGCGAAGGAGGGCGCGATCCCGGGGAGCGCGCGCAGCTATTACGTCATGGCCCGGCTGCTGGGCTCGAGCGACCCGATCCAGGCCGGCGAGTTCGAGATCCCGAAGGGCATGGGCGGCGCGGCCATCCTCGACCTGCTGCAGCACGGAAAGCCGCTGCTTCGGCTGATCACTGTCACCGAAGGGATGCCATCGATCATCGTCCGGGAGAAGCTGGCGGCGAGCCCGTACCTCAAGGGGCCGACGCCCGACGTGCCGGAAGGCTCCGTGCTCCCGGACAGCTACGGCTTTGAGCGCGGCGACACCCGGGCCGAGCTGGTCACGCGCATGCAGCAGGCGATGGACAAGACCCTGGCGCAGCTGTGGCCGAAGCGGAGCGGCGACTGCCCCGTCGCCAGCCCCGCGCAAGCAGTGATCCTCGCCTCGATCGTCGAGAAGGAGACGGGGAAGCCTACCGAGCGGCCGATGATCGCCGGCGTCTACTGCCACCGCCTGAAAATCGGCATGAAGCTCGATGCCGANCCTACCTTCATTTATCCGATCACGAAGGGGAAACCGCTGGGCCGTCGTCCACGTTTGTCAGAGGTGCATGCCAGGAACGANTACAACACGTACGAGATGAGCGGTCTNCCGATCGGCCCGATCACCAACCCCGGCAAGGCGAGCATCGAGGCGGTGCTGCATCCNGCGCCAACCAAGGCGCTCTATTTCGTTGCCGACGGAACCGGCGGCCATGTCTTTGCGGAAACGCTGGCAGAGCAGAATGCCAATGTCGCCAAATGGTATGCCATTCGCAAGCAACGGGGGCAGATGTGAGGAACCGCGGGATCGGCCGCGGCCGCATGTTCATGGGCGCGCTTCTGCTGATTGCGGCGGTGATGACCTGGGGCATCGGACTGATGATGAGCCCGCACGGCGATGTCGTCGCCAAGGGCACCGAGCACGTCCGGCCGGTCATCGTCACGTTCATGCGCAATGGCGCGATCGGCACGATCATCCTGTCGGCGATCGCGGGCTGGCTCCTGTTTCCCGCCCGGCGGCCCAAATGGCCTCAGCGCGACTGGGCCCTGATCGCTCTCCTGGTCCTCCTCGTCGGAAGCAGCCTTTACACGCTCATCTGGCTATACGGCTTTGTCCTGCGATAGAGCGTCGCTCCGCACATAGCCGACGCGGCGATCGGTTCCGGCATAGCCCCAAGCCCAGCCGAGGCTGTCGTCGAGCATCATGAAGGCTTCGCCCTCACTGAGATTCCGCACCGTCTCGGCATCGGCGGAAGGGCCGCTGCGGAGGGTCTCAGCCGCGCCGAGCCGCCGCTCGACCGGCTCGGCATAATGCGAGGCGATCACGCGTCCTGCGAGCGCAACGTCCGCCAGGTCCTTGCGGAAGGCGTTATGTTCGGGATCCGGAGGGTCAGACGGTCCGGCGAGCGAGAAGCCGTCAGCGCTGGTGGGCGTATGCGGGCGCCTGGCCGATGATCGGCCGGTGCGCCGCGGAGCCGCTGTCGCTCTCGCGGAGGTTGCGCTTGAACCCTTCAAGAAAATCTGCCCCGCTGCTGGTGCGGACTACGAACACGTTGCGCCGGTCGTCCTGATCCCGTTCACGGCGGAGATAGCCGAGCGCGCCGAGCGTATTCAAGGCTCGCGTGACGACCGGCTTCGACACGCCGAGCACCCTTGCAAGCCCGCGCACCGTATGCGGCCCGGGCGTCAGATAGACCAGCATCAGCAGGGCCATCTGCCGGTTGGTGAGGTCGGGTTCGCCCGAGCGGACGTAGGCGATGAGCGCCTTCATCCAACCGATCAGCGAAACTTCGGCCATTGCCGCCACCTTCCGTACTCGTGCCCGCGTAGCAGCCAGATAAACCGGTAAGGAGGCGAAATGTTGCAGGGGCGTTCGCGTAAATTGCGGGATTTGTGCCGAATTGCNGCGTCAGCCTTGCAGATAACGGCCTTCTAGGAAGGCCCAGACGGCGCGCAATCCGAGCGCTTCGCCGCCCTTGGGACGCCCGGGCTTGGCCGAATCGCGCCATGCCCAGGTGTCGAGGTGGGCCCAGGGGATGTCCGAAGGCACGAACCGCCTGAGAAACAGAGCGGCATAGACCGCGCCGGCCATCGCATTGCCCGATGTGTTGGACAGGTCCGCGACATCGCTCTTCAGCTGCTCGTCGTAGGGATCCCACAGCGGCATTCGCCAGATTGGGTCCTCGGCCTCGCGCGCGGCGGCTTCCAGCTCGCCGGCGAGGTCGTCGCGATTGACGAAAGTGGCGGGAAGATCGGGGCCCAGCGCCACCCGCGCCGCACCGGTCAGGGTCGCGAAATCGACGATCAGCTCGGGTTGCCCCTCGGCCGCCTTGGCCAGCGCGTCCGCGAGGATGAGCCGTCCCTCGGCGTCCGTATTGTCGATCTCGACGAACAGACCCTTGCGCGATCTCACGATGTCGCCCGGGCGATAGGACGCGCCGGAGACGGCATTCTCCACCGCGGGGATAACGAGGTGCAGGCGGACCGGAAGGCGGTTCTCGATGACGAGCTGCGCAAGCGCGAGCGCATGGGCCGCGCCGCCCATGTCCTTCTTCATGATGCGCATTCCGGACGCATTCTTGAGGTCGAGCCCGCCACTGTCGAAGCAGACCCCCTTGCCGACGATCGCGACGCGCGGGTCTTCGGGCTTGCCCCATTCGAGCTCAATGAGGCGCGGGGCCCGCTCGGGCGTCGCGGCTGCACCGACGGCGGCGATGAGAGGATAGCCGACCGCAAGCTCCTCGCCGCCGATGACATTGAGCTGCGCGCCCGTGCGGTTCGCGAGTCCGGCCGCGGCGGCTTCCAGCTCCGCAGGCCCAAGGTCCGCAGCTGGCGTGTTCACGAGGTCGCGGACCAGCGCCGTCGCCTGCGCGAGACGCACCGTCGCCTCGATCCTGGCGGGCTCGCCGCTGACGAGGATGCGCGGTCCGCGTTCGGAATCGTCCTTCTTCGAGCGATAGGCGTCGAAGCGGTGCTGGGCGAGCAGCCAGCCAAGCGCCGCCTTGCCCGGCTGCCCATGCGCCAGCTTGTAGGTGCCCTCGGGCAGCTTCCCCGCGAGCGCGGCGAGGCACCAGGGCGAAAGTTCGGTGGCGTTCTTCACCGCGCTCACGACTTCGAACTCATTGCCGCGCGGAAGGCCGTGCGCCAGCTTGTAGGTGCCCTCGGGCAGCTTCCCCGCGAGCGCGGCGAGGCACCAGGGCGATAGTTCGGTGGCGTTCTTCACTGCGCTCACGACTTCGAACTCATTGCCGCGCGGAAGGATCGCGAACGCGTAGGCCGTCTTCCCGTCGAACCTCTGTGCCTCGAGCAAGGCGCGGTCCTCCGCCGGCCTTTTCTTTAGCCAGGCGGCGAAGCTGTCCTTGTCGACGAGGTGGATCGGCCGCGCTTGCTGGCCGCGGTCGGGGACGAGGAGGGAGGCAAAATCGGTCATGGCGGGGCCTCTAGCCAAGGACGAGCCTTACCCCAAGCCTCCCTGCCGCTCAGCGGGAATCTCGAAGCTGTCGGGCCGGGCCAGATCCCACGCGTGGCCGTAGAAGCTGCGCTTGCGCTTCCCCTCGACGAGCTCCCCGGGCTCGAGGAACACGTGCAATTGCGAGAACAGCCGGATTTCCGCGTCTCCCACCCGTCGCACGAGATGGTGTGGCTTGATCTCCGAGGGATGTTCCAGGCCGGCAGCCGCAATCATGTCGGACAAAGCATGCATCGTGTTGCGATGGAAATTCGCCACGCGCTCGGCCTTGTCCTCGACGACCAAAGCGCGCTGCCGCAATTGGTCCTGGGTCGCCACTCCGGTAGGGCAGCGGTTGGTGTTGCAGATCAGCGATTGGATGCAGCCGAGCGCGAACATGTAGCCGCGGGCGGCGTTGGTCCAATTGGCCCCGAGCGCCATCAGGCATGCGATGTCGAACGCGCTGACCACCTTGCCGGCAGCGCCGATCCGGATGCGGTCCCTGAGCCCGGCGCCAACAAGCGTGTTGTGCGCGAACAGCAAGCCTTCACGCACTGGGACGCCGATGTGATTCATGAATTCGAGCGGAGAGGCGCCGGTTCCGCCTTCGGCGCCGTCGACCACGACGAAATCGGGGACGATCCCGGTCTCGCGCATAGCCTTGACCATCGCCATGAATTCCCACGGATGACCGATGCACAGCTTGAAACCCACCGGTTTACCTCCGGAGAGCCGCCTGAGATCGGCGAGGAAGTGCATCATCTCGATCGGCGTCGAGAAGGCCCGGTGACGCGCTGGTGAGAGGCAATCCTGGCCTTCGGGGACTCCGCGCGTCAGGGCGATCTCGGGCGTCACTTTCGGACCCGGCAGGATTCCCCCGTGGCCCGGCTTGGCGCCCTGGCTCAGCTTCACCTCGACCATCTTGACCTGGGCGGCGGTCGCCTTCTCGGCGAAGCGTTCGGGATCGAACTGGCCGTCGGCGGTGCGGCATCCGAAATAGCCGCTGCCGATTTCCCAGATCAGGTCGCCGCCATGCTCCTCGTGATAGCGGCTGATGCTTCCCTCGCCCGTATCGTGGGCGAAGTTGCCGAGGCGCGCGCCCTTGTTCAGCGCGCGAATGGCGTTCGCGCTCAGGGAGCCGAAGCTCATGGCGGAAATGTTGAAGATCGACGCCGAATATCGCTGCGTGCAGTCGTCGCCGCCGATGGTGATCCGGAACGTCTGTGGGTCGGCTCGCGGCGCCGGGCGGGTCGAGTGCGCGATGAACTCGTAGCCGTCGCCGTAGACGTCGAGCTGCGTCCCGAACGCGCGCTCGCTCCCCTCATTCTTGGCGCGCGCATAGACCAGCGAGCGCTGGCTCCTCGAGAATGGCGTTCGCTCGTTTTCGCCTTCGATCAGATATTGCCGGACCTGGGGACGAACGGATTCGAACAACCACCGGAAATGGCCCGTGATCGGATAGTTGCGGAGCACGGAATGGGACGGCTGGAGCAGGTCGTAAACGCCGAGGAGCGCCACAAGGGCTACGATGATTGCAAGGAACGTAAGCGACGGCCGAAGCGGCCAAGCCCAGGCGGCGACGATGAGGACAAGCAGCGTGAGCGCAAACGGGACGAAGCGCGCCACCGGCCACTGTCTCTCGTTGCGTCCCACGCGCATTCAAACCGCTCCCTTCGAACCCGCCCGGCGGTGCGAACCATCTCTGGCACGGGTCTAGGAGCGCGTCCGACCCATCGCAATCACGGTACCTTAATGCAGCTTGTCGTCCGAAGAGGAGGCCTGGCTCTTGCCGTGGCAATCTCCCGAGCCAGGCGTCAGCCGGAGCGGGGCCGGACGAAGCTGACCCGCCCGGCCGTCGCGTCCTCGATCAGGCGCTCATATTCGTTCGCGAGCTGTTCGTGGATTTTGCGCGCAATGTCGGAGGTCGCGGTCTTCGCGCGGCTGGTTTCGGTCTGCTGCCTCAGGAACAGGTAATTGATGTCCACTTCTCTCTCCGCGTCGCCGTCGGCCCCTGTCGCGGGGGAGAATGGCCGAGCGAACTGAACGGCAGATGACACAGGAGTCGGTCAGGCGACTGACGGTTGTTCAGCCTCGCCGAAGCGTGGCGCAGCGTCACTCGGGGTGAGTTCTCGCCCCCTGCGCCCGGCGGCTCATTCGGGCATGATCATGAACTGTTCCCAGCGGCCGTTGGCGCCCGGCTCGGCGTAGGTGACAAGCGTCAGGTCCGGGTGACCCGCATAGTGGATCGTATAGTTGCGGTTGACGAAGCCGCCGCGCAGGCGGGGCGAGCGGTTGATCGTGATCGACGCCGGCTTTCCGAGCGGCGCGAGGCTGCTCCGGTAGTCGCCGAGCGTGGTCGGATCGAAATAGTAGTTGAGGTTGTCCGTGAACTTGGAGCGGGGCAGGGCGCCCGTGACGATCGCATCGTAGGTCGTCTGGACGTCCGCGAGCCGGTCGCCTTCACCTGCAAGCGCATGCTCGGGGCTGTCGAGGACGATCTTCTCGATGCCCGAGGTGAGCGTGTCCGTCGCGCCCGAGAAGTCGGCGTTGGTGAAGACGACGATCGCGTCGTTCGTGTCGGGATAGACGGTGTTCTGCGTGAGGAAGCCGACGGCTTCGCCGCCGTGATCGATGACGTGCCGCTCGCGTTGGTAATGGTTGTACACGCCGAGGCCGTAGCCGTTCGTGCGGCCGTCGGTGCGCAGCACGGGCGTCTCCTGCTCGATCCAGTCGCGTTGCGGGATGAGCGACCGGTCCATCCGCGCGATGTCCCATTTCGCGAGGTCGGCGGCGGTCATCGACAGCTCGCCCGCGGCATAGAGCCAGCCGCGCCCCGGCTGCTGCGCGACGCGGACCGGGCCAAGCGCGAAGCGGTGGTAGCCCGCGGGGAAGGCGGGCGTGTTGGTGTCGTCCTGGTTGCGGACGCTGGTCATCCCGAGCGGCGCGAAGATTCGCTGCCTGAGGAAGGCGACCAGCTCCTGCCCGCTCACTTTCTCGACGATCATCCCGGCGACGACATAGCCCGTGTTACTGTATTGCCAGCGCGCGCCCGGCTCGAAATCGAGCGGCTTCTTCGCCCATTTGTCGACGATGTGCTGCGGGGTCGTCGGCTTCTCCATGTCGATGAAGGAATAATCCTGCGGCCAGAAGTCCTGCAGGCCCGAAGTATGAGAGATGAGCTGCCGGATCGTGATCTTGTCGCCGTCGGTGACGCCCGGGACATATTTCGACACGGGGTCGTCGAGGCTGAGCTTGCCCTCGTCGCGCAGAAGGATCAGCGCCATCGCCGTGAACTGCTTGGAGTTGGACGCGATCTGGTAGGGCTGGCCGGGGCTCGCGGGCAGGTTCTCGTTGGCCTTTCCGTAGGCCTTGGTGAGGACGAGCTTGCCGTCGCGCACGATCGCGATCTCGGCGCCGGGGACGCCGGTGTCCTTGAGCGTGCTCGCNACCAGCCGGTCGACCTGGCCGACTTGCTCGGGCGTGAGCTGCTGGGCGGTTGCGGGAAAAGCGAGGAGCGCGAGCAGCGCGGGCGTGAGCTTGAGCATGGCGTTAAGCCTACAACCGCAGATGCAGCTGTCGAGTCATCGCGCGCATTGCTCGCTTTGACGAAGTGCAATTCGCGGAACGCGGCCGCAGCGCGGACCGTTACGGGCCCGCGACGCTTTCGAGGGAGACATCTATGAGGGCCGGCTGGGCTGGGGCCATCCTTGCAATCGTGATGGCGATCATCGGCGTGGTTCTGACCGTGGGCGGCGCGTGGCTCGTGGTTCTCGGCGGGTCGATCTATTACCTGATCGCCGGCCTCGCCTTGCTCGCCTCCGCATGGTTCCTGTTCAAAGGCCGCCTGCTCGGCGGCTGGATTTACGTCGGGCTGTTCGTCCTCAGCGCGATCTGGGGCTTGGCCGAATCGCGCGGCAACGCCTGGGCCATGGTGCCGTGGCTCGTGGCTCCGCTGGTGCTCCTGATCGCCGTGCTTCTGGTGATGCCGACGCTGACCCGCGCCGGCGGGCGGTGGAAGATGGCGGGCGGCGGAATCGCCCTCGCCGTGGTGCTGGTCGCCGCGAGCTTCGCGGTGCTCGGAACGACCGGAGGCGGCGCCGTGCTGGCGCTCCCCGCGCAGAGCTCGCCCGGAATGAGCGATCCCTCGGTGATCCCCGCGGGCGCCGACTGGCCGGCCTATGGCGGCACCGAGGCGGCGTGGCGATTCTCCCCGCTGACCCAGATCAATCCGGGCAACGTCGGCAAGCTGAGAAAGGTGTGGGAAGTGCATACCGGCGGGCTTCCGACGAACCCCGATTATGCAAAGCTCTACGGCACCGAAAACACGCCGCTCAAGGTCGGCAATCTGCTCTACACCTGCACCGCGAAAAACGTCATCGTCGCGCTCGACGCGGCGACTGGAAAGCCGGTGTGGCGGGTCGATCCGCACGTGCCTGACAAGTGGATCCCCTACACGACCGCGTGCAGGGGGCTCGCTTATTACCGCATTCCGGACGCGGCCGCCGGGACGCCTTGCGCCGGACGGATCATCGAGGGCACGCTGGATTCGCGCCTGATCGCGGTCGACGCACTCACCGGCAAGGCCTGCACCGATTTCAACGGAACCGGGCAGCAGGACACCAAGATCGGCATGGGCCCGGTCTATCCCGGACTCGCGACGATCAATTCNGCGCCGACCATCGTCAGGGGGATCATCGTCGTTCCCCACCAGATCCTCGACGGGCAATGCCGCTGCTCGCCATCGGGCGTGATCCAGGGGTTCGACGCCAGGACCGGCAAGCTCGCCTGGGCATGGGACGTCGAGCATCCGGAATGGAACGGCTATCCGCCGGCCGGGCAGACCTGGGCCAAGGCGACTCCCAACAGCTGGATGAGCAGTTCGGGCGACGAGAAGCTCGGGCTCGTCTATCTCCCGATGGGGAATTACGCCGCCGATTATATCTCGAGCGGGCGTCCCGAACGCTCCAACCAGGTGTCGAGCTCGATCGTCGCGATCGACGTCACCACCGGCAAGCCCAAATGGGTGTTCCAGACGGTCAAAAAGGATGTCTGGGACTATGACATTGGAAGCACGCCGTCGCTGATCGATTACAAGGGCACGCCGGCACTCCTGGTCGCGTCCAAGCAGGGCGACCTTTACGTGCTCGACCGGGCGACCGGGAAATCGCTTGCGCCGATCGGCTCGGTCTCGGCGCCGCAGGGCGGCGTCGAGCCCAATGAGCGCGTCCCGACCCAGATCGTTTCCCTTTGGAACAGCCTGAAGAAGCCGGCTCTCGTCGAATCCGACATGTGGGGCATGTCGCCGATCGACCAGATGATCTGCCGCATCCAATTCCGCCGCGCCGATTATCGCGGGGAATTCACGCCGCCCCGCGCCGACCGGCACACCATCGAATATCCGGGCTATAACGGCGGAAGCGACTGGGGCAGCCTGTCGATCGACCCCGTCCGCGGAGTCGCCATCGCCAATTACAACGACACGCCCAATTACCTGAAGCTGATGCCGCGCGCGGTGGCGAACAAGGAAGGGATCAAGCCGCGCTTCGCCACCGACATCGCTTCAACCCAGGCCCATGCGGTCGACCCGCAATGGGGCGTCCCGTACGCGATCCAGGTCAATGCCGGCTGGCGGATGAAATTCACCAAGCTGCTCTGCAAACGCCCGCCTTATGGCGGAATCCGCGCCATCGATATCGCCACCGGGCAAACCCTGTGGGATCATCCGCTCGGCACGGCGCGCCGCAACGGGCCGTTCAACATCCCGACCTTCCTTCCGTTCACGATCGGGACGCCCAACAATGGCGGCGCGGTGACCACCGCGAGCGGGCTGATCTTCATCGCCGCGGCGACCGACGATCTCCTGCGCGCGATCGACGAGCGGACGGGCAAGGTCGTGTGGTCGGTAACGCTACCGGCGGGCGGCCAGGCGACGCCGATGATCTATGAGCAGAACGGCCGCGAATATGTCGTGATCTTCGCCGGCGGCCACCATTTCATGGAAACGCCCGAGGGCGACAGTCTGATAGCCTACGCGCTGCCCAGTTAGGGCATCNGGCAGGCGAGCGGCTGCCGNAGCGTCGCGGCGTCCTTGGGGTCGAGCTGGATGTGGAGCGGCCTGGCGTGTTCGACGAACTGCTTCGCGGCCATGTTCATGGTGCCCGTCAGCGACCGCAGCTGCGCGACCGTCTCGACGAAGCGCTCGCGCGACGTGTCGGTGAAGGGTCGCGGACGGCGATAGGCGCTGATCGTCGCCCACAGCTCCTGCTGGCGGATGTTGAGGTCGCGGAACAGCCGGACGTAGCTGAACAGGACCGAATAGGCGTTGCGCGTGTCGTGGGGCATGTGCGCGATCGCTCCGGACGCGACCGCCGCGTCCCATGCGGCCGAACCCCAGACGCGGTTGCGCGAGACCGGCGTGTTGCGGATCACGAGCGTGCCCTTGCTCCTGTCCGCCAGCTCGTCGAGCGCATCGAGCGTCCGGTGCTGGCAGTCGGTGATCTCGATCCGCTCCTGAGCCGCGAACAGCGAATCCGCGAGCTCGTCGTCGAGGCTGTCCTCGACGATGCTCACTTCCCTGTGCCAGTTCCACGCGTCGACCGCCTCGCCGGCGGCAAGCGCGATTGCGACGCCCAGCACGATCGTGCCGACCTCCTTGAGGAAATCGCCCCAGCTGTTGATCGGCTTGCCCCGCTCGGGAGCATCGACGTGATGCGCCATCCCTGCATGCTGCCCGCGAGGAGCAGCCGAGTCTAGGTCAGGCCGGGACCCCGTAGAGGTCGTGCTCGTCGCTCTCCTCGATCTTCGCCGGAACGATATCTCCCGGCTCGAGGCCGCCCGCGTCACGCAGGTGGACCTCGCCGTCGATCTCGGGCGCGTCGGCTTTCGAGCGGCCGGTCGCGCCGCCGGTCTCCGGGTCGACGGCGTCGATCAGCACGTCGACGGTCGAGCCGACCTTCGCGGCAAGCTTTGTGGCGGAGATCCGCGCCGAGACCGCCATCACCGCGTCGTAGCGCTCCTGCTTAAGCTCCTCGGGCACNTGGTCGTCCATGCTCGTCGCGGGCGCGCCTTCGACGGCCTCGAACTTGAACGCGCCGACGCGATCGAGCTGCGCTTCCTCGAGCCAGGCGAGGAGATAGGCGAAATCTTCCTCGGTTTCCCCCGGGAAGCCGACGACGAAGCTTGAGCGGATGGCGAGCTCGGGCACCTGCCCGCGCCAGTTGCGGATGCGTTCCAGCACCTTCGCGTCGTTCGCGGGCCGGCGCATGCGCCTCAGCACGCTCGGGCTCGCAT
>JGI24739J22299_10000570_pt1 | contig 13288 bp, 12 predicted proteins | sample KBSCornC5_FD_22299 | JGI IMG/M metagenome (IMG submission 22299)
AATCCACCCAGATCAGTCAGTCCGCACAGCGGGGAACGCCCTCAATTCTGCATCTGATATTGCTTCAGCAGGTCGTAGAGTGTCGGCCGGCTGATCCCCAGCATCTTCGCCGCGCCTGATATGTTGCCGTCCGTCCGGGCGATGGCGCGGCGGATCGCGCGGCGGTCCGCCATTTCGCGTGCCGCCTTCAGGTTCACCGCATCGCCCCCTTCGGCGCGATCTCCGTCGAGGTCGAGATCCGCGGCGGTGACGTGCTTGCCGTCCGCCATGATGACCGCGCGCTTCATGCGGTTTTCCAGCTCTCGCACATTGCCGGGCCAACCCCATGCGTCAAGCGCCGCCAGTGCATCCGGCGCAAGGCCCTTGACCTGCGGATTCATGTCCTTGGCGAAGCGGCGCAGGAAATGTCGCGCCAGCAGCGCGGGGTCGCCCGGCCGCTCCCTGAGCGCGGGAATGCGCACAACGATCTCCGCCAGGCGGTAATAGAGATCCTCGCGGAAGGTACCCGCGACGATCATGGCGTCGACATCCTGATGCGTGGCGCAGACGATCCGCGTGTCGACCGCAATGGGCTGGCGTCCGCCGATCCGCTCGATCGCCCGCTCCTGCAGGAAGCGCAGCAACTTGACCTGCAAGGCGAGCGGTATGTCGCCCACTTCGTCCAGGAAGAGGGTGCCCCCCTGCGCCTGCTCGATCTTCCCCGGCACGGTCTTGATCGCGCCGGTGAAGGCGCCCTTCTCATGGCCGAACAGCTCTGCCTCCAGCAAGGTTTCGGGGATCGCCGCGCAGTTGATCGCGACAAAGGCCCCTTCCCGGCGCGGGCTGGCATCATGCAGGCCCTGAGCCAGCAATTCCTTTCCGGTTCCGCTCGCCCCCAGCAGCAGGACGGAGACGTCCGCGGCCGCCACCCGCTCTATGGTGCGCGCGACCTTCATCATTTCCGGCGCGGCGGTGATCAGCCGGCCCAGCACGCGCCCGCTTTCCGGCGCGGTTTCGGCCATCCGGGCATTTTCCCGCTCCAGCGCATGGACGTGGAAGGCACGGCGGACGATCAGCCCCAGCTCGTCAATATCGACCGGCTTCTGGTAAAAATCATAGGCGCCGCCGGAAATGGCCTGAAGCGCGCTTTCCCGCGCGCCATGGCCGGAAGCGACGATGACCTTGGTATCCGGCTTGATGCGCAGGATCTCCGCCAGGGTCGCGAATCCCTCGCTGGTGCCGTCGGGATCAGGCGGCAGGCCGAGGTCCAGCGTCACTACATCGGGCGCCTGCTCGCGCAGCATCTCGATCGCTTCGTCGCGGTCGCCGGCGATGAAGAGCTGATATTCCTCATAGGCCCAGCGCAATTGCCGCTGCAGGCCCGGATCATCCTCCACGATCAGCAATTTCGGTCGCGTGTCGCTCATCAGGCGGCCTTCCCCCTCATATCCTGTTGCGCCAAGGGCAGGCGCAGCGTGAACCGGCTTCCCACGCCGGGCTTGCTTTCCACATCGATGCGCCCGTCCATGGCCTGCGCAAGCGCCCGCGCCTCGAACGCGCCGATGCCAAATCCCCCCGCCTTGTTGGAGGAGAAAGGCTTGAAAAGTTCGCGGCGAATGAATTCCGCGGTCATCCCCCGGCCCTGGTCGATCACCGCCAGCGAAGCGCCCTGGTCATCGGCGGACAACCGCAGTTCGACGGAACTTTGCGGCTCGCTGGCGTCGATCGCATTCTGAAGCAGGTGGGTGACGATCTGTTCGACCCGCGCAGGATCGGCCATTACGGGCGGCGCGTCTCCGGTCACGCTGATCTCATGCTGGCGCGATCGGGTGCGCGCGACCTGTTCCGCCACCTCGCGCAGCGCCATGGGACGTGGCTCCTCCGCACGCCCCTTGTTATGCTGCGACAGGCGGGCGAGCATATCGTTCATCTTGCCCACCGATTCCTTCAGCGTCAGCACCATGTCGGCCCGGAAATCCGGATTGTCGGCGTGCCGCTCCGCATTGCGGGCGAGCAGGGAAAGCTGGCTCACCAGATTCTTGACGTCATGCATGATGAAGGCAAAGCGGCGGTTGAACTCCTCGAAACGCTGGGCATCGTCCAGCGCCTGTTGCCCCTGCGCCTCGCTCAGATAGCTGGCCGCCTGCCGTCCGGCGGCGCGCAGCATGTCGAAATCCTCCCAGTCCAGGCGCCGGTCGATCGGCGGGCGGGCCAGCAGGATCGCGCCGATCAGCCGGCCGAAATGGATCAGCGGCACCAGCGCCCAGGCGCGGCGGTCGAGGCTCATCCAGCCCGGCGCGCTGATTTCCCCGGCGCCCGAAGGCGGGCGGTCGATGTCGATGATCCAGCCGCTCTGTTCGATCAGGGCGGCGAGCGGCGCGGGCACGACCGATCCGTCGGGCCTCTCGCCCTGCCAGTTCCAGTGCGTTTCGAACGCCAGCGCGCCGTCATCCGCGCGCAGCATCAGCAGCGCTGCGGGAGAATCGGTGATGTCGGCCACCGCCTTCGCCACCCGTTCCCCCAATGGCAGGGCATTGTCGCCCGGACGGCCTATGGTGTCGCCAAAACGCATCCATTCGGTACGGTAATCATAGCGGTGCTGGAAAAAATGCTTGGCCACCTGCACCTTCCAGAAGGCGCGCAGCCGGCGGGAGGGCAGCAGCACGAGCGCGCTGACAGCCAGGAAGAAGACGCAGCCGATCTCCACGACCCGCGCATAGGGGCCAGCGACCAGTTCCAGCAGCACCGCCGCAGCAGCCAGCACCACGACGTAGAGCGCGATCGCCGCGAGCGAAAGCGACTGGAAGGTCAGCGCGCGCGACAGTTGCAGCCGTCCGGCCATGTCGGCGCGCATGCCCGCCCCGATCACCGGCGCCAGCAGCGCCATCATCGCCCCGCGCAGGGCATAAAGGTCGCTCGCCCGATCGATGGCAAAGGTGGCGATGGCATAGAGATTGAGGTCATATGTCCACATCGCCGCCAGCGCGCCCAGCAGCAGCGCCACCCGTTCCTTTTCCCGCGCCGGCCAGCTGACATAGAGGTGATGGACCAGCATCAGGCCGCCGATGGCGGTCATCATGTGCAGCACCAGCGAGACGTGAAGAAGCGCGCGGTGCAGATCGCTCGATGTCGGCAATTGCCGCCAGATGAGATCGGTAAATGTCTGGAGCAGGATGATCCCCGCCACGGCGGCGTAGACCGAGCCGATCGCCAACAGGGATTCGCCCCGCGCCGCGCCGTTCCGGCGCATCATCGCGAAGAGCAGCAGCAGCCAGGCAGCGTTGCGGATATTCTCGCCAATGCCGGTCAGCGGCTTTTCGACCCCGCCGAAGGAAACATAGAGCGACCAGCAGGAGGTCAGCAACAGCGCGGCCGCCAGCAGGCGCTGTTCGGCTGCGTCGTCCCGGCGGCGCAGGACGAAGATGCCGAGCGCCGCGAACAGCACGGCGGCCAGGGCATGACCCCAGTCCCCGATGAAGTGCAGCAGGCCGCTCACCGCGCCCCCTCTGGCCAGAGCACGACGCGCAGGGTCTGGATGAGAATCAGCAGATCAAGGAACGGCGTGTAGTTCTTGGCGTAATAAAGATCATATTCCAGCTTGTTGCGGGCATCCTCTATCGATGCGCCATAGGGATAGTTGATCTGCGCCCAGCCGGTGATGCCGGGCTTTACCATATGGCGTTCCGCATAATAGCGCAGATGCTGTTCCAGATCCTCGACGAACTGGCGGCGTTCGGGCCGCGGCCCGACGAAGCTCATCTCGCCCTTCAGCACGGTCCAGGTCTGGGGCAGTTCGTCGATGCGCAGCTTGCGCAGCCAATAGCCGAGGCGCGTGATGCGCGGATCATCCTTTTCCGCCCACACCGCCTGGCCGGACAGTTCGGCATCCTGCCGCATCGTGCGCAGCTTCACGATCCAGAATTCCTCGCCATAGAGGCCGATGCGCTGCTGGCGGTAAAAGGCAGGCCCCTTGCTGTCGAGCTTCACCAACAGCGCGGCCAGCAGGATCATGGGCCCGGTCAGCAGCAGCAGTATCGAGCTGGCGATCACGTCGAACAGCCGCTTGGCGATGCTGGACAGGCGGCGACCGGCGGAAAAGCCGTCGGAGAAGATCAGCCAGCTCGGATTCACGCTGTCCAGGTCGACGCGGCCGGTTTCCCGTTCCAGGAAGGTGGAGATCTCGTTCACATGGACGCCAGTGGTCTTGATGCGCAGCAGGTCGCCCAGCGGCAGGGCGTTGCGCCGTTCCTCCAGCGCCAGCACGACCTCGCTCGCTGCCAGGCGGACCACGAAATCGGCGAGATTGTAGATGGCGCTGCGGTTGATCGCCTCCGGGATCACCTGCACGCCATCGTTCATGGCGATATAGCCGACGACGAGGAAGCCCGATCCCTTGCGCTGCTCGATCTCGCGGATGCGGTCGGCGCGATTGCCCGCGCCCAGCACGACCAGACGGCGCTTGAACGCCTCGCCACCCAGCATCGAGCCCAGAAGAATGCGGATCCCCAGCAGCAGGGCAATGGAAAGCCCCATGGCATAGAGCGAATTGGACCGCCACAGGGTGATATCCGGCAGCAGGAAATGCATGACCGACAGGAACAGCACGCCCAGCGAAATCGCCACCAGCAGGCGCGCCAGCGCGTAGCGGATCGATTGCAGCGCCTCCGGCCCATAGACGCCGACCGCGATCATCGCGGTCTGGATGGCGATGCTGAAGCTGAGCAACGGCGCGATGCGAGTCGCGATATGATCGACGTCCATGCCGATCTGGCGCGCGCGCAGGATCCACCCGCCCTCGGCCGCCGCCATCAAGAGCATGAAGTCCAGCAGGCCGAGCAGCAGAACAGCGTGCGGCACATAATGTTTGAACAATCTGATCATTCGTCGCGCGTTCCCGCTGCGCCCTGCGGGCAGGTGATGGCCGGATCATCTTACAGGTGCTGTAAGAAAATCCGACAATGGCCGGCAGAATGCACGACAATCACAAAGATTTTCTGAACGACATCATCGCTGCGGGCCTTTCCCCCGCGACAGCGCGCTGAAAATGGGAACCGGTTTTCCGCTTGTTACGAGTGACCATGAAGGCGCGACGCGCGCCATGCCCGGCTGGATGCCGCGGGGCGATCAATTGCGCTTGTGGAGGGTGTCGGCCGCATTCCTGGCAGCATCGCCCACCACTTGGGCGGCGCTGTCGACGGAACCCGCCGCCTGCGTCAACGCGTCGGCGCGGTTCGCATCGCGTTCCTTGGTCATGTAGAAGAAGCCGATTGCCAGCACGAGGGCGATGGCGACCAGCAGGAATATGATCAGGCTCCCCCGTGACCGGCGTGGCAAGACCCCGGCCCGAAGGATTCGTCGTCACGACCTCCGTCCATTCTCCTTCTCCTGATCCTCGTATGCCGAGGTGGAGAGTATAGCACAGATCAATCGGGATCGGAGTCGGTATCTGCGTTGCCTTCCCTGACTTCCCGGCCGCGGCTCAATCTGTCCACATCGTCCATGATCTCGTCCAGCACGGCGCCCTCGCTGCTTTCCTGGCTCCGGCGTGACGGCAGTTCGCCATTTTCCAATATATGTTCGAGCGCGGCCCGACCGCGCGCCACCCGGCTCTTGATCGTGCCCACGGCAACGCCGCAGATTTCGGCGGCCTCCTCATAGGCGAAGCCACCCGCGCCGACCAGGATCAGCGCCTCCCGCTGGGGCTGCGGCAATTGCAGCAATGCGCGCTGCATGTCGGACAGTTCAACATGCTTGTCCTGTCCGGCGGGCGCCGCGAGCAGGCGGTCGGCCGCCAGATCATCCCAGTCGCCCCGGAAGCGGGAACGGCGCATCTGCGACAGATAGTGATTGCGCAGGATGATGAAGGTCCAGGCACGCATGTTGGTGCCCGCCTGGAAGCGGCTGCGCGCGGCCCATGCCTTCAGCAGCGTTTCCTGCACCAGGTCGTCGGCAACGTCGCGATTGCCCGACAGCGATCGGCCGAAGGCGCGAAGATGGGGAATGACGGCGGCCAGTTCCCGCTTGAAGTCCGTGTCGGACAGCGTCTCCCGCTCAACATCCTGACCTACGCCTTCGCTCATGGAAACAACCCCTTCACCGGCTGTCGCCCTCGCTGCATGAACGGAAGTCGTCAAAGCCATATGTCCGCCCGCATCCCAATCTTTTTCTTCTCAAGGACCAATTGCCGCAGAAGCATTCAATAGCCCCACAATATCACAATCATCACGATGATCGCGAGTGTCAGCGAAACGCCGAGAATATATCGCACCACATGCGGCGTAGAGCCCGCACGGGCCTCTTCCGTCGTAATGTGCCGCTCCTGTTCGGCCATGGAGTCTCTCCCGATCGTTACGCATCAATAACGCGAGTCGCGGACGGGGGTTCCCCCTTTTTCCAGCCTATTTCGAACGCCGACCTGAATATCAGGCCGGGGCCGTCGCTTCGTCGAAGAACAACGCCTGCGAAATCGCGGCCTTGACCGTCGAGCGCTGAAAGGGCTTGGTGATGAGGAAGGTCGGCTCCGGCCGCTCGCCCGTCAACAGGCGTTCGGGGAAAGCGGTGATGAAAATCACCGGCACGGAGAATTCGGCCAGTATGTCCTTTACCGCGTCGATGCCGCTCGAATCATCGGCGAGCTGGATGTCGGCCAGCACCAGGCCCGGCCGTTCGGCCATGGCCTCGCGAACCGCATCTTCCCGCGTCACTGCGATGGCGGTGACTTCGTGGCCCAGGTCGCGGACGATGGTTTCTATGTCCATCGCGATGATCGGCTCATCCTCTATGATCAGCACCTTGGCGCGGGTCTGCGCCTCGATCTCGCCCAGCGCTTCCTTGACAAGCGCCTCGACATCGTCGCTGTCCAGGCTGATCAGGTAACCGACGTCGTCGACGGTAAAGCCCTCCAGCGCGGTGAGCAGCAGCGCCTGGCGTGGCAGCGGCGTGAGGCGGGCAAGCCGCGCCTGCGCGATCGCCTCCTGCCCGTCCGCTCCGTTCAGCACCGGCACGTCTTCCAGATGGGATGACGACCAGATCGCGTGAAAAGTCTTGTAGAGCCCAAGACGTGGGTCGACATTCGACGGAAATTCGTCGGGCGCCGCCACGATCGCTTCCAGCGTGGCGCGGACATAGGCGTCGCCATGCGCCTGGCTGCCCGTCAACGCGCGCGCATAACGCCGCAGGAAAGGAAGGTGGGGGTGCAGTTGCTGACCAAGCGACATCTGTAAAACTTCTCCCAGCCCGTCGGGCGCCTTGTCCAATGTTAAAGCGATGCCTTAACCCAATTCCGAAACATTCGCCGGATCGGGAGGATGGATGGACGATGCCGACGTGGCAAGCCCCCTGCCCCCCTTTTCAGAATGGAAAAGCTTCGGGCATGAGCGCCCAAATCCCCTCCATTCTCGCCGCCGACTGCGCGCGGCGGGCAAAAAATGCTTCGCGAAGGGAACCAACAACCCACCGATTTGTTTCACTGCCGTTCGGTTTTTTCGAAAAACTTTGGAATTTTGTGTTTTTATTTCCCGGACGTCGAATTGACGTCAGTCGGGGAAAGCCGCAAACAGAGCAGGCTGGCATGACATTGGCTGCAGAGGGACGTGTTTTGGTTGCTTCAACGACGGAACGGAATGTGACGGGAGGGGACAGGAAAGATGTCGGCACCAACACTCCGGATTCTGGCGTGAAAGGCAATGTCGCCCGAAAAAAGCGCGCCTCGGCCGCGAAGGACGAGGGGCAGGTCGCCAACGCCCTGCGATCTGTCTATCAGCGCGCAGTCGATGAGGATATTCCTTCGGAAATGCTTGACCTTCTGAGCAAGCTCGACTGACTCTCCCTGACGGCCGGACCCGGGGAGCCGGCAAAAAGCGGAGGGGACATGGCGCATCTGGCAAAATCCGGCAGGCGGGCAACGCTTCCTCGAACAGATCGGCGTTTGATGTTCAGCGTCAGATAAATGGACAAAAGCCCCCCTCCGCCGCCAGAAGCAGGTCCGCCGTCAACGGCCGCCGCTTCCTTGCTCAAAAGACTGAACACCCTGTCCCAATCGACCGGCGTCAAGATGTTCCTGATCCTGACGCTGGCGCTGTTGCCGCTGGGCCTGATCGCGCTGGTGGCCTCGCTCCAGGCGATCCGCACCACTGATCTGGAAAAGGAAGCGCTGCTGCGCATCGCGGTGACGCAGAGCGCGCGGAAATTGTCCGCCGACCTTGCGTCGGATCGAACGGCGCTGATGCTGACCGCCAATGCTTTCGAGACGTCGGGGCTTGATCCGGCAATGTGCGCGCGCCTTTCCGACTTCCTGTCCTCTCACGATCGTGGCGGGGGCCGCTATTATATCTACGACCGGCTGGGCCGGAAGTTCTGCGGCTCGAGCGCGCCCGAGCCGGCGGGGCTTTCGCTGTCGGACCGCTTCGACGATGACGCGGCGCAACTGCTGCCGGGCTCGCCCTATCTGGTCAGCCGGGCCAGGAGCGCCAATGGCGCGGTGGTCGCCATCGCTTATTATTCACGCGCCCGTCTGGAGACCATGACCAACCCGGCGGGCACCATGCAGAACCGGCAGATCAGCTTGCACGACGGCGAACGCAGCCTGCTCATCACCCACCCGGCCAGCCTTGAGGGCGGACGGAGCACGACGCTGTCAGCCCGGCTCGACCCGCCCAACATCGTCCTGACGATGACCGTGCGCGATCCGCCGGTCACGATCGCGCGCATGTTGTCGCTGTTCCTGCCGCTGGTGATGTGGTTCGCCGCGGCGGCCATTGGCTGGTTCGTCGTCAATCGCCTGCTGATCCGGCCCCTTGTGCTGCTTCGGCGCACGGTGGCGGCCTATGAGCCGGGCGAAGTTCTGGAGCCGATGCGGCGCATCCGCACGCCGGCGCAGGAGATCGTCGCGCTGGGCGACACATTCCGCGCCATCAGCGAGGATGTCGCCACCCATGAGGCGGAGATGGCAGAGGGCCTGGAAACGCAGCGCAAGCTGACACGGGAAGTCCATCACCGGGTCAAGAACAACCTGCAGATCATTGCCAGCCTGATCAACCTGCATGCGCGATCAGCCCATGACGCCGAAGCGGTCGAGGCCTATGCGACCATCCAGCGCCGCGTCGACGCACTGTCCGTGGTGCACCGCAACCATTATGCGGAGCTGGAGGAGCATCGCGGTGTCGGCGTCCGGTCGCTGATCAGCGAACTGTCGGCGAGCCTGCGCAGCACTGCCCCGGCCGAAGCGCGCCGATTCGGCATTCAGATCGACAGCGACAATCTGCACATCAGCCAGGATGTGGCCGTGCCGGTCGCCTTCCTGCTGACCGAGCTGGTGGAACTCGCCATGCTGTCCGATCCACGCACGGCCATGCGCATATCCGTGCAACTGGAACAGGGCCGGACGGACCGGGCGGTTCTCCATATCCTGTCCCCTGCGCTGCGCGGATCACCGGACATGACCGCGCGGCTGGAGGAACGCTATGGCCGCGTGCTTACCGGCTTGTCGCGCCAATTGCGCGCGCCGCTGGATCATGACCCCGACACCGGCGACTATGCGATCGCCATCACCGTGCTGCAATAGCCGCCGGGAAGGCCATCCATCCGGCACATTGCGCGAATTCCGNAGGCGTCAGGCCATCAGGCCCGCTGATAATCCCGCCGGAAATCAGCCGCGAAGCGCGCAAAGCGNCCAGCGGCGATGCTGTCNCGGATTTCCTGCATCAGCGCCTGGTAGAANTGGATATTATGCTGCGTCATCAGCATCGCGCCCAGCATCTCTCCGGCCTTGACCAGATGATGCAGATAGGCGCGGCTCCAGGTCGCGCAGACGGGGCAGGCGCAGCGGGGATCGAGCGGCCCCCTGTCCTCTGCGAAGCGGGCGTTGCGGATATTGAGCGGTCCCGCCCATGTGAACGCCTGTCCGTTGCGCCCGCTGCGCGTCGGCAGGACGCAGTCGAACATGTCGATCCCGCGCTCCACGGCACCGACAATGTCATCGGGCTTGCCCACGCCCATCAGATAGCGCGGTTTGTCGACGGGCAGCATGCCGGGGGCGAAATCGAGCGTGGCGAACATCGCCTCCTGCCCCTCACCCACCGCAAGGCCGCCCACGGCATAGCCGTCGAACCCGATGTCGATCAGCTTTTCCGCTGAAATCCGCCGCAGCCCCTCATCCAGCGACCCCTGCTGAATGCCGAACAAGGCAGCGCGTTCGGCATGCTCGCCCCCCGCGTCGAAGCCGTCGCGCGACCGCTTCGCCCAGCGCATCGAACGCTCCATGGACTTGGCCGCCTCGTCATGGGTGCAGCCGTTCCGCGTACATTCGTCGAAGGCCATGACAATGTCGCTGTCCAGCAACCGCTGGATCTCCATCGATCGCTCAGGGGTCAGCATATGCCTTGACCCGTCGATATGGCTGGAGAAGGCTACGCCATCCTCGCTCATCTTCGTCAGCGCGCTGAGGCTCATCACCTGGTAACCGCCGCTATCGGTCAGGATCGGGCGGTCCCAGCCCATGAAACCGTGCAGCCCACCCAGGCGGGCCACGCGTTCCGCGCCAGGACGAAGCATCAGGTGATAGGTGTTGCCCAGGATGATGTCGGCACCGGTCGCACGCACCTCGGCCGGGCGCATCGCCTTGACCGTGGCGGCGGTGCCCACGGGCATGAAAGCGGGCGTGCGAATCTCGCCCCGGCGCATCTGGATGGCGCCGGTGCGGGCCTTGCCGTCAGTCGCGGCGATCGAAAAGGAAAAGCGGGAATGGGTCACGACCCGCGCTGTACGGTCCAAAGACGCGCCAGACAAGGCCGCAAAGCGGGGGTTCACCCCTTCTTGCGCAAGCCGTCCAGCGCCACGATGGCGTCTATGTTGAAACCTTCGACGCGGCGATAATTGCCGATGAAGGCCAGGCAGTCGGCAGCCAGGCTGAGCTGCCATGACTCCCCCTGCGCGTCGTGCAGCAGCAGCGTCACAAGCTGCCTGTCGGTTCGGTGCGTGTTCATGACTCGGAGGGGTAATTAATAAAGGTTAACAAAAGGCTGAAGCGATTTTCGGTCGCTTGCCCCCATGACGTGAATGTTGCATAAATACAACTTTTAGCGATTAAATGCTGATATAACGTGATGTTTTCGCAACTTGCGCCGATTAATTGGTTAATTCCGGAACAATCTGCACCGCCGCGATTGCATAAGCGCCGCAACCCTGTTTTGTTTGCTGGCAGTCGTAATTTGGGGGCTCATATGGTTGATTCCGGGCGATTTAATTCCGCGCGCGAACATATGGATGACCTGACGCCCGCCCATCTTCCGGCAGAGGAAGATGCGGCCTTGGTTGCCGTAACGGAAAGCCTGGTGACCGCGCCGGATATCGGCACGTCTTCGATGTTCGACCTGGGCCAGATCGATGTCAGATGGGAGCCCGATGCGGCCACGCTCTGGGCGTTCATGACACCTACGAATCGACCGAATTTCAGCCCCGCCATGTTACGGGACGTGCGCTATTGGTACGTGGAGACAAAGCGACTCTTCGACGCAGGCAAGCTGCCGGTAAAATATATGGTCGCGGGTTCCCGCTTTCCCGGCGTTTTCAACCTGGGCGGAGACCTGGAACTGTTCGCCGGCTGCATTGAGCGCGGGGATCTGCCCGGCCTCGTCGACTATGGCCATGCCTGCATTGATGTGGTGCATCGCACCTGGCGCAATGGTGACCTGCCCGTCGTCTCGATTGCACTGGCGCAGGGAGATGCCCTGGGCGGCGGCTTCGAAGCCTTGCTTTGCTTCGATGTCGCCATTGCCGAACGCAGCGCGCGCTTCGGCCTGCCTGAAATGCTGTTTGGCCTCTTCCCCGGCATGGGGGCATATTCCATCCTGTCACGCAAGCTGGGTCGAATTGCGGCCGAACGGATGATCCTGTCAGGCAAGGTCTTCACCGCGCAGGAGATGTACGACATGGGCATCGTCCACACGTTGGTGGAGGATGGCGAGGGCGAACAGGCCGTGCGCGACTATATAGCCGCCACCCTGCCTCACCACGCCGGTCATGTTGGCGTGTTCCAGGCGGGCCGGCGCGTTCATCCCCTGGAATATGAGGAACTAAAGGACATTGTCGAGAACTGGGCCGCCACGGCGCTCAAGCTCGACCTGAAGAGCGTGCGGATGATGCGCCGCCTGGCTTCGGCCCAGACCCGCCTGCACAGATAGGATCAGGCGCGACGCCTGTCCTGCAGCATGGCAATGCTGCCGCTCTCGCTATCCATGCTCTGCATCATCCTCAGCACCTGCGCTGCGGGAATCGGCCGGCTCAGCACGAAGCCCTGGACATTGGTGAAGCCCATCTCACGGGCGCAGCGCAGTTGATCATCGGTCTCGATCCCCTCGGCCACCGTTTCCACGTCCAGAGAATGGGCCAGATAGGCAACCGACTGGACGATCGCCCTATGGCGTGAATTGCCATCCACGCCGCGCATGAAGCTCTGGTCGACCTTGATCGTGTCGAAGGCATAGTCCCGCAGATAGCCGAGGGAGGAATAGCCCGTCCCGAAATCGTCCAGCGCCAGCCGCAGGCCAATGCGCTGGAGGTCGGACAGGATGAGGTTGGTCCGGCCGCTATCCTCCAGGAAGATCGACTCGGTCACTTCCAGCTCGAGCCGGCGAGCCTTCAGCCCCGATAGCATCAACGCCGCGATCACCGCACGGGGCAGGCCGTCACTCTTGATCAGCGCCGGGGATATATTGACCGCGACGCGGACATTCTCATCCCATTCCATCGCGTCCTGGCAGGCTCGTTCCAACGCCCAGGCAGTGATCGGCTCGATCATCGAGCAGCTTTCCGCGATAGGAATGAACTCCGCCGGAGAAATGCGGCCAAGCGTCGGATGGTCCCAGCGCATCAACGCTTCGCAGATCGCGATCTTGCCCGTCTTCGTATCGAAGATCGGCTGATAGTGCAGCATAAGTTCATTGTTCGCCATGGCGCTGCGCAGACCCATTTCCAGCTCATAGGTCCGGTTCTGCCGCTCCTTCATCGACCAGGCGAAATGCGCGTGACGATTTCGCCCGGCATGCTTCGCCTGGTAGAGCGCCATGTCCGCATGCTGAAGCAATTCATCGCCATCGCCGCCGTCTCCCGGTGCAACAGCTATCCCCATGGAGGCAGTCACGCCCAGCGTATAGCCGCCCACGTCGAAGTCATGGGTGAATTCCCCCATGACATCGCGGGCAATCAACTCCGCATCCTGCCGGTCCGCGTCCGGACAGATCAGCACAAATTCGTCTCCGCCAAAGCGCGCGACATGACCGCGCCCGTCCAGCGCTTGAGACAGTCTTTCGGC
>JGI24739J22299_10000572_pt1 | contig 13283 bp, 9 predicted proteins | sample KBSCornC5_FD_22299 | JGI IMG/M metagenome (IMG submission 22299)
TAAAGGCTGCTTCTTTAGTGGCACCTTTGCCAAGCCAGTACAAGCGTTCGTTAGCAATCTGGATTTTTGTTAAATAACGCTGCACCATAAAGTCCGACAGGTCAACCACACCTTCATAATCCATAAAGGCTCCTGGTTTAAGGGATTGGGCTTCCCAGCTTTGGGCCAGCTTATCCCATTGTTCCTGTTTCATAAATTCGTAAACCACGGGGTCAAGATAGCTTTCGGTTTGGTGAGCGGTTGTACCCTGATCGGTAAAGATACCCGAAGGGTTTTGCAGTACAACGTCGTCATCAACATCAAGGATCACCTTGCGGGCTTTTACGTCGTTAATTACGGTGAGCAGGCCACGCTTAACCGAATCTGCTTCGAGTAATGTGCTTGCCATAAATCCTGCCAGCGCTTCGCCGGCGTAGGTGTTGTTTGTAAATGTAAATTGAGCCATAAAGTTTAGCCCCCCGGCCCCCTAAAGGGAGAGCTTTTGATTGTTTTAAACGTATAGGGATAGTGAGAATGGGTTAATTAGATATGAGAAGGATAAGGTAATGTGGTAGTAGCTTTAGGAAGCTATTGCTTTTTTAACCGCGTTTTTCGCGATTTCAGTTTGCGGGGCAAAAAACGGAGCGGGCTCTGAGTGGGTTTTATTGCTGCGCTTTGAGCTTTCGGGTATAAAGGTTGATTTGATTTCGTTCTTTACTTCAGTACGTGTTTTCTGCAGGCGGTTGTTGGCTTCCTCAAGCGCGCTACGGGCTTCTGTTAACAGTGCGTTTTGCGCGTGTAAGCGGGCTTTTAATTGTTGCATGCGGTTTTGCACATCGGCAGGCTTTTTAGCTGATTTAGATTTGCTTTCCGGCAGATCCTCGTCTTCGTCTTCTGCTTCCGGTGCATTTTCGGGATCGGCAGGTGTTACTGTCTGAATCTTTCCCTGTTTAACGTCCAGTTGTTTGCCATCGGCGCAGGTATAAGTATCACTTATGGCAGGTGTAGTCATGTCTTCGTCCTGATAAACCTCGGCGCCTTCTTCAATTTGGCCTGCGTGATGGAGCGTTCCCTTATCGGTGATGGTTTGCTTGTTTACCACTTTTTTAAAAAAGTTCATGATCTTGTCTAATACCGATGTGGTCTTTTCAATGAGTTCTTTGTTTTCGATGTTCATGCTGTTGTTATTTATGTTTAAGATTTTGTTGATGCATCGCTGGTAAACTGCTGGGGCAGCGTTTGTATAGTTTTTAATAAGCGCGCTGTTAGTGATCTCTGTTTGATAATCTTCTATTTGGTTGATAAAGCCGAGATCAAGGGCCTGATCGGCAGTCATCCAAGTGACGGAGTTGATCAAGCTGTTTACGGTAACTCCGTCTAACCCGGATTTGTCCATGTAGATCTGTGCCAGGCGCTCCTGAACTACATTTAACATTTGTACATCTTTTAAGAGTTCATCGGCGTTGCCGCCTGTGCCAACCATAGGTTTGTGAATCATAAGCAATGCGTATTTGCTCATGATCACTTTTCTGCCGCCCATTGCAACAACTGAAGCTGCCGAGGCGGCCAGCGCGTCGATATAGGTAGTAACTTTACCGGGATACTTTTTAAGCAGATCATAAATAGCGATGGCATCAAATGCACTGCCGCCTACCGAACTGATGTGTACTTCAACGTCATCGCCCGCTGCCGCCCCAAGTTGGGTTTGTATGTAAACTGATGATAAATTACCCGAACCAATGCAGTCGGTTTCGGTATCGTATAAATAAATTTTGTAGCTCATATAGGTATTGTTTTTGTCCGAAAGTCGGGAAGTCAGAAAGTCCTGAAGATGGACTGGGGATTGTTAATTAGCTTGTAATAGCGGCCGTTTTTTTTACGTCTTATAACGCCGGCTGGCATGTATCAAAGGTCGTTGTTATTTTTTGTTTGGATGGTGACAGTGTTTTGTCAGTTGTTTATCTGACCCCGAATTTTTTGAATGAATTGAATTTGCTTCGGCTGATTCTGGCTATGGGCTATTTTTTGTTTAGCTGATTGATATAACAAATGTCGATACAAATTTCTTTTAATCTGGTGACAGTGTTTTGTCAGTGGAAGAATTTTTAAGCTGCTTTTTCAGAAAAACAGTTGAGTGCCCGCCAAATCGTGCGTTCGTCTTTATTAAACTTGATTTCGGCTTCAAGTACTGCCTGATTTTTAGAAATACCGCGCGTTTGTTGCTGGGCATTTACCCATAAATAAATTTCACGATACACAAATACTTTAGTAGTGATGAACCCTGCTTTATACATGGCCGAGAAAATGCCTTCATCAAACAGGGTGTTTGCGATTTGAATATCCATAGCGGTTAGAGGTTAGAGGTTAGAGGTTAGAGGTTAGCGGTTAGCGGTTAGCGGTTAGAGGTTAGAGGTTAGAGGTTAGAGGTTAGAGGTTAGAGGTTAGAGGTTAGAGGTTAGAGGTATGTTAACTATGATAATTGGCATAGTTTGCTACAAATTTACCCTGTTTATAGTTTGAGCGAGAATATTTTGCTGGTTGTTAATATCCTTAACATCCACATAAACAGGAGGGAAGTTATTGATCATTTGGTAAGCGAGGGTATTGGCCAGGTCCTTCACATCATTGACTGGTTGATTATAATAACGGTTAGCGTTGCCTCCGTCGGTAAATATACCTCCTATGGCATAACCGCGGCTTGGATTGGGTATCGAAAAGTCACGACCACCATGCGCCACGTTAATTGCACTTACCAAATTACGGGCCCAGGGATTACGCATGGCTTCAGACACAACAATAGCTTCACCCGAACGGAGGTATGCGTTTGTATTATCGGTACGGCTATAACCGGGCAATAATGCCCCCCGACCGTCGGACTGATAGTGTAAGCCGCCTTTAGCATATTGAGGTGGTTTTTGAGCTACAATAGTGGCTACTTGTATAGCTGTAGAGGCGATGATGCCTGGTATAACAAAGGGAGCAAGTATACCCGTTTGTGACGTTGCTTTGGTAATGGCCAATGCACCGTTAATAACGGCTTGTAATATCGATGCTTTCTGTTCTGCCTTAAAGGCCTTGACTTTTTCTGCAGCTTCCTTTTTTTGATACTTATCTTCAATCGCTTTTTTCTGGGTGTTTGTCAGGTTTTTATTGCTTAGTTCGGCTGATTTGTCTTTTTCCAACCCTCTTATCCTGGCATCGCTTTGAGTTTTAATGTTGTTTTGAATGATAGAAAAAGCTTTATCGGCCACTTGTTGTGCGCTTTGCAATGCAAACTCTTTACGTTGTTGCTCGTATTGCTGAGTTAACGCTGTAATATCCTTTTGCTTTTGATCTTCTAATTCTTTAATCTTGTCGACGTTGCCGGCGGCCAGTTTAATCTCGTAACTATATTTATCATCAATGAGTTGTTTTTCAGCTTCTAATTTCTGACCGGGCAGCAAGGCCTTGTCAACCTTTTTCTCATCCTTTGCCATAGTATCCTCGTGTTGATGGGCATCTATTACGGCCTGCATTTGCTTTTGAGCTTCTGTGAAATCATTCTTATTGAAAAACTGGATCTTATCGCCAATAGCGAGGTGAAGTTTTTCCTGAAGTTGTTCACTTTTTTTGTTGTATTCTTCCTGGCTGATTAATTTTTTATTGAGTTGTTCATTTAACAGATTAAGCTCCCTATCATAATTTTGTTTATCAAGCTCAACTTGCTTGGTAAAGTCAATTGCTTTAGCTTGTAGCATCTCAGTACTTCGTGAAGATGCTGTCTTTTTTCTTCGTTTAGCGTGTTCTTCTTCGCTTATATGTATTTTAACAGATGTACCGTAATTAGACGAGTTTTTATTACTATCCGAATCTGTTTCGATACCATTCAACTGATCAAGTTGCTTTTGTAAGTTTTGCAAGTTTACAAATGTCTTTGAACCTATGACACCTGCATCGGTCTGTTTTTTTAACTCCTCAATCTGTTTTTTTATTTTATTAATTGGGCTTTGCTGATCAAATTTGGCCCATTTTGTCTCAAGGTCTGCGGCAGCTGCCAACAATTCATTAGCTTTGTCTTCATAAGGCTTTGCTGCGTCGTTTCTGTTTTTTTCTGCACGTTTCTGATAAATCTTTTTTATTTTAGGGTCACTTGAGTTGGCTAACCCACTGTCCCAATAGTTACTGCTTTCTTCATCGGATTTTGCCCTTTCTTTTGCAGCCAAAACCTGATTTTCAGCGGCTTCTTTAACAGCGGCCATCGCTGCCGCCTTGTACATCATTGATTTAATATAGTTTGCAGAATTGTTTTTTAATATGGTTTCAACCTCATCAAGGGTTTTAACCTGCCCAATGGTTTGCCCGATGGTGCTATTATATTCTTTTACAACTTCTGATTTGTCAATCATTTCCTTCCTTGCAAGTCCCACTTTGATGCGAAGCATATCAACATTTTCGATAGCATGTGAATAGTCAGTTGATGCTAATCCCTTGTTAAGATTGCTTAAACTAAGCGTGGCAACATCAATAGCTTCTTTTCCTTTAAAAAGAGCCATTGCCCAGTTAATTATTTCGGGGCCATATACCGCCAGGATAGCCAAACCTCCTGTTAATGCGCCTTCAAAAAGTGTGAATGCTCCCTCAGCCAGTTCTGAGCCTTTTTTAATTAAGTCCAGTATGTCTTTCCAGTTAAGAAACGCGCTAATCATATCAGGGATCTTATTGGCAACTTTGTCGCCTGAATCAGCCAGTTTGAGATTTTGAGTATTTAATTTGTCAATGGCATCAGTCAGTTTAGGAAGATCGGAGCTTAAAGTATTCAAAGGTTTTGACATATCAGCTATAGCATTGCGGAAGTTGACAAAGGCTTTGGTATATAGGTCGAGCTGTCTTTGTCCATCGCTGTTAACCTTAACATCGACGGTTATTTTTTTTTCATCTGGCATATAATGTAAGTTGTTTTAATTGGTTGATCGTTGTTGGAAATAGGAATGAGGGGTAGGAGGTGTTGGAAAGAGCTACTGTCGGTATGCGTTTTGCAGGATGGAAAGAGGGTTTTCTGTTTGAGTTAAAGATGTTAATGTCGTTTTTGCTTGTAAGCCAATTGTTTGTGACTACTGAACGGGTTTTATGCTTATGAATGTAGTTCCATATGGCATATTTATTACGCCGTTAAATACATCAGGTTTGGTGGTTTTTTAGAAAATTTGCCATCTCAAGTTATGGCTTATTTGACGGAAGAAGTAAATTGGAATGAACAAACAAATAGCATGGATTAACCTGTAGTGTGACCATAGCCATTTACTATTTATGAGGTAATATCCTATAATTACGTACACTAAATCATTTAGCCAGCAGTTTTTCTTAACGGTTTAAATCATGGTCGTTTGGTTATGCTTTGAATATTAAATTTAAACGTAGGGCTGTTAAAGCCTTCATGTAAATCGATGATATTATCAAAATCAATATTGTTTACGATATCCCTTACAAAGGTTCCTGAAACAATTACTCTGTCTCCGTCTTTCATTTCTTTCAAGGCATTTTTTACTGCGCCTGCGCTATCAATTTGAGCATCAAATATTATTGTACCAAATTCAGGAACTTTTTCGTCTAAATAATTATTCCTCGGAATCAATAATCTTACGCTGGTATCATAATCATCGTCTACAAGCGGTGTCGTTTTTATTGTCTCTATAACCGCTAACCATTGTTTTACATTCCCCTGCAAAGTATCTTGTACAAATTTTAAAATAGCCGCTTTATGGTATTTGACGGCATCGCCTTTTTTGATTGGGTTATCGTTAACTACTTTAGCGGAGTCGGCAATTTCAACTCTTTTAATGAGGGCCAGTTCCGGAGCAGGCATGTTTTTCAATTGGTCTCCCTGTTGTGTACTATCACTACAAGCAGCAAGGCAAAACAAAACGGGAATTAATCGTGATAATTTCATGATGTAGGTTTATTGATTTATTGTACAATAAAATGCTAATTTTTTTGGTAAATATACCATTTATATAATATCATACAAATGCTATTTAACAATTAATAATTATCATCCCAACTTCACCAATTCAACCTTCGTCGGCTGTCCTTTTCGCCAGCTATCAATTTTGTTGATGTAGTAATAACAACTATCCTGTTCAAGATAAACAGGAATAAGTAAATCGAGCTCAAGGATATCGCGGGGTGTAAGCAAAAAATATCTGACTACCTTTTTGGTTTGCGTAAGTATTTTTTCGAGCTGCGGATAATACTTTGTTTTTAAGCCAGACTGTATGCTACCGTTAACTCCCGGTTTATCGCTAAAGCAAAGGTTAAATTCACCGTCGGGTTTATAAAAATAAGGTACCGATACAACGTCATTTACCTCAACAGTTTTCTCGCCATCGGTAAATTTTACAGTAGGGTAGTTTTTAAGACTAAGCAGGTTTAACTTTTGATCTATCAATATTCTTGGCGATGTCCCGATACTAAAATCGTTGTTATCGCTGTCAGGATCGAGTTTTTTGATTTGAGCTATGGTTCCACCAGTAAAAGCCCGGTTAAGGGTAGGGGCAAATTGGCTTTCAAACAAATCTGCACTGGCCGGCAAGGTTTTGTCATTAACCACAATTTCTGCGTCGGCAAACTTTTTAGGCAGTACATTATCATCATCCTTGTATTTCATGTAGTTAACCTGTGCATAGCCACCAAGCTGGAAGCTAATAGTTTTGCCCTGATCGATGCATTTGCTGGTCCAGTTTTTTGCGATTGGGATATTATCTACAATATCAGCAAATGAGTTAAACGACACGGTGCGGGTACTGTTATCTGTTTGGCATACAATGCCGAAACGTTGTAGCGTATCCTTCAATAAATCCTTCTGACTAATATCCGGAAAAATACGTTCGCATTGAACCTGTTGACCGTATAAAATTGGTTTCTGGTCAACATCAAACCTAAATGCAGCACCTTTGTGAATGAATACCGTTGTATTGTAACGGTGCAGGTGATAAGAGATAAAAACCGAATCCCCTTTATTAAGTTCAAAATCGTATGTGAGTTTTAAGTTCTTAACCGGTTCTGTGCGCTCCCTGGTGTTAGGCGGATAGGCCTTGTCGGTAAAGTTTATCGTTTGTTTTGTTGAAACATTTTCATGCCCATTTGCATCGCGATAGTTGATAATGAGTTCAAAATACCCATTATCGCCAGTATTGGCAATACCATGCATATCCAAATCCAATATCAGGCTTGCTGTTCCGTTAACCCGCTCTTTTGCGTGGTATTCCTGAAACCCAATTGGTAATGTTCTATCCGTATTGTTGTTAGCATGCATGCCTAATTGCCCGCCATCTATTACGAGGTCGTTATTTGTTACATACAACATCGATGCTGATTTACTCAAGCCTTCAACAGAATTTTGAAAATCTGAGCCATGCTCAAATTCGTCATTGGCAAACTGGCAAATAAGTTTAGGATATAACTCATTTTTAAGCAAGGAGCCTGTTGCTTTATAACCTGTGTTTTTGATCATTAGTTCGATTGCTGTTTTAATGAAAAAGCCGGGGCGCATGGTGTACACATCTAAAGGTTTATCAAAATAAACTTCGTTTATCGATCCATAGTCCACAACGGGCCATATCCAGCCGTCTGCCTTTTTTTGTGAGGCGATAATAGTATCCAGATTCCAGGGGTGGTCAAAAGCCTGCCACGGCAGGTTTTTACCCAAATTGGATGTTGGGCTGCTGCTATCGCCCATGTCATAGATTTTTCCCTCCAACGCATCAAAAAAATCAACGTTACCGCTTAGTATGGTGATGTTGGCCATATCCTGTTCAATGCTGTTAAGTACAGCCAGCCCGTAAGGAATAATCTCCAGCCCATCCTGGATGATTTTTGCCTGGTAATTATCATAAGGGAGCATAGTAGTAAAAGCTATATCATCCGGGAAACCCAGGATTTGACGGTTACGCTGTGTTAGCGGGATCTTAAACTGGTTGCTGGTATTGCCCTGCTGGTTTTTAACTTCGGCCAGGTTATTGATCTGGAAGGTAAGCGCAATAGGGCTGTCATCAGTTAAATCAACCACTTGGTCATTAATATAAAGTTGTATCTGATTCATGAAATTAGCAAATGTTAGTTGTTGATCGTTGTTTAAAACAATTGGTTTATTATCAATAATTTATTTAAGTTTATGATCCCGACCAATTAACCTGAAACAGCATTCAATGCATGTAAAGTATCTTTTGATAATTGCCATATTGGTATGTTGCCTGGTATCATGCAAAAAAGATGATAAGGCTGCTAACCCTGTAGTTACTATTACAGGTAAATGGTACCTGAAAAAATATCATACCCGCAGTTATAAAAACAATGTACTATTGAGAGATACTGCCCGTACAGATTACTCGGCTGCTGATTTTGAAATTTTTAATAATGATGGTTCAGGTTATACGTCAAACCGCACTCCGTCGGGCGAAACGGCGCTTATTAAATATCAATACACTTTGAAGGATAAAGTATTAACCATAAGTAAAACAACACCGGCATTTTATGAAGGCACTTATACCGTTAATACACTTAGCGAAAATGCACTTGAAGTAAGTTATGAAAGTAGTATAACTGTTGATGGTGATTATTACTATGGGATTGATAACATTAGTTTTACGAAAGAATAGGGCGGTTACTGGCTTTGAATATTTATCGACGGCATGTTGAATGTTACGCTAAACGGGGCCTGCCCGTTGCGGGTTTCATATTCGCTGTAGGTAGCCGTATTTATCACAATGGTTTGCCACCTGACAGGATTTTTATTTACCAGCATTTGTACCTTTGGCGAATATTTAATTGACTGCAGCCCGCGGATATCATTTACAGAAAGGTCTTCGGCCATAACCTTCATTTTTTGCCCTGCACTTTTGCTGATCACTTCTTCAATTCCTTCCTGGGTTTGCCAGTTTTGTACAAAGTTTTTAATTATAACAGCATTTTGAACATCCAGGCTTATTTCCTGGTTAAATACAAAACGATAGTAATTCCAGGAACCACTAAGCCCGATCCATCTCAGGTATACTGAATTATCATCAACAGCATCATCTATCCGTATAGTTTGTGCTTTGGTTAACGAATGCGAGCCATTTTCATCATCATACCTGATCTGGATATTGAAGTAATAGGCCACGGCCGGGAAGTTTGCATTAACCATAAGCCGGTGCAGGCCGGCGGGACCTGTTAAAGGCATGATAAAAGATGTCTGGTTCCCAATACTAAATTTGCTGCCATCTTCATTCAATATCCATGAATCATCTTCGTTTTGTAAATAATCGGGTTGTGAACCACCCGGTAGCGGGTTCCGGTTAATATCAAGCAAAGTAAGCAGGCAATAGGGTTGGAGGCCGGCCATCTCATCGGTGCAGATAAACCCAATATCGAATGGGTACCCGGCCGAATACACAGGTTCTTTAAAATCTGTTATCCATTGTGCAGGTGAGTTAACGTTTGGTACATAAGCTGCAAGGTTGCCGCCATATTTATCCCCGAGCTGTTTGGCCGCATAAACCACATAGTACGGATACCGAATTTGACTGAAGCTGCTTGTAAATCCTTCGTTTGAGCCATCATCATAATGCTGGGCGTACTCAACCGTATAAGCGGCGCAGAGATTGGTATCGCGATGATCAACCTGGTTGTAATCGCTGCTGTCGGCCGGGCGCAGCAAACTCTGTAAAAAGTTTGACAGGTCCGCTTTTACTAAGCCGGTATTATCCGGCCGGTTTACTGATTTTATAGCGGATAGGTTATTGGTAAGCGGATCGTTATAGGTAATGCGGGTATGTAGCTCATAATACGGGTACATGCTGTTGATATTAATAAAACCGGTAGTGTCACCGTTTATAAAGGAAGTATCAATCACTATGCTATTGGTGCCGGTTACTTTTTCAATGGTATAAACTCCTTTATAAGCGTTCGTATTCAGATAGATTTTATCCCCTTCCTTGACTTTAACCAAACCTGTATTGGTGTCTTTAAAATTGGCGTTAACACTGATGCAGGCATGCCCTTTTTCGCCGTCGGCTGTTATGTTGTTAATCGTGAAATCTTTTCTTTGATAGGTAAACACGATAGGATTGAACGCCGCGCTCCAGCGTGATATATATCCATCGGGGAGCATTACCGAAGGGTCACCGGTTAACAGATTGGTGGATGTTGAAATACTAACCTCCGCAGTGTCTGTACAGCCTAAGGGGTTACTGTCTTTTACAAGTATGTGTTTTAACCCTCCGCTTAGGTTTGTGAAAACAGGAGACGCCTGCCAGTTTACACCCAGATCGATACTATACAATATGGATGCAAAACTTGAGGTCGCGTTAACTGTAATCTGAGCGTCGGCAGCTCCCGGGGCCGACTCGATCTTATTAATAGCTATATAATTTATCTTCAGATTACAAACAGAGGGATTGGGGGAAGGATTGTCACCGGCTTTGACAGCAATTATGCTGAACGATACATAATTACTCCGAATCATATCGCCCTGGGGACTATATTCGTAATCCCTGATGATACCTGAATAAAGTGGGAATGATTGCCCGGCTACAATAACGGTGAAGGTGCTTGTATACCCGTTTTCGTTACGCTGATAGGTGACTTCGCAGTTATTGCCATTGGTAGGCTGCCTGGTATCAGCATCAATAATGCTGATGAATACATCGCCCTGATCGATTTGTCCCCCGTTTTGGTCGGGGTAGGTTGTTGAGCTGATGGTTTCATTAATAGTGGCTGTTATATTCATTTTTTATTGGTTAGAATGAGGGTTTAAAAAGCATCAAAATACATGGCCGATAACGCTATGGTTAAACCAATACCGGTGGTGTTAACATCAAACTTGTTATAAACCGGCACACATTTGGCTTTTTGCCCTGCTTTGACCCTGAAGTACCGGCCTTCGCCTTCCCTGTATTTTGAGGCTTTTACCACAAATTGGTTAGCCATTTGCAGTGCCTGCGATATACAGGTTTCATTTTCGGCCGTGAACTGTCCAAAATCTGTTTTGAACAGAAACTCCATATAAACGGTGAACGTATTATCAACCGAGCCATTAACCTGCGGACTTACCTCAATAGGCTGAAGGGGGTAAAGAAATACGCAGGGAAAGCTGATATCATCTGCAAGGGTATTCAGTTCGGCCTGGGTGCCATAGGCAAAAGCCAGGTTGCCATTAAGTGTTTGTACAATAGCTTCTATTTGGTTACGCATAATAATTCAGGCCCCGATCCCTGGGTTGGGGTGGTTTGGTATTTAATAGCCTTGCAGGGATAAGGCGCTTTAAGTTGTAGTTTGAGATAGCTCGCTATATCGTTTTTGATATTCAGCTTCAGTTTTGTTAAGCAGCAGTTTGGTAAGCAAGCGCTCATATGGCATACTCATGATCAAGTCCCATTTGGTAATATCGCCGCCTGCTAATGAGTTTACAGTGTTGATGTATTTGAATTTTTCGAACGACTGGATTCCTGCCCTTTTTTCCAATACGGTAGGAACCGATGCCAAAAGCTTATTCTCGGCATCGATAAGCTGGGATAACAGGTAAAAAAATGCTTTGAGATGGGCAGTGCCTCCGTTACCCGTAGCTTTTTAACTTCATCAATAAAGTTTTCGACTTCATATTCGTTATATTTTTTACCCGTAGCCCGGCAATAAAAGTATTGTGCCAATACCTGGCAGCAGGCGTTTAATGATGGGTTAAAATGTTCCTGCCAATCATCTTCGCCATGGGTTTTTATATGGGTATTTATTTCTTCGGCTATGATATCGCGGGCTGCCATAAAAGCGCCAGCAGGCTCAACCGAAAGGTTTTGCATTACTTTTACCTTTGTTTTTTGGAATGGTGCCCCGCTGTCCCCAGATAGCATAAAAATTACCTCTTTGGGGATCTCGTTACTGTTGTACAGGTGTTTAATCTGGTAGGATAAAGAAAGCACGGCATCGCCAAACTGGTGCAGATCATCATAGTTTTTGATGTTATGAAGCTCAATAACCGGGATGCCCGAAAGTATGCTGATGGCCTCCAAATCTGTTATATCGGGCCGGGCCTGCAAATCCATTAGTTGGCCCAGGGTTACTTCATTTAATTGCGTTGGTATCCGGACCCGCAACTTGCCCTGGGTTGTTTTTAATATTTGTTCTGTCATATCTATTAAGCCTGTATCGGTTTTGTGGTTTTTGATTATGGATGTTTAGATCAGCCCGTGTAAAACCCCTGCCTGTTGAATGCTTTGCCTGTGCGGCAGGCGCGAGTGGAGTTTTCCGGTACCGTTTATTTTTAGTTTATTAAGGGCGATATACCTTAAGGGGTCTATCAAATGATTCCATGAGTCAACCGGTTCATTGATGGTTTTGCCTGTTACATTTACGCGCCATTTATAACGGTTAAGCTCGTTGCGCAGGTTTGTACTATTGCGGGTTATATTTATTTTGTAGCGTTTAAGGATATCAATAGAGTTTTTAACACTATCGGCACCTTTTTTTGCAGCTGTAACACGCCACCCCAGGCGTTTTAATTCTTCTATTGATTTGGGTTCTGCACTATCTGCAATAATTTCGCAGTTAAAACCTACACCGGCCTCTTTTAATTTTGAGGAAATATCTGTGTTGGTGAGGCCTGTTTTGTAGAGTAACTCGTTTACCCACAATTCGCCGTTTTGCTGGTATACTTCAATGCATCCGGTTTCATCATTGGTAAAACCAAAATCTAAGCCCAGGGCTATCAAACGGGCATCGGCCGGGATAGATTCGCAGATATACCAGTTGTCAAATATAAGCCCGGTTATTTTGCCGGTTAAACCACGGGCGTATACTTTCCATAGTTCAATATCAACAGTTTTTAACGCTTCTATTTTATCACGTACTTCCTGACCTAAAAACGGGTTATGCCGATGGTCGGACACTATAAGTTGTACCCCCGGTTTACCAATTAAGTGCTCATGTACCCAAAAGCCGGTATTGGGGTTATAGTCAATAAAAATGCGCTTTTTGGTACGCAGGGCCAATTCTGTATATACGTCCCATGTAAGGCCATTGGCTTCGTTGATAAACAGGTAGTCGCGCTTTCCGGATTTTGCGTCCTGTCCGTTGTCGTAGCTTTTAAACTCAATTATGCTACCGTTGAGAAACTCGAAAATACGGTCGCTTTTATTATAGCTTTTAATTTTTGCCTGTAATACCGGCGAAGAGCTGTATATATTTAGAGCATCGCGCAGGGCGCCTGCTTTAAGGTTAGGGATATCCTGTCCAACTATGGTGATCACCTGTTTGGGGTTTTCGCAGGCAAGGCAAAACAGCGCCTGCTCAATGGC
>JGI24739J22299_10000573_pt1 | contig 13281 bp, 14 predicted proteins | sample KBSCornC5_FD_22299 | JGI IMG/M metagenome (IMG submission 22299)
GTAAAGGCGCGCAGCGCATGCTGTACTTTCAGGCCCAGTTGTCCTAGTACAGAAGGCGGTACATCCATGGGGTTCTGTGTACAGAAGAAAATACCCACGCCTTTGGAACGTATCAGTTTGATGATGGTCTCTATCTGTTGCAGCAATGCATCGCTGGCTTCCTGGAAGATCAGGTGCGCTTCGTCAATGAACATCACCAGCTTGGGTTTATCCAGGTCGCCTTCTTCAGGCAGGGTGGCGTAGAGTTCTGCCAGCAGCGACAACATAAAGGTGGAAAACAGTTTGGGCCTGTCCTGTATATCAGCTACGCGCACAATGGAGATCATGCCGCGGCCGTCGTCGCTGATGCGCAGCAGGTCGTCTACTTCGAAAGATTTTTCTCCGAAGAAGAGATCAGCGCCCTGTTGTTCCAGTTCTATTACTTTGCGCAGCACAGTACCGGCGGAAGTAGAAGATATTTTACCGTATTCTTTTTCCAGATCGGCCTTGCCTTCTGCGGTAGCGTATTGTAATACCTTTTTGAAATCCTTGAGGTCAAGGAGGGGCAGTTTATGATCATCGCAGTATTTGAAGATCATGGAAACCAGTCCGGCCTGTGTATCATTCAGCTCCAGGATCTTGGAGAGCAGCACCGGTCCGAACTCACTGACAGTAGCGCGCAAGCGGCTTCCTTTCTCTTTACTGAGTGACAGCAGCTCGGTGGGATAGGCTGCCGGCGACCATTCGCCGCCTATTTTCTGGTAACGTTCTTTTATTTTATCATTGCTGGTGCCTGCTGCGGCAATCCCGCTCAGGTCTCCCTTGATATCCATCAGCAATACAGGCACGCTGGCATCGCTCAGTCCTTCTGCAATTACCTGCAGGGTTTTGGTTTTACCGGTACCCGTGGCGCCGGCAATAAGACCATGCCTGTTCAGTGTTTTCAGGGGCAGGGATACATCTGCGCCTGTTACTACTGCTCCATCCAGTATAGCGCAACCCAGTTTAAAATGTTCGCCCTTGAAGGTGTATCCGTTCTTAATGGTCTCCAGGAAGGCTGCTTGATTTGCCATGGTGTGAAATTTTTCCTGAAGATAATCAAAGTTCTTCTTCTCTTTCCAGCATCAGGATGGCGCCCTGCGGCACAATAAAGTACTTTTCTCCCTGGTATAATACCTCGGTGGAGCCGCTGATCAGAAAGATGGCCAGATCGCCTTCTTTAGCCTGTAAAGGGATATATTTTACTTTCTCTTCTTCCGGTTTCCAGGATTCCGTTTCTTCTGCGGGAACCGGTATTGCGTAGCCGGGCCCTGTCTTGATCACATAGCCCTGTTGTACTTTTTCCCTTTCCTGTACGCCCGGCGGCAGATACAATCCGCTTTCCGTACGTTCATTGGGTTGAGTGGGCTTTATAAGTACACGGTCGCCTACTACGATCAGCTTTTTCAATTTATTATCAGGTGTGAGATGAATGGACATTATTTGCTCCTTTTTTTCAGATTTCAAAACAAAGGTACTGCAAATTGTGTGCTGCCAGGGAAACAGATGCCATTCTGACAGACGCTATGCGATGTCCTTTACGGTGAAAAGCTCGCCTGCCCGTATCCCTCTGTCTGTTTGCTGCAGCGTACAGCATTCCGTTTTGGGGTCATGCTCAAAGAAGAGAATATACTGTTGCTCCAGCGCCTCCTGTAAAAAGCTTTTCTTTTCCTGCAGGGTAGTGAGCGGGAACATGTCATAAGCCATTACATAAGGAACCGGCAGGTGACCGGTAGAAGGCAGCAGGTCTGCCATAAATACCAGTGTACGGTCTTTGTAACGTATCTGTGGCAGCATCATAGCATCGGTATGGCCATTGACAAAACGAATGGAGATATTTTCTGTAAAGGCGGCGTTTTGTATGAACTGCAATTGTCCGCTCTCTTGTATAGGCAGGATGTTCTCTTTCAGGAAAGAGGCCTTCTCCCGCTCATTAGGCTGGGTAGCCCATTTCCAGTGCGCTTCATTGCTCCAGTATACAGCGTTCCTGAACGCAGGCACCAGGCGCATTTCCAGTGCGCTTCATTGCTCCAGTATACAGCATTCTTGAACGCAGGCACCAGGCGATCGCCTTCGCGTGTTATACTGCCGCCGCAATGGTCAAAATGAAGATGGGTCAGGAATACATCGGTAATATCATCACGGTGAAAACCGTGTGCGGCTAAAGAGCTGTCCAGGGTGGCATCGCCGTGTAAGTAGTAATAGCTGAAGAATTTTGCATCCTGTTTATTGCCGATACCGTTATCCACCAGTATCAGCCGCTTTCCGTCTTTGATCAGCAGGCAGCGCATGGCCCAGCTGCACATATTATTCTCGTCTGCCGGGTTCAGCTTTTGCCAGATGCTTTTGGGCACTACGCCAAACATCGCACCGCCATCCAGTTTAAAGAAGCCTGTATCTATCGAGTATAATTCCATAGTTTAATGTTTGAGGTTTGAAGTTAGTTAAAAGTTAGATGTGCCGAACCGCCAGCCAACTTCAAACCCTCAAACATTTAAACTTTCAAACCATCTTTCTTTTGTTTCAGCAGCGCAGAAATGATCCACGCAAGCCCGATAGTAAAGAATACCATCAGCGCCAGTACAGAGTTGCGCATACTGCCGGTCAATTCTTCTATATAACCGAAGCTGAACATGCCTATCACGATAGCTAGTTTCTCTGTTACATCATAGTAGCTGAAGAAGGAGGTGGTATCTTCCGTTTCCGGCATCAGCTTGGCATAGGTAGAACGGCTCAGTGATTGTACGCCGCCCATTACCAGGCCTACCACTGCCGCCAGTATATAGAAATCCATGGCGGTCTGCATACGGTAACCGGCAATACAGATACCCAGCCATACAATGATAACGGCAATGAGCACACGCAGGTTGCCGAATCTACCAGACAGTTTGGCAATACCCCAGGCGCCTAATATGCCCACCAGCTGTATTACCACCACTGCTACGATCAGGTTGGTAGAGGGAAGGTTCAGTTCTTTGGCGCCGAAAAGCGTAGCTGCCAGCATCACGGTTTGCACGCCCATGCTGTAAAAGAAGAACCCGCGCAGAAAGCGTTTCAGCACCGGCAGCACAAGAACCCGCGCAGAAAGCGTTTCAGCACCGGCAGCACTTTTACCTGGGCATATACCTTTCTCAGCTCGATAAAGCCTTCTGTAAAGGCGCTGGCATTGTGGGTTTGCACAGTGGCTTTGGATGCAGGCAAACGGCTCAGGCTGAACAGCCCGAAGCCCAGCCACCACACACCAACCAGCAGGAAGGTGATCCGCACCGGATCAGTGCCTTCCATGCCAAAAGGTTTCAGCACTACTAATGCAAAGCCTATCAGCTGCAGGATAACGCTGCCGATATATCCCAGCGAATAGCCTTTGGCGCTGATACGGTCGCGGTCTTCCGGTATGGCTATTTCCGGCAGATAAGAGTTATAGAACACCAGTCCGCCGCAGTATCCTACTGTGGCCAGCAGGAAGCTGATAGTGCCAAACTCCACGTTCCGGCCTGTAAACAGGTATAGAGAGCTGCATGCCACGCTGCCCAGCAGGGTAAAGAATAAAAGAAAACGTTTCTTATTGCCCCTGGTATCCGCAATAGAGGAGAGGATAGGGGAGAGCAGCGCTACCAGCAGGAATGCAGCTGCAGAAGCATAATCATATAAAGCAGAGTTCACGAAATTGACGCCGAAGAAGGGGATCATTTCGCCTTTAAATTCGGCCTTGGTGATCTCTGTAAAATAGATAGGGAAAAAGGTAGTAGTGATAACGAGGTTGTATACTGAGTTAGCCCAGTCATACATCGCCCAGCCGTTGATCACCTTTTTACTGGCAGTTTGCATAGAACATTATTACGCGTGACAAGTTATGATCTTTTCTCTCTGCTCACTTATAATCTACGATACTGATCCGCTCGGGGCACATATAGTACTCCTGTTCATCATTAGAGCTTACGATCAGCAGGCGGTTGCCGCAATGTGTTTCTACCAGCTGCTGGTATAATTGCACGCCCGCTGCATCCAGGTTGGTGCAGGGCTCGTCCAGCAGCAGTACCGGTACATCAGAAAAAATGGAAAGCGCCAGCTTCACACGCTGTTTCATGCCCGAGGAAAAGTAGCGGATCTGTTTATCCCATGCTTTTTCCAGGCCAACAATGCCGGCGATATCTTTGGGCGTAAAGCCCGGGAGGAATGATTTGAATTGTAAGTGGAACTCGATGCTTTCTGCGAGGGTAAATTCCTCTACCAGCTCAAGGTAGGGAGCAGCAATGGTGCAATAGCGGAAAAACGCATCGGCTTCGATGGGTTTTTCCGCATTGCTATATGTAACGGTACCTTCGTTGTGATGAAGATGCCCGCTGATAACCTGTAATAAGGTGGATTTTCCCGATCCGTTAGGCCCCAGTATGGCGTAGCGCCCGCCTTCGTGGAAAGTGTAGCTAACCCGACGGAAGATCCAGTCGTAGTTAAAGCGCTTGCCTGCCTGGTTAAGCGATATCGTCATTGTTACGGGTGGTATATCCTTTCATCACACCCCGTCCGGAATCACGGATAAAGGAGAGGATCTCGTCCCGCTCATCTGTAGCAGAGAATTCTGCTTCGATAATGCTGATGGCTTTGGATATATTATACCCTTTCACGAACAACACGCGGTAGATATCCAGGATGTGATTGATCTTTTCAAGAGAGAAACCGCGCCGTTTCAGACCTATGGAGTTCACGCCCACATAGGAAAGCGGCTCACGGGCAGCTTTTACATAAGGCGGTACATCTTTGCGCACCAGCGAACCGCCGGTTACAAAGGCATGATCGCCGATCTTAACGAACTGGTGAACAGCCACCATGCCCGCCAGCACCACGTGGTCGCCAACGGTAATGTGGCCTGCCAGGGTGGTGTTGTTAGAGAAGATACAGTGGTTGCCTACTTCACAGTCATGGGCAATATGGCAATAGGCCATGATCAGGCAGTTCTTGCCGATCACGGTCTTCCACCGGTCCTTGGTGCCACGGTTAATGGTCACGAACTCGCGGATGGTGGTATTATCGCCTATCTCAACGATAGTGTCTTCTCCTGCAAATTTCAGGTCTTGTGGAATTGCTGAAATAACAGATCCCGGAAAGATACGGCAGTTCTTACCGATCCGGGCCCCTTCCATAATGGTAACGTTGGAGCCTATCCAGGTACCATCCCCTATTTCTACGTTCTTATGAATAACGGTGAAGGGATCGATTTTTACATTTGGCGCCACTTTGGCGTCCGGATGGATGTAGGTGAGCGGGTGGATCATGCTGTTAGTTCTTGCCTTCTCTTGTTTTAACGATTTGAGCAACCAGGTCGGCTTCAGTTACAACTTTGCTACCGACAAATACGGTACCCCGCATCTCCACAATCCCTCTTCTGATAGGGCTTAACAGCTCCATCTTCAGGATCATGGTATCTCCCGGCAATACTTTTTGTTTGAATTTGCAGTTATCTATTTTCAGGAAGTACGTATCATAGTTCTCAGGATCAGGCACCGTGTTCAGGGCCAGTATGCCGCCTGTTTGCGCCAGCGCTTCTATCTGCAGCACGCCCGGCATTACCGGGTTACCTGGAAAATGCCCCTGGAAGAAGTATTCGTTGAAAGTTACGTTCTTGATACCCACTACCTGCGTATCAGACAGATCGATGATCTTGTCTACCAGCAGGAAAGGATAACGGTGCGGCAGCATTTTTTCTATACGGCGCAGATCAAAGATGGCAGGCTGGTTAGGATCATAGATAGGAATGTCCTTTGCATGCCTGTTCTTCTTGATATATTGCTTGATCTTTCTGGCGAATTCTACGTTGGAGGCGTGTCCCGGACGGTTGGCGATGATATGCGCCTTAATGGGTACACCAATCAGGTTCAGATCGCCTACCACATCCAGCAGTTTGTGCCGGGCCGGTTCATTGGGATAGCGCAGCTGGATATTGTTCAGGATACCTTCGCGCTGAACGGAGATATTATCACGCTTGAAGGCTACTGCCAGGCGTTGCAGCTCCTCTTCNGTCACNGGCCNGTCTACCACCACGATAGCGTTGTTAATGTCCCCTCCCTTGATCAGGTTGAGCGACAGCTGGTATTCCAGCTCGTGCAGGAAGCAGAAGGTACGGCTGCCTGCTATTTCCTTCCTGAACTCATGCAGGCCTTTTAAATTGGCGTGCTGGGTGCCCAGTACCGGACTGTTGAAATCGATCAGGCAGGTGATCCGGTAATCCACTGCAGGCAGGGCTACCATCTCCACTTTCTTCACCTCATCGTAATAAGATATATTGGTATCTATGGAATAGTAGATCTTTTTAGCGTCCTGCTCCTGGGCGCCAACCTCGTCCAGCACCTCGATGAACGGAGCTGCGCTGCCGTCCATAATAGGCACTTCCGGGCCGTTCAGCTCTATCAGCACGTTATCGATACCGGTACCAGCCAGGGCGGCCATGATATGTTCTATGGTGCTTACCCGGGCGCCGTTGTGCTCCAATGTGGTGCTGCGGGTGGTGTCTACTACGTAATCTACGTCTGCTTTAACAACAGGTTGCTCGGGGAGATCTATCCGTTGGAACTTTATACCAAAACCCGGAGGGGCCGGTTTCAGGGTCATATTTACTTGAGCTCCCGTGTGCAGACCAACGCCTGATATGGTGACAGGTCCCTTTAGCGTATGTTGGTTCTGCGACTCTTGATTTTCAATCATAATATATAATAAGTTTGTCTATTAGGTCCTTCAAACCCCCTCTCGTTCCGATAGAAGTTGTTTTACCATGTCTTCCAGCTCTTTCACGCGTTTTTCAAGGTCCGGCAAATTTCTAAAAATTGCCTGACTTTTTAGCGAACTTTTATAATCGAACGCGGGAGAGCCATTCCAGGAAGTGTTGGGATCCGTAATGGACTTGGACAAACCGCTCTGTGCATTGATCTTGGTATTGTCTGCAATATGTATGTGGCCAACCATGCCTACCTGGCCGCCTATCACACAGTTCTTGCCTATCTTGGTGCTGCCGGAAACGCCCGTCTGTGCAGCAATTACGGTGTTTACGCCGATATCTACGTTGTGGGCCACCTGTATCAGGTTATCCAGCTTTACCCCCTTGCGGATCACGGTAGAGCCCATGGTAGCGCGGTCTATAGTGGTATTGGCGCCAATTTCAACATCGTCATGGATCACCACATTACCGATCTGGGGTACTTTCTTGTAAGAACCGTCCGGCTGGGGCGCAAAGCCAAAGCCATCACCGCCTACCACACAACCCGCATGTAATATCACCCGGCAGCCCAGCACACAGTTGTCATACACCTTCACACCAGGATAGATCACCGAATCATCATTCACGATCACATTATCACCCAGGTATACACCGGGATAGATCTTTACATTGTTGCCCAGCACTACATTCTCGCCCAGGTACGCAAATGCGCCTACGAAAACATTCGCGCCCATCTTCACGGATGCTGGTATATACGAAGGTTGCTGTATACCGGTTTTGTTGCCCACCAGCTGCTTATACTTCTCCAGCAGCAGCGCAAAGCTGCTGTAGGCGTCCTTTACACGGATCAGCGTGGGTTTCACAGGCCGCTCTGTCACAAGGCTTTCATTCACGATCAGGATCGATGCCTGCGTGCTGTATATGAACTCTTCATATTTAGGATTGGCAATAAAGCTGAGCATGCCATCACCGGCCTCTTCTATCTTCGCGATATTGCTCACCTTAACTTCCGGGTTTCCCTCCAGCTTACCATCTAACATGGTAGCCAATTGTACTGCGCTAAATTGCATAGTTAAAAATTAATAAAGTTACCTATTAGGCCCTCACCGGATCGTATAAACTTATTCTGTAACATCTTAATATCTTATAAAACGTTGCTTACCTACATTTTTGGATGACAAATGTAGAATTTTTTTACGGGTATAGCCAGTGTATGACTCACCAAAGCGTTGTCTATACTGGAAATATCCTTCACAGTGCCATCCTTAAAAAGAATGTTAATTTTTTCATCTGCGACATTATAGGCGCGTAAACTGGCCGTTCCGGTGAATACAAAGTAGTCCAGATCCTTGCCTTCAATGCCCCATTGCTGCCGAACCTGCTGCTGTAGCGTGGCCACAGCAGTCTCGTCAAACACCTCATTACTCAGGATGCATTTGAACAAGTTCCTGTTTATCAGCCATTTGCATAAGAGTGATAATACTTTGTCATCATGCTGCGCCCAAACTTTTACGGCGCCCATGATATCATAGTCGTCCAGCAGGCAGAATTGTTGCAGGCAGGCCGGTTCCCGCTCAAAGTTATCTGCCGTAATCGTATGATACAGAAAGTATTGTAATGCCGGCGAAGCAAAAAGCCCCACCCCTTTTAAAGCCAACTCCTTAGCACGGCATAGGATCTTGACCAGCATATTTTCGGCGCTTAACACCGTTTTATGCAAATACACCTGCCAATACATCAATCGTCGGGCCACAATGAATTTTTCGATAGAATAAATGCCTTTTTCTTCCACCATCAGCTCTCCGTTGTGCACCGTCAGCATCTTAATGATCCTGTCATAACCGATCACCCCCTCCGAAACGCCGGTAAAAAAGCTGTCCCGGTTCAGGTAATCCATCCTGTCCACATCCAGCTGGCTGCTCACCAGCTGGTGAAGGAACTTTTTATGGTACCGGTCATTGAATATATCCAGCGTAAGGCTCAGGGCTCCCTTCATCTGCTGGTTCAGGTCCTCCATCAGCCAGCGGCCTATCGACTCATGGGATACCCCCTCAATAACTTCCGTCTCCAGCGCGTGAGAATACGGTCCATGCCCGATATCATGCAGCAGGATGGCCATTTTAGCGGCCACCTCTTCCTCCTTTGAAATAGCCACCCCCTTTCCCTGCAACTCGCTCAAAGCCCAGCACATCAGGTGATAGGCGCCCATGCTATGGTGAAAACGCGTATGCATGGCGCCCGGGTATACCAGGTGGGCAAGGGCCATTTGATGGATACGGCGTAGACGCTGATAGTAGGGATGGGAAATGAGGTTAAAGATCAAAGGATGATCGATAGTAATAAATCCATATACCGGGTCATTTATGATCTTTCGCTTGCGCTCCGTCATTAATCTCGCTTTAGCTATCTACAAAACTACGGTTTCAAACCGTAACTTTTTCTAATGTATAGACGTTTAACGAATAAAATACCCCTATATGTTACACTCAACCAGATCTGTTTTCTGTATTGTAGCGTTTTTTATACTGGTATTGTCAACCCTGGGGGCCTGCCGCAAAAAAAGCACGGAATCCCCAATAAATGGCTCACACGTAAAGGTGAAATTATTAAATAAAGACTGTATGGGATACATCCTGGCCATTCTTGACCCGCGCTATGCCAGCTGGGGCCAGGCAGATTACGAGCTGGGCGGACAGGTATACAACGGTGTTTCCATCATTGAAGGGCAGCCATTACTGGATAATCTGAGTGTTAACCAGGAATATTATGTTGATATACAGCCGGTTAGTCCGCCCAAAGTTCACGGCACCTGTTACCGTGCGCCAGGCCCTCCCGCTAAACTGGCAGATATTACTAAAGTTTATTAATCCCTCCACATATGACAACGCACATAACACGCATTTGTTCCCTACTGGCAGTACTGCTGCTAACACTAACCCTGCTACCGGCCTGTAGCGGTGATGATGATCTGCCCACTGGCCCTGCCTCGCGCGTAAAGGTCAAACTGCTCAATAAAGACTGTATGGGCACCATAGTCGCCATCCAGGATGTCAGGTATATCGGCTGGGGGCAGCAGTCCGACTACCGTATCAATAATGAAAACTACATCGGCGCCGTATGGGTACAGCAAGGCGACCAGCTCTTTGCAGGCCTCACGGTTGGAGAGGAGTACTCCGTTGATATGGAGTCCGTTGAAACCGGAACACTGGGTGTCTGCAAGCGCGGCCCCGGCCCTCCTGATAAGGCAGTAGCAGTGTACAAAGTTCATTAAGCGGCCCTGTCTTTTAACAAATCATTGATAGGTTCGGGGAATGATTCTTGCCGGAAAAGGTTAAATTGTTCCTGGTTTGATACATTCCTTAATTTGTCAATTGATATAGATGAGTCAAATAAATATACTTTGGGTAGATGATGAAATAGAATCGCTGAAGTCCCAGATCCTGTTCCTCGAGAACAAAGGTTACAAGGTGTCCGCCCTTACCAATGGCTACGATGCCCTCGAATTCCTGAAGGAACAGGTGGTGGATGTGGTGCTGCTGGATGAGTCCATGCCCGGCATTACCGGACTGGAAACCCTGGGTAAGATCAAAGAGATCGATCAGCAGATCCCCGTGGTCATGATCACCAAGAATGAAGCAGAGAACGTGATGGACGATGCCATTGGCAGCCAGATCACCGACTACCTTATCAAACCGGTCAACCCTAACCAGGTACTGCTTTCTCTTAAAAAGATCATCGATAATAAACGCCTGGTGGCCGAAAAGACCACCAGCGCTTATCAGCAGGAGTTCCGCTCCCTGTTCATGGCCCTGAGCTCTAATCTCGATCATACTGAGTGGATGGATATCTACAAAAAGCTGGTGTACTGGGAAATAGAAATGAGTAAGGCCAACAGCCCTGAGCTGCTGGAAGTGTTCAATACCCAGAAAGCCGAAGCCAATACGGAGTTCGCCAAATTCATCAGCCGTAATTATGCAGACTGGGTGCATCCTAAATCAAAAGAAGGCCCCGTTATGTCACATACGCTCTTCAGGGATAAGGTAGTTCCCAACCTTGACCCTGATGTGCCCAATTTCTTTATCCTCATTGATAACCTGCGCTTTGACCAGTGGAAGACGATCCTGCCCATCTTCCTGGAATCATTCCGCCTGCTGGAGGAAGATTCTTTCTACAGCATCCTGCCTACTTCCACCCAATACAGCCGTAACGCGATCTTCGCCGGACTGCTGCCAGTGGATATTGAGCAGAAATTCCCGGTGCAGTGGAAGAATGATGATGAAGAAGGAGGGAAGAACCTTTATGAAGAAGAGTTCTTCGCAGCGCAGCTCTCCCGTTTGAAATTAGATACCCGCTTTTCCTACACCAAGGTGATTAACCATGCCGATGGCCAGCACCTGGTGAATAATATCCATAACCTGCTGGACTATCCGCTCAACGTAATAGTGTACAATTTCGTGGATATGATGAGCCATGCCCGTACGGAAATGGAAGTGCTGAAAGAACTGGCAGGCGATGAAACATCCTACCGTTCTATCACAGCCAGCTGGTTTGAACATTCTCCGCTGCACCAGGCCCTCAAACGCATTGCAGACAAAAAGATCAATCTGATCGTGGCGACAGACCATGGCAGCGTGCGGGTAAAAACACCGGTGAAAGTGATTGGCGACAAGCAAACCACCACCAACCTGCGTTACAAGCACGGACGTAACCTNAACTACGATCCCAAGGAAGTGCTGGCTTTCCGCGATCCTAAAGAGGCCGGCCTGCCCAAACCCAATGTGAACTCATCGTACATATTCGCCCGTGCGGACGGATACCTGTGCTATCCCAATAACTACAATTACTTCGTGAACTATTACAAGAACACCTTCCAGCACGGCGGTATCTCCCTGGAAGAGATGATCGTACCTGTAGCAAGACTCGTAAGTAAATAATTGTTCGAAAGTTTAAAAGTTTGAGTGTTTGAAGGTATACGTGTAGTCTAAGACTACCTTCAAACCCTTAAACGCTCAAACATTCAAACCCACACGTGAAAATGTTTATTTTTGCAGGATGAACATCAAAATCACGCAAGCCAATCTCAACCGGCTGGAAAAGATCTTCGATGAGGGGAAATATATGCTCCGCTTCGAAAAAGGAACTTTCACCTCCGGGTACTGTGTGTTGGAGCATAAGAAAGTGGTGGTGATCAATAAATTCCTGAACATGGAGGGCCGTATCAATACCCTGGTGGATATCCTGTCAACCTTGCAGCTGGACACCACGCTGCTTAGTCCGGACTCCCTGAAGCTGTACACGCAGGTACAGGAGAACAGGAATATTACAGACGCAGAAAACCCTTCTTCTGAAGAATCAGCATGATGAAGATCACTTTTCTTGGTACAGGTACATCGCAGGGAGTACCCGTGATTGCATGCAATTGCCGGGTGTGCACCTCTGCAGACAAAAAGGATAATCGTTTAAGAAGCAGCATATTCGTTGAATCGGAGATCGGCAATATCGTGGTAGACACCACGCCCGATTTCCGCTACCAGATGCTCAGGGCACGTGTACAACACCTGGAAGCGGTCCTGATCACTCACTCCCATAAAGATCATATCGCCGGTATGGATGATATCCGGGCCTTCAACTACTTTCAGCAAAAGCCCATCGATATCTACGCTACCGAGTTCTCGCAGAATGCCATCATGCGGGAATTCGCCTACGCATTTGCCGATTTTAAATATCCCGGCATTCCGGAGCTGAACCTCAAAACCATTACAGACGAGCCTTTCAGTGTTAAAAGCTTTCCCATCATCCCCATCCAGGTCATGCATCATAAAATGCCTGTACTGGGCTTCCGCTTTGGCGATTTCACCTACATTACCGATGCCAACTTTGTAGCGGATGAAGAAAAGGAAAAGATCCGCGGCTCACAGGTGCTGGTCCTGAACGCGCTCCGCAAAGAAAAGCACATCTCTCACTTTACTCTTGGCGAAGCCGTTGCCCTGGCCCAGGAGCTCGAAGTGCCGCGGGTGTATTTCACACATATCAGTCACCAGCTGGGCCTCCACCAGGAAGTGAACCTGGAATTGCCACCCGGTATGGAACTGGCTTACGACGGCCTCCAGCTGGAGATGTAAGCCTCCTGCAGATCATCCCTCCCATTAGTATCTGATTAACGCGAAAGCTTCGGGCTATCCGTTAAATTGCCGGCTTTTTATGAAGAAACGTTTGTTAAAAGACCAGCTGGGCTTCACTAAGCAGGAGCAAACAGGCATACTGGTATTACTGGCCCTGATCATCATTACGATCTGTATTCCCCGCTTCCGGGAAAGCCTGCTACCTGCCTATATCCCCATAGACAGTACATTTCAGGCCGAAGTAACAGCCTTTCAGCAGCAAATGGCTGCTGCAGATACGGTCAAAACACGCCGCAGACATTACCTCTATTACCCTGATAAGCAGTCCCGCAGCGCTTATTATCAGCCCAAGCCCTTCCCCGCAACTGCCCACCGCCCACTGCCCACTGCCAACTATCACCAACGCAAGCCCCTTATCATCTACATCAACTC